>TARA_R100001594_G_scaffold147916_1_pt1 | contig 10980 bp, 9 predicted proteins | sample TARA_R100001594 | Tara Oceans TARA_R100001594 (sample SAMEA2622752) | marine metagenome | biome: marine biome (ENVO:00000447); feature: marine epipelagic mixed layer (ENVO:xxxxxxxxx); material: "saline water (ENVO:00002010), including plankton (ENVO:xxxxxxxx)" | depth 150 m
CAGGTATTGATTCCTCTTCTACAAACGAAACCAGAGTTTCTGGCTACTTGGTTGCTTGTTGGAGGTAATCTGACAATTGGTGCAAACGGAAAAATCGAAGCCGAAGGTCTAACCGGTGGCTCTGCTTATGTAGATGGTGGCTCATCCGGTGGCGGCGCAATCTTTGTTTTGTACACAGGAACTTACACTGTTGATAATACGAACTCTACTCCAATTTCAGCGGCAGGCGGGGTTTCGGCTAACAGTGGACAAAACACCAGTTATAGAGGTGGTCATGGTGGTGATGGCGGATTTCATACTGCTCAGTTAGACAGAATTGCAGGCGACCTTACGCTAATTAGCACAACAACTACTGCTGAATCACAACCTAGCAATGTTGATTTGGTGATGACTTACTCAGATGGAGCGGGAACGGCCGTAGTTGGAACCGACTTAAAGGTATACGCATCCCGTGATGCCGGTAGCAACTGGACTGAACTTACTATGACTGATGAAGGAACAACCGGAGGTCACAAAGTCCTCACTGCACACAATGTTGACATCTCAAGTCAGCCATCTGGAACGTCGATGAGATACAAAATTGAAACCTTAAATCAATCTGCAAGTAAGGAAACACGCATCCAAGCGGTTTCCCTTGGATGGAGTTAAAACATGGCATTAGAAAGTGCAACATACATTAGTGGGCTGAATTCATCGAATCCCGCTTCAGGGGATGCTGTCAGTTTTGGCGACGACCATATCCGTCTTTGTAAAAGCACTATCCTGGCGAGCTTTCCATCCGTTGACCAGGCAGTGCAGTGCATTCACGTTAAAGCGACCGCGCCAACAACCAATGTTGCTGCTGGACTCCTCTGGTTTGATAGCGCATCGAATGTGCTGAAGCTGCGTAATGAAGCAAACAGCGCCTGGGTGACCTTGCCGCTGTCTCCAGAGACCTCGTACAAGATCATGGGAAGTACGACGGTTGGATGGACGTTGCCGACAGCTGATGGTACGAGCGGCCAGCTGCTAAAAACAAACGGAGCTGGCGCCCTGGATTGGGCGACGGATTCGGATGTCGGGCGCATTATCGCGACAACAGTAACTGAACAATCTTCTGCAACGATTAGCAGAAGCGAGAGCTACGTCGATACGGGATGGTCTATTACGCATAACAAAACATCGACCACAAGTGATCTCCATGTTTCGATTCATTGCGCACACCATATGTACTCCTCTTGGGGTGATCTCGGGTGTTCCAATATGTATGCTTATGCACGACTGGCAAACTCCAGCGGCACTCTGATAACGGGCCAAACCGATAACATTCAAATTGCAGATATGCGGGATCAGGTGCCGAGCGGTTGCTCTACGGTTGAGCTTCAAAATAGCTGGTCGTATTTGTGGAAGGTCACAGCGGCGCAGTGTCCAGACGGGACAAGCGGTAATAATGAATTCAAAATTTACTCAAAAGTGAACGACGCAGATGATGGCGGATCATCGTTTTCGCATGGAGTGATGACAGTGTACGAGGTGAAAGTATGAATACTGTGGTGCTTTCCAATATCCTGGCAAGAATTGCTCCTTCGAATGATGGTTTCGCAATTTACGGTAGCGTAAACAACGAATCAGAATTTAATGCTGGAGTAGTCTTTAACGATCCTACTCAGCGTCCTACCTGGACAGCGGTAAAAGCTGCCGAAGCCGACGAGCAGTGGATCGAGGTAAGGGCTTCAAGAAATTTTCGTTTATCGCAGTCCGATTGGGTGATGAATTCAGACGTGCCGATGTCAGACGCTAAGCGTACTGAATATGAAGTCTACCGTCAGCAGTTACGGGATATTACTGAGCAAGCCGATCCCTACAACATCTCCTGGCCGACTGCTCCGTGATAATCCCTATCGAAAATATTGGCGAACTAGGCATCGTCAAAGATATTCCAGCGTACCAGCTGCCGCCCAACGCCTGGAGCGATGGCAATAATGTTCGCGTTCTTGATAACGCGATAAAAAAGTGTACGGGCTACCAGGAGATTCTTGCGACGTGTCCGATTTCTCCGCTGTTCCTGACGCCACTGCCAAGTGGTACTGAACATTTTTGGGTCGCTTGCGGTACGGCAAAAGTTTACGTCCATGACGGCAGCTCCTGGGCAAACATAACGCGCCAGAGCGGCGGCAGCGACGTCGATTATTCCGCGACTGCGGTAGAGAACTGGAGTGCGACGGTAATTGGTGGAGTCTTAATTCTAAACAACGGTATTGATGACCCCCAGGAATGGCCGACTACTGCAGGTGTCGCCAGTACTTCCACAAAACTACAAGACCTGAGTAATTGGCCGGCAAGTACGACCTGCAAAATAATGAGAGCGTATCGCACGTTTTTGGTTGCGCTAAACGTAACGGAAAGCGGCACGGAATATCCGCGTTTGGTGAAATGGTCGCACGAGGCAGCGACTCATAGTGTACCCAGTGACTGGGATGAGTCTGCTGCAGACAAGGATGCTGGTGAATATGAATTAGCGCAAGGCAGCGCCGGTGAGATTGTTGACGGCATGACCCTGGGCGATCAGTTCATTATCTTTAAGGAAGATTCTATCGTCCAGATGTCTTACGTTGGATCGCCCTTTATTTTCAGCTTCCGCACGTTGTCGCCGACAATCGGTGCGATCGCGAAAAATTGTGCAGCTGAGTTTGATAAAGGAATTTTCTTCTTTGGAAACTCTGATCTGTACCTGATGGATGGTCAAAACATTCATCCACTGTTGCCGAACAAGCTGCGTCGATACTTGTTCGATAACATCGATGGAGATAACTATAGCCGGTCATTTGTTGCAGCCGACTACGCCAGAAAGGAAATGCTGGCTTGTTTCCCATCGATCGGGTCAACTTATCCCGATAAGGCAATAATCTGGAATTGGCATAACAATTCTTTTTCTTTGCGCGATCTTCCTGATGTAAGCCACATCGCTTATGGCATCGCAGAGATCACGGGTGGACGCACCTGGGCGACGATCACAGATACTTGGGATACGGCTTCAAGCACCTGGGGAACGCGGTCCTATGACTCTGTTCTCAAAAACCTCGTGATGGTTGATCCAGGCAATACTAAGCTGTACCGCGATGATTATGGGAACACGGAAGACGGCACAAACATGACGTCTTATATAGAACGCACTGGGTTAAGCATCAATTCCCAGGGAGCTCCAGATCAATCGGCAATCAAACATGTAAAAGCCGTTTTTCCCAAGATGGAAGTGAGCGGCGCAAACACAGTTAATGTTTACGTCGGCGCACAAATGAATACGGAAGAGGGTGTTTCCTGGGAGGGACCGTACACCTTTAACCCAGATGAGCAATCAAAGGTGCCGTGTCGTGTTACGGGCCGATACTATGGAGTACGTATCGAGTCCGATTCAAACACGGATTGGAAGCTGCACGGCATCGAGTTTGACGTAAACGATTACGGACGTCGCGGATCGTACACGCATAGCTAATGGCGATTCACGCGGATAAGAAGGTCAAATCGGTAACGCGGTTTGAGCCTGGTCCGACGCCTATGCTGCCGCCTGATCAGCGTGATCTAGCACAGTACGTCGTTATGGAGCTGCGGCGTCTCTCAAGCATTGTTTTAAACCAGGCGTTATTCCGCCTGGAACCAACACACGTTCAACCGACAAACCCAAGGAAGGGAGACATACGGTATGCCGACGGAACGGACTGGAACCCAGGAAGCGGGGGCGAAGGAATCTACTGGCACAACGGAACCAGCTGGACGAAACTTTAAAGGTTTTTTCGTACCACCTGATCACGTGGCCGCAATCTGGGCTTATGTGCTTCCACACATTGAAGCCGCAGTAGACCACAGCGAAGGTGAGCTCCTAGCTGAAGACGTTTACGCGCCGCTATGCATGGGTGACATGCAGCTGTGGGTCGTAGTGCAAGACACCGCAATCGTGTCATCAATGATTACCGAGATTATTACCTATCCGCGCAAGCGGACGTTACGGGTGTTATCGCTCGGTGGGCGCGGTCTGAAAAAGTGGTACTACCTGTTTAAGGAAGTCGAAAAGTTTGCGCTCTACCAGGAGTGTGACTCGATAGAAGCGTGGGCAAGAAAAGGTTTTGAAAAAATGTTACCTGATTGGAAATCTAGCTACCAAGTTCTAACGAAAGAACTGAGGGAAGAAAAATGAGTTTTGGCGGACTATTTGGCGGAAACAAAAACGCGGCTTACAACCGAAGTTTGCGTGATTACATGAAGAGTGTTCCTGACTCTAAGTTTGAGTCCTACGTAAATTCACGCGGTGATCTTGCCAATGCATGGCGCATGATCGACACCTACCAGAAAGGTGGCGACATGTCTGGATTCCAGTTTGCGCATGGTTTAACGCCGCAGCAACAAGCGGAATACTGGATCAAAAAAGCCGAAGGCGGAAGATTCACCAAAGCGGACTTCGGACGCTTCCATGCCGCAGAAGACAAAGCTCTTTTGCAAGGTAAATATCCTGGTGGGACTCAGGTTAAGCCAGGGACAAAAGCCTATGACGATTATTTCAAGGGCAAGGACACGACGTCTCACGACGATTTTCAAAGCGGAGGCGGCGGAAACAATGGCGGCGGCGGAAACAATGGCGGCGGTGGTGGTGGGGGTGGAGGCGGCGGACAGGTAACGCTAAGCCCCAAAAGCTTCATCCTTCAAAAAGATTACACACAACCTAAAGCACAGGATTGGTCGAGATACATTCCTAACCGTCAGGGATTCGGAAAAAACCAGCTTTTCGGTCCGGTCGCCAATGCTTCTCTTTCTCTGATGCGCGATGAGGTTGGTGGTCCCGTCCGCCAGATCGGTTTGATGAACTACCAGCCCTGGTCAGCTGAGTACCATAAAAGATATCTCCCTGGAGGGTTTTTGAAGTATGCCCCGGCGCCATTGGCGCAGTGGAAGTACAGACCAATCGAGTGGGAAAACTGGGAAGACTTTAAAGATTTGCCGACCGAGGACGTAGAGTCCGACGAAGAAGAAACCACCGGCTCTGACCTATGAGTATGTTGGTGGTGAGTATTCGTAAAACAGCATTGAAAAAAGGATAGCACTATGGGTGGTAGCACAAAAGTAACGACGCAAGAAACCGGTCCCTGGAAGGGACAGCAAAACTATCTGAAATTCGGTTTCGCCAACGCGGTCAAGGCATTTCAAAAGGGCGCACCGAGATACTACGGGCGAGAGGCGACCGCAGAGGACGTAGCGGCAGGGAAAGCATCGAAAGTCGGTGACTGGGTTTATAACCCGACCGTTGCCGGATTCACGCCGACACAAACAGCAGCCCATGATGCCATCAAAGGCTACGTGATGGGGCCGGAAGCAGCGCGTCAACAAGCCGCCGCTAATCAGCAGCTCCTGGGAACGTACAACCTGTCCCGCAACCTTGCGACCAAGGCAATGCAGCAAGGGACGTTGGCGGAAAATCAGGTTCGTCCCTACGCCAATAACATGATGCGTTACGGAAACAGAGCGACCCAGTACGACTTATCTCAGAGTCAGTACGCAGGGATGACGCCATTCCAAAGCGAGCAGCTGTCGGATATGTTGGCAGGTCGCGTCAACACTGCGCAGCTCGCACCGGTTACGGCAGCAATGTCACGAGATGTGCTCGATAACCTTACCGGTACTATCCTACCGAAGATTCGCGAGTCACAGATCGCGTACCAGCCAGGTGGATCATCGAGAGGTGATCTAATTACTTCGAAAGCAATCAATACTGCAACTTCTAAACTCGCAGATCAGGCGTCGCGTATGTACGCCGATGCGTACTCGCAAGCGCAGCAGCGAAGACTGCCAGCTGGTCAGATGGCACTCGGTGCGCAGCAGTTTGCGCAGCAGCGAACCGACGCCGGCGGAAACATGCGTTTGGCTGGCGCCCAGGCAGCACTGCAGGGGAACCAGGCAGCTCAAGGTGCTGGTCGAATGGGGCTTCAAGCGTTGCAGCAGTACCCGAGTATTATGAATGCGCCGCTTAGCTTGTATGACCGTCTCGAGAAAGTCGGTGGGTCCGAACGCGCCCTCGATCAGGCGAATATCAACGCGGACATCGCAGCGTACAACTACGATCAAACAAAAGACATGCGACACCTTGCGAATTACATGGCACTGATCCAGGGTAATTACGGGTCCAGCAGCACCATTACGCAGCCTGGTCCGAGCGGTCTACAGACTATCGGACAGATCGCATCGATCGCTGCGCCCTTCATGGGTTCAGATGCTCGCATTAAAGAGAACATCGAGTACGACGGCACCTACCGTAGCGGCATTCGCGAATACAACGTCTACAACTATAACTATGTCGGAGACGACACACCGCGACGCGGCGTGATGGCGCAAGAGGTTGAGCTCATCAATCCTGACGCGGTCGGTGAGATCGATGGCGTCAAGTTTGTGAACTACGGAGCACTGTAATGACGACCGCGACTGGAAAGATGGGAAGTGCCGGTATTAGCAATCCGTTTAGCGGCGGCTGGAAAAAACCGGTGCCAGGTGACTTTACGACTCATGGTGACTTCGGGGCATCGAATCGAATGGACGCGATGCGGTATCGAGGCCAGGGGGATCAAAGATTCGGCAGCGCCCCAGGGGCATTACCGCAAGAAGGAAATTTTGACGCTTTCGGCTATCAAAAAGCACTCGACGATCACGAATTCAGGCAGCAGCTCATCAAGAACATGCAAGAGACATTCCCGCTAGACGCTGGCGGCGGAGGAGCACAGGCATCAACGGGAGCAGTCGGTCCGCCACCTGGGACGCTAGATTTTTCCGCAACGCCTGGGCCGGATGTGCCTTCAATGGCAGCTGTCGATTACGAAGCAATGGGAACAGACCCTGCGATTCTTGATCCTGATTGGTGGAGAAAGACTTATGGCTGATCAAACAATTTTATCCCCGTTGCTCTCAGACACCACGGAGATGCTTCTTGACGATAGAGAGATGCTCTTCGACATGCGAAGAAAGCGCCGCGATAGAGAGCTGAATCGGTACCGTCAAAATGACCGGTTAAGACGCCAGGGGCTTTTGCCAGCAGCTGCGGATATTGAGATGGACGCTCAAGACGCTGCTGAAGCAGCTTCAGCGATACCGGCCAACACTACGGGCATGCGTTACAGCGAAATCCCGAACGTGTACGAGGCAGCGGATCAACGAGCGATGCAGGGCCAGCTGACCCCGCAGCAGCAAGCGGAGCTTGAAACGCGCAGAGAACGTCACGGAGCAATCCTGGATACGTTAGCGTACCTGACCGGCAACACCAGCCGACGTTCAGCTTACGAGAAAGCGGTAGGCTCGACCATGACGTCTCGCAAGGAGCGTGACGCGGATCGCCAGGATTACATTGACCGCGCTATCGGTCAGCTTATCCTGAAGTATTCTCCTGAGACGTCCGCTGACCTGAAACAGATATTGATTGCGTCGGGCATTACCGACGTGGACGACATCAAGCGAGCGCACGAAATCTTCGAGCAGTTCAAGCCCGAAGCTGCTCCGGTATTAGCCAGTGATTATCTGAGCGGTGATGCTTTTGCCCAGGCGCGTCCAACGGTCGCGGAAATCATCGCTGCGAATCCTGAGATGACTTTTGAAGAAGCGCAGTCGATTGCCAGCATGGTCCCGATGCCGCCGCAAGGACCGCAGCTCGGTAATGATGCAGCTGAAGCGATGTACATTGCAGAAGCGAACTGGGACAACATGACGGATGGGCAAAAAGAAATCTTCGGCGGCGATAAGGAAGCCTTTGTACAGCAGCGAGCTGCTGAGATTATGCTGGCGCAGAAGCAGAAACCGAACGCTGTCGGTCCGCAGAGTGAAGGTCAGAAGCTGATCGAAACAACGCAGGTTAAGGACATGCTTGCCGCGAGTCAGCTGGATATTAGTGCGGAGCAAGCCGACCTGCAAAAGGCGACACTCGCCCTCAAACTCCTCGAAGACGGGGTGTTGGCGACTGGACCGACCGCGCCGACCAAGATGGCAATTAAACGATTTACTTATGACTTGTTCTCTGGAAGCACTAACGAAAGTCAGCAAGCCATTTTGGCTGGCCTAGAAATTGGTGCTGTTGATTTCTTTGACGTCATCTCAAAATTGTTTGGTGCTAGAAATATTTCTATGACAAAAGGCGCAGTTTCCGATCGTGAGATGGCGATCTTTATGAGCATGGGTCCACAATTGATTAAGTCAATTCCGGGAAACACAATACTGCTGAAGATTATTCAGAACACTGCGCAAAGAAAAATCGATCTCTATAACGTCTCGGAAGAGTTTAGAAAACTGCACGGGTACAGCGTTGAAAGCTCCAAACTCTGGATGTCTTTTGTGCGTGATCATCCAACGATGCAAAAGTGGAAAACCGACGAAAAAGGTTTTGGTGGCATTATTCCTAGAGAGATGTGGACCCAATTTGAAGGGTTGATAAGGGATGAAAATGTCAGTGGTGTCGCTACGGAAATGGGATATACCAAAACGGACAACGTGGTGGACTCACAGAAAGAAGGATGGGAGCAGCTTGCCAATTTACCTGACCGCACCACACCGTTTCCTTTTATGGGGTCGTGGTGGATCATTGAAGGCGGAAAAGCAATTGAGGTTACTTTAAAACGATGAACCCAGAAGACTTTTTAAAAGCGTACCAGCAAGCAGTAGAGAGCGATCCGCAAGACGTTCTGCCTGATCCAGCAGCAGCCGAAGCTGCAGCCAAAAAAGGCGGCAACATCTGGGATAAGCTAGAAGAAATGGCGGCAGTCGTAACAGGTCGAGGACGCCGCGAAGAAGATGTCCCAGAGATGACCGAACGTGATTTGTGGGAAGCAGGTGGTGGCGATCCCAATGCATTGATGTACGGTATGCCCTGGCAAGACAGTAGTGTGTCGGCTACCGACGCCGGCAAGTTTACGGCTGGTCGTTACCTTACTGAGGACGATACGCAGATGCGAGCGATCCTCGAGAACGCAGTCGGTAAAGAGAATGTCCAGTTCTATTCGGATCGATTTAATAACACTGTTGTCGCGCTCGGCGGCAAACCGTTCTATCTGAATAAGCCTGGATTCTCGATGGCGGACCTGCAGCGACTTGCAGGGCAGCTCGGAAGTTACGCGCCGGCGTCACGTATGTTTCAGATGGGCTCATCAATAGGTCGGGCTATCAAAACTGGGCTGGGGATAGGCGCTACGTCCGCAGCTCGGGAGAGTGCGTCCTGGGGTCTTGGCGGCGGACCTGAAAGCGGACCAATACCGGACGGGAATCGTGTTCTGTTGACCGCTGCACTCGGTGCTTTAAGTGTTCCAGCTGGCGACCTGGCAGGTAAGGCCGGCCGGAAAGCCTGGGGTGCTCTACAGAAGTGGTTTAACAAAGGAGACCTGACGGACGACGCGATCCGCGCCTTGCGTGAGGCTGGCGTCTATAGTGAAGACCTGACCCCGCAGCTGCGAGCCCTCTACCGAGACCTGGAATCAAAGTACGGGCAAGCGGTCGCAGTCTCCAGGACCGCTGATGCGCTCACGCCAGAAGGTTTGAGAACCCCATTAACCAAAGGCGACATCACCCAGGACGCTGCAGCTCAGCAAGCTGAGTACCGAGCGGAAGCGGGATTAAGCGGAGAAACCGCTCAGATGATTGCACGGGGCGGAAGGGCTAGTCAGAGCGAAGCAGTACAGGGCGCACCGGATGTCTTGCACAGCGCAGTCGGTACAGGTGTTGCGCAAGCTCGCGGCACACCAGGCGAGATCATCCAGCAGCGATTGCAGTCAATGGCGGCGACCGATAAGGCGGCGTACCGTTATGCCTACGACGTTGCGGAGACGACTTCGACAGCATTACCGCCGAACGGTCGTCAGGCTTTACTTGATGATGTTCAAGCTGTAACTCGGACAGGGATGCATGAGCGGGTTGATGAATTTCAAAGAGCTCGTGATAGCCTTACAAAAATCCTCGAGAAAGAAAACCCGACGATCACAGAGCTTAACTACTGGCGTCGTGATTTAGGTGCCGTCGCAGAAAAGGCAGAGGGTGAGGCTAAGTTGCACCTCAATAAGATGAAGTCAAACTTCGACGAGCATATCGATGAGCTAATCTTGCAGGGTTTGCTTATTGGCGATGCTCAAGGTGCGCAGTGGTGGAAAACCGCAGTTAAGCTTCGTTCAGATTATGGAAAAAACTGGGGAGCAAGACACAAAAGCGATCCGAACTTTGTCGCTTCTCAGCTCGTGACCGAAGACGGTCGCATGACTGTCCTTCCAGAGGAAGCTGCGAACTTTATCCTGGGTGGCGCCAATACCGAGTTCTTTACGAAGCCGGCATTGCATCGCGGTCTCAGCGTAGTTCGTGATCGCCTTGGTGCCGATAACCCAGAGTGGCTGGGGATAGTGGACGAGGTCACACTCCGCATGTTGAGCACTGCCACAAACAAAGCTGGTGAGTTTGTCCCGTCTACGTTTATGAAAAACTGGATGACGCTCAAGGATCGGAACACGGGACTACTCAATCTCATGTACACGCTGGACGAGCAGAAGATGATCAGTCGCTGGATTTTCAATGCGTCGAAAGCTGGAAAGGTAAAACCGACCGGACGCAATACATCCAACACTGCGGCTTTCTTTAAAGGACTGCCCATAGTGCGCCACTTACGCAATGTGGGTGCTCCGAGGCAAGCAGCGTCATCGTTCAGTGGCAGACTGCCTACCAACATCGTGCCGCAGGTAAACGTAGCAGCTGCGCTGGCTGCGCCCCAGGCGGCAGTGCCGTTGGATCAGCGGTATCCGAATTTGGGGGCTGGAGCTCCTGCTGCGGTCGGCGAAGGTCTTGGGTTTTTAAGAAATAGTGTTACGGGTTTGCTTGGTGGAAACAATCAGGGTGGACCTATTCAATGAACAGATTAAAACTCCTCCTAGCCGGCCTCTTGGCCGGTTTTTTTATGTCTGCTCACGCGCAAACCACGTTGCAGCATGGGACGTTTCCGCTTCACTG
>TARA_R100001594_G_scaffold30480_3_pt1 | contig 10976 bp, 13 predicted proteins | sample TARA_R100001594 | Tara Oceans TARA_R100001594 (sample SAMEA2622752) | marine metagenome | biome: marine biome (ENVO:00000447); feature: marine epipelagic mixed layer (ENVO:xxxxxxxxx); material: "saline water (ENVO:00002010), including plankton (ENVO:xxxxxxxx)" | depth 150 m
AATTACAGAGCTTTCGTAAAGAGTAGCAGTGCTGCCACAGAAAAAGACCCTGTAAATATATGAAAATGAAGGGAAATACTGTATTTTAGTTTGAGAAAGTTTTATTTTATATATATAAGTATACTATAGGTATAACTATAGGTTTAACTTAAGTACAACTATAGTTATACTGTAGTTACTTATTATACTTATCTTTATACTTGTATATTATACTTATATAATTATAATAATAATAATAAAACAAGTATAACTATAATAATAATAACAAGTATAATTATAAGCTTAGGGAAAGTACTATAGTAAAACCATAGTAAAACTATAAGTTAACTAAAGGAGAACACTATGAATAACAAAGTGTATAAATCTACAGAAGGACTACAGAACTCTAGGACTAACGATAAGATATTCGGGGTACAAGTAACTACCTATGATAAACAAGGAGAAGTAACCAATAGTACTTATATTACCGGTGATAAACTTCATGAGTATACTTATAATTGTAAAACCAGGGAGTTCATAAACTTAGAGAAGATGAGACATGAGAAGAGTCCTTTTGGTAAACTGTACTAATACCTTTATTATGTTATATGGGGGTATTCAGAGTTGCATAGGTTTTAAAAATATGTTAGTAAGAGAGTGTTTGATGGTTTTTGTCTCTCTCCTTGGGGTTCAGTTCTATTTCTAGATAGAGCTGAATCCCTAACTTTTTTGCAGTGAAATTATGTTTAGAACTATTATTTGTGTAACAGTCAGTGTAGTTATTTATTTATACTGGTTTTTTCTACTACTACTATGAATGAATTATTAATTACTATCATGCTAGTGATACCTCCAGCTTCTAAAGGTATACACTGGACTACCAATAAAATACCTAATCAACTTCAAGTTACTTTTAAATCTGGAGTAGAAGCTAGTTATTTGGCTATTCAAGTACCTTGTCATACTAAACCTACTAAACCAGGTTGGGTAGTTTATCATGGCAAGTCAATGGGTCAGGAAGTTTGTTATCTTGCAGATACAAATTATCCTGTTATGGTTAGAGGACCGTGGGAAACCACAATAACAAAAACATACAAACATAAGGAGAAACAAAAATGAACTGGATGCCTAGTGATGAATGGTATGAAGACCTGTTTGATGAATGTAAAACTAAAGCAGACGTAATAGAAAAAGCTACAGATATGATTAAACGTAGAGATAAAGAAGCTCATGATAAGTTCCATCAAACTATAGAAATGTTAGATGGGCACAGAGCTGCATTAGAAATTATTAAAGATATGCAATACTAATGATCTGGATTGAGAGCTTTCTATCTATATGGGCTTTAGTTGCTATAAGACTGTTAGCTCAAGGCCACAAGGCTGGACCTATCGTTGGATGGATAGGTCAGGTCTTGTGGGTTTCCATGTGGATATACACAGGACAATATGGTTTCATCTTGATAGATGTTGGACTCGCGTATGTCTACCTGGAAGCTTATTTCAAAGGTAAAAAGAAGGATGCGTAAACCTATGCACCTACATCATCACAGTAGTTTGTTTTCTAGTGAAGAACTACAATCTATACTGGATTATTGTAAAAGTTTAGAACTAATAGAAGGTGCTGTTTTAGTTAAAGGTCAGGATACTGTAGATCATAATAAAAGAAATACTAAAATAGCTTGGGTTCACCAAAATCCAGAAACTTCTTGGATATTTAAAAGAGTCAGTAGACTTTGGCAACTAGAGCCTATCTCTATGTTACAAGCTTTTCAATATAGTTTATATACTGTAGGAGGTCATTATGAATGGCATAGGGATATAGGCGCAAGAGATGAAATCGTGAGTGACAGGGTAATATCTGGAACTCTCCAGTTGAGTGAGCCCACAGAGTATCAAGGTGGCCTTTTGGAAATAGAGAATAGCTTTGGTAAACATTCAGTAGAGAAAGAATTTGGGATGTTTACCTCATTTCCAGCAGGGTGGAGACATAGAGTAACACCTGTCACTCACGGTGTTAGAAAAACTTTAGTTATGTGGGGGTTACGATAGTGTTGCACAGGCAGAAGCTCTTAGAAGAAGAGATGATAGCTTTAGGAGTCAAAAGGTATCGTCAGGAAAACTTGGATGCTAAGCGCGGTAAACATGAGTCTACTACTCCAGCTGGTATTCAGTTCATAAGAAAAGGTTGTGGTAAAATAACCAAAGCTATCGATAAGTTGGTTCTGGATTATACCAAAGGTGTTCCAGTTCAATGTGAAAAAGAAGTCATGTCTTTACTTATGGATTCAATTCCTTCTGACGTGATTGCTTTCTTAGCTTTAAAAGCTTGTGTTAATCATCTTTCTACTCCTGTTAAACTAACAAAGATAGCTATAGAAGTAGGGTCCTTCATTGAGGATGAAACTAGGTTTAGAGTTTTTGCTAAAGAGAATCCTGCATTATTTGGTGTAGTTACTAGAGACTTATCAAAAAGAACTACTAACTACAGAAAACAAAAACGAGTACTAGTACACTCCGCGAATAAAGCTGGTATAGAGTGGCATCATTGGTCTACCTCCAGTAAAACCAGGTTAGGTGTATTATTGGTTAAGCTTATTTGTGAGTGTACTAAGTTATTTGAAATTAAGAAACATAGTAATACTCATTCCGGTAAATTTAAAAAAGTATTTTGGTTAGAAGCTACAGAAGCTTCTTTGAAGTGGATAGATAATAAAAATAGTGTATGTGAACTATTAAGTCCTGTTAAGATGCCTTGTCTTATCTATCCTAGAAAATGGGATAGTGTTTATACTGGTGGTTACTATCAGTACACTAATATGAATTTGGTTAAAACTTCAGATGCAGCATATCTTCAACAATTAGACAATACTAATTTAAAGGAGGTGTTTCATGCAACCAATATCGTACAGGGAACGAGCTGGAGAATTAACAGTAAGGTCTTTGAGGTTATGGAAGCCCTATATGACAATCAATCAGTGTGTCAGGTTATCCCTGAAGCAGGACAAAGACACATGGAAGAGCCATACCCTAAAAACGGAACGAAGGATGAAATAATTGAATGGAAAAGAAGAGCTACTCTACTCCATTCAGAGAATGTAAGATTAAAAACAAAGCGCATCCAGTTTGCACAACTAATGTGGATGACAAGGAAATTTAAAAATGAGAAAGCTATCTATTTCCCTCATACCCTGGACTTTCGTGGACGTATGTATGCCAACACAGCCTTCCTCAATCCCCAAGGTGAGGATTCCGCGAAAGGTTTGCTGGAGTTTGCTTCGGGAAAAACTTTGGGTTCTACAGGACTATCATGGCTCAAGGTACACGTCAGCAATACTTGGGGGTTCGATAAGGCATCCTTGGAAGACCGATTTGAATGGACTGAAAACAACGAGGACCTAATACAGCGTGTAGGTATTGATCCTCTTAGAAACCGTGAATGGATGGAAGCAGACAAACCTTGGCAATTCCTCAGGGCTTGCTTTGAGTATGTTTGTTGTAACAACAATGAAAATTATGTTTCACATCTTCCTGTCACGGTGGATGGTAGTTGCAACGGTCTCCAACATTTTTCCGCTATGCTTAGGGATGAAGTTGGGGGCTCTGCAACTAACCTTATCAACCATGAGAAACCAGAGGACATCTATGAAATCGTCAGAGAAGAAGCAGAAAAAGCTATGGTTCTTGACAACGACTCTAATTATACTTTATGGGGTGCTGGTGGTTGCTTATCTCGTTCCATTGTTAAACGTCCAGTAATGACTACTCCATACGGAGCTACTCTATATGGTATGAGGGATCAAATACATGAAGAACTTACTAAACAGCTTGATAAAGGTGTGGTATTTCCAGGTATTGATAGTGGTACTGATTTGTGGCCTCATTGTAAATATCTTGCTTTTCATATTTACGAAGCTATTGGAAGGGTGGTTGTCTCCAGTAGGTTAGGCATGAAGTGGCTACAGGATGTAGCTAAAGTTGCTAATAAAGAAAAGAGACCTATTTATTGGACTCTACCTACTGGCTTTGTTGTTAAACAGAAATATATTAAATCTACAGTTAAACAAATTAGAACGATTATAAATGGAAGGATGGCCTCCTTGTTTGCAGGAACTAGTAATGCTGAAAAAATAAATCCTTCCAGACAGGTTAACGGTATTGCTCCTAACTTTGTACATAGTTTAGATGCTTGCCATTTAATGAAAACGATAGTGCAAGCTAAAGATAAATATGGTATAGAATCCTTTTCGGTAGTACATGACTCATTTGGTACTCATGCCTGTGATATAGAACGATTAGGAATTATTTTAAGAGAAACATTTACTGAAATATATCAGGAAGATGTCTTACATAGATTTAAGGAAGAACAAGGTGATCTCAGTTTACCGGAGATACCTACTTATGGTAAATTAAATGTTGAGGATGTAAAAGATGCAGAATTCTTTTTTAGCTAATTCAGATGTAAAGAAAGTATCTAGAGGGATGATGGCTTTAGTAGATGCTATCCATGAATTCTCTACAGCTGAGAAACACGCGATTATAATTAGTGTGTTTAATTGTTTGTATAACCATAAACTTGGGGAGGTGTACAGTGTTACAGACGTAATGAATATGGTAGATGCTATGCGACAAGATTGTAAACGAACTAAAGTTCCCGAATTTGGGGGAGCTGAACGCTACATTAAAGGAGAACTATAATGGCAAAAAAGAAGTTTCAAACTCATATAACACCACCTGGAATTGCAGTATACCCTTGGCTTAACAAACCTGATACTAAGTTTGATCCAGATGGGATTTTCTCTGTTAAGCTTGTGTTTAGTAAGGCTGCAACTAAGAAAGTGAGTGATGTTGTAAAGCCACTTATGAACGGTGGTAAAAATAATCCTATTAAACCTGAGGTAGATGATCAGGGTGAAAAAACAGGGAATTATGTAGTTAACTTTAAAATGAAAGCTCATGTTAAAACCAAAGGTGGTGATGAGTTTGATCAGAAACCTGTCTTAGTTGATTCTAATGGTAATCGTATGCTTGCAGCTATAGGTGGTGGAAGTAGACTTCAAGTAGCATACGAAGCTGTGCCTTATGATTCTATGGGAGGTGGTGTTAGTTTGAGAATGAAGAAAGTACGAGTACTTGACCTTGTTGAATACCAATCTAAAAATGATAGTACAGATTGGGGTGAAGAGAAGGGTAGTTATGTTGCTCCTAAGGATGAATTTGAGGAAGAAGCAGTAGATGATGAAGAAGATTTCTAGAAGTCAGTTGCGTAGGGGTATTAAAGAGGGGTATCGTTCAGGACTTGAGTGTTCAATAGGGGCCCAACTTAACGCTGCTAAAGTTAGGTGGGAATATGAGACTGAACGTATCCCTTATATCCCTAAAGTAAAAACTTATACTCCTGATTTTATTTTAAAAGGAAAGGGAGTTAAGTTTTATATTGAAACTAAGGGTAGGTTCCTTGCTTCAGACCGGTCTAAACACCTTCTGATCAAGGAGCAACACCCTGAGTTAGATATACGATTCATCTTTACTAACCCGAATCAAAAACTATACAAGGGAGCCAAGACAACTTATGGAGAGTGGTGCAAAAAGCATGGATTTAGCTTTTCCAAAGGAAGCATACCAGACAGTTGGCTCAGAGAGTGTCTGCCTAAGACATGAACCCTGTCCTTCCTGTGGATCAAAAGATAATTTAGCGAGGTACGATGATGGTCACGCTTTCTGCTTTAGTATTGACTGCGATCATTATGAGTATGCTGATCGTAGCCCTTCTAGTAATAATCAGAATCAAACACAAAAAAATAAAGGAACTTTCACTCCAGTTGCAGGAGAGTTCAAGGAGATACCAAAGAGAAAAATATCGGAATCTACTTGTAGGAAGTTCGGGTATAAAATTGGAAAGTACGAAGGAAAGTCTGCCCACCTTGCAACGTTTATCAGAGATGGAAAAGTAGTAGGACAAAAGGTACGACTTAAAGGTAAAGACTTTAGATCACTAGGCGATTGCTCTGATCTTTGGGGTCAACATCTATGGGGTAATGGTAAGAAAATATGTATTACCACCGGAGAACTAGATGCGCTTAGTGTTGCAGAAGCTCAGAACTGTAAATGGCCTGTAGTTTCCATTCCTAATGGTGACAAGTCTGCAAAAAAAGTTGTTGCAAAAAATTTGGAGTGGTTGCTTGGGTTTGAAGAAACGATACTCATGTTTGACATGGACAGTTCTGGTCAAAAAGCTGCGAAAGAAGTAGCAGAACTTTTCCCACCAGGTAGATGCAAAGTTGCTCGTTTAGGAAAGAAGGACGCGAGTGATGTACTGTGTCAAGAAGGAGGGTCAGCAATAGTTGATGCTATCTGGAAAGCTAGAGTACATAGACCAGACGGTATTATAGCAGGAGTTGATACATGGGATTTAGTTAATTGTCCTATGAGCCCTAGCGATCATGAGTATCCTTGGCAAGGACTTAACGATAGAACTTTAGGTGCTAGAAAAGGTGAAATTGTTACGTTCTGTGCAGGAACTGGTGCAGGGAAATCTACAGCTGTTAAGGAAATTGCTTCTTATCTTCTTACCAAAGGTGAAACTGTAGGTTATATTGCTCTTGAGGAATCAGTTAGACAGGCTGCTTTAGATTTTATGTCTATTGAAGCTAACAGGATGCTTCATTTAGAAAAAGATTTAGATGAAGAATCAAAGCGAAGTATTTGGGAAAAAGTTTTCGGAGATAACCGTTTATATTTATACGATCATTGGGGGAGTTTGAATGGTATTGTTTTGGCTAATCGTATCCGTTATCTCGTTCACTCCTGCGATGTTTCTTGGATTGTGCTTGATCATCTCAGTATTATGGTCAGTGGAATTGAAGGTGGGGATGAGAGAAGATTAATTGATAATTTAATGACTATGCTCAGAGCTTTAGTCGAAGAATTACAGATAGGAATGTTTATTGTCTCACATCTGAAGAGACCACAACAAGGAAAGGGCCATGAAGATGGGAAACAAGTCACTCTTAGCGATCTTAGAGGGTCAGGAGCAATTGCTCAACTCAGTGATTTCGTCATTGGACTTGAAAGAGACCAACAATCGGACGGTGAGACCACTGTTAGAGTACTTAAAGCAAGATATAAGGGCTCATCTACAGGACTTGCAGGAAGACTCTACTATGACACAACCACAGGAAGACTTAAAGAATGTGGAACAAGCTCAATGGAACAGGATAGATCAATTGGATCGCAGGATTTCTAAATTAGAAAAGTGGATGAACAATCAGATAGGAGAGTTCTGAAATGGCACTTGACTTAATTATTGATATTGAAGCAGACGGTTTAATTCCTACTGTAACTAAAGTACATTGTATTGGTATGTCAGTAGCCGGAGCTGAAGCTGGACAGGTGTTTGCTAATCAAGAACCTTATGATTGTCTTGATAATGCTTTGGAAATTATGAGTGAAGCCAAGTCTATTACTGGACATAATATTATTGGTTATGATTTCCCTGTTTTAAAAAAGATCTTAGGATGGGTTCCTAGTAAACATACACAGATTGTGGATACTCTCGTTCTTTCACGTTTATGTCATACTGATTTATATGAGTTAGATGTTAAGGAACGGAGTATCGATAATAAACTTTATGGTTCCCATAGTTTAAAAGCTTGGGGTCAACGAATAGGAGTTCTCAAGCAAAGCTTAGGAACTCAGGATGATGATCTGTGGTCTAAGTTTACTCCTGCTATGGCTGAGTATTGTGTTCAGGATGTAAGCGTTACAACACATCTTAAATATCATTTTGATCATATTGATTATTCGTTAGAAGCTATCCAACTAGAGCATAAGTTTGCTGAGATTATTCAGAGGCAGATAGAGCATGGCTATGCTTTTGATGTTGATAAAGCTAGACAACTATATGTGAAGTTACTCAAGAAGCAGGAAGAATTAGGCTCTACTCTTAGAAATAGTTATGGTAGTTGGTTTATATCAGAAGGTGTAGTAACTCCGAAAGTTAACAACAAGAAGAGAGGTACTGCAAAGGGCTCATCTTATAATAAAATTAAACGTATTGAGTTTAACCCTAATTCCAGGGATCATATTTCTAGGTGCTTAATGAAACAAGGTTGGCAACCTTCAGATTTTACTGCCAGCGGTAAACCTAAGATAGATGAGACTGTTTTAAGTGAATTACAGTTACCCAATTGTAAAGAACTTAAAGAACACTTTTTAATTTCTAAACGTATTTCACAATTAGCGGAGGGAAACAATGCTTGGCTTAAACTTGAACGAAATGGTAGAATCTATGGGTCCGTTAACACTAATGGGGCCGTCACTGGTAGGTGTACTCATAGTAGCCCTAATGTGGCACAGGTTCCTGCATCCTACAGTCCGTACGGTACTGACTGTCGTAGGTTGTTTAGAGCTAGTAAAGGTTTTGTATTGGTGGGTTGTGATGCTGATGGTTTAGAGTTAAGAGCATTAGCCGGTTATCTTAAACGATATGATGGAGGTATATATGCAAAAGCAGCAGTTGATGGCACTAAAGACAAAGGTACTGACATTCACTCCCTCAATAGAGATGCACTTGGACTATCATCAAGAGATATTGCAAAAACTTTTTTCTATGCGTTCATTTACGGGGCAGGAGATCAGAAGCTTGGTAAAATTCTTGGGGGTAGTGCAAATCGCGGCAGACAAGGCAGAAGTGCCCTCTTATCTGGAGTCAGGGGTCTTATGGAACTTACCGAAAAGGTTAAGCAAGCATACAGAAGACGTGGGCATCTCATTGGACTTGACGGTAGGAAACTATCCATACGTTCTGAACACTCTGCTTTAAATACGTTGCTTCAGAGCGCAGGAGCTATTCTCATGAAGAAAGCTTTAATATTATTGGATGAACGTCTCAAACAGTATTACAAAGAAGGTGATTATGAGTTTGTGGCTAACATCCATGATGAGTTTCAAATAGAGGTTAAAGAAGAATATGCAAAAGACATCGCATCACACGCAGCTGAATCTATTTCCAGAGCAGGAGAGTACTTTGAATTTGGCTGCCCACTTTCCGCAACTAGCCACATTGGAAAAACGTGGGCTGAAACACATTAAGACTCTAGAAGATTTAGTTGTGTTTATGAATCAAATGAATTCTATTATAGGAAGAAGTAATCCACATACAAAACAAAGAACGAAACATGAAAAGAATAATTATGACTCTTATAGGTATAAAATAAGAGCTGGATTCTATGCTTGGTTGTTTAATTTTACTTGTCAAGACTGTGGTTTAAAGAATGATACAAGAACTTTAAATTTTCACCATGTAAATCCAGAAGAAAAAGAAATTGGTGTTTTAATGAGTACAAATAGTATGGATAAAATAAAAGTGTTTAAAGAAATATTAAAATGTGTCTATGTATGTGAAAACTGTCATTATCAAAGACACGCTGAAATGGGAGATCTAGATGAAGACTTCAAGGCTATTAATAGACGGAGACATACTTACATACAGAACTTGTTGGGCTGTACAGAATGAAGTAGATTGGGGTGATGGTGTTATTACTACGGCTACCAACTTAGAAGAACTGGCAGCTCAAACTCAAAATACTTTAAGATACTGGCAAGAGAAACTGAATGTATCTATATTTATGATTTGTTTCTCTGATAAAAGGTCAAAATATTTTAGGCACAAAATTTTAGAGGAATATAAAGCTAACAGAAAAGGTGGTAAGAAACCTTTAGGATACAACTTTCTGGTAGAGTACATTAAAGAAATGTATAATACTTTTACACTACCTAATTGTGAAGCCGATGATGCGCTAGGTATTTTAGCTACAGATGGAATGTTTGCTAAGAATATTATTGTTAGTATTGATAAAGATATGTTAACGATTCCATGTGAGTATTTTAACATGGACACTGAAGTAACGGAGACTGTAACAGAAACTCTTGCAAACTATATGCACTTGTATCAAACACTAGTCGGTGACGCTACAGATAATTACAAGGGATGTCCTGGTGTAGGTCCTAAGAAAGCTACAGAGATACTAGAAGAGCCTACTTGGGATTCAGTTGTTAAAGCTTTTGAGAAAGCAGGATTGACTGAAGAGGATGCACTAGTACAAGCTAGAGTAGCTAGAATATTAAGAGCTGATGATTATAACTTTCATAAGGAGGAGGTAATACTGTGGCAACCAACGAAGTAGAAGTTTGTAATGATTGTCAACAAGTTGATGGTATGCACATGGCTTACTGTAAAACCGGTTGGGATGATAAAGAAGAAGAGAAGTTGAATGATCAGTGGAAAGGTGGTAGTACTAATATCCGTCCTAGTTACTACGCTAAATATAAGATTGATCCTTGGACATTTATTATAGAGAATCAATTAGGGATGGATGTAGGTTCGGTAGTTAAGTATGTTGTACGACACCGCGATAAGAATGGTGTTGAAGATTTAAACAAAGCAATAAAATGTATTGAGATGATGAAGGAGTTTTATTACAATGAAAAAAGTTAGAGAGTTTCATGAGAAGATGGAGTTAGCCATTGATCAACCATATAGTAAAGAGTTAATGGACTTTAGGCTAAAGCTTATCTTTGAAGAGATACAAGAATTAGCAGAGGTAGCTCTTGAACTTGAAACTAATCTAGATTTGGAAGAACGTCATGTAATGATGCAGGATTTATTAAAAGAAATGTGTGACGTTGTATATGTTATAAAGGGGATGGCAGTATCATTTGGTATGGACTTTGATAAAGCCTTTGAGTTAGTCCATAAATCTAACATGAGTAAATTACCATTAATCAAGGACGCTAGTGGGAAAGTCCAGAAAGGACTTAACTATGAGCCTCCGATATTGGAGGGATTAATTAATTGAATAAACCATCGGTAAGAGCACAAGTCATAACAAGACGTACCTACAATAGACCTACAGAGACAGGGTATGAGACGTGGGAACAAACAGTAGACAGGGTGATACATCATCAAGGGTGGCTTTGGGATAGAGCTTTAGGTAA
>TARA_R100001594_G_scaffold38173_1_pt1 | contig 10935 bp, 1 predicted proteins | sample TARA_R100001594 | Tara Oceans TARA_R100001594 (sample SAMEA2622752) | marine metagenome | biome: marine biome (ENVO:00000447); feature: marine epipelagic mixed layer (ENVO:xxxxxxxxx); material: "saline water (ENVO:00002010), including plankton (ENVO:xxxxxxxx)" | depth 150 m
CCTGACGTAAGCTGAATATCATCCCCAGCGTCGGTCGTGAAATAGAGTTGGTTTGGAGTGGCGGTCTTTACCCAAAGCTGGCCATACGCTGCTTTGGGGGTGAACGTAAGTGTTCCGTTTGTAACCGCGCCACCCGTAGTAGAGGCACTCAACTCAAAGGTGGTCGAGTTCGTAATGGATGCGACGGTGGCACCAGCTGGAATACCTGTGCCCGAGACAGCCAATCCCACCCGCAGGTTTGCGGTGGAGTCCATCGTAATCGTGGGATCGTTGTTGTAATCACAGGTTGAGTCTGTGAACTTATTCTCCGCAGCAGACCTCTCCTTAAGAGAAACAGCGCCTTCAACAACCACTGTTGTACTGGGAGCGGTGGTTCCAAAGCCAAAGAGCCCGGAACCCTCGTCCATAAAGAATCCCGTTGTGGTGTTTGTTCCAAACAGGTGGAAGTCACGAGCGGCAGTGTCGAGATGATTGTAGCCAGTGCCAGCATTCGGGCCGAATTCCATGAAGGAGTCTGTGTCAGCGACCGAGCCCCAACCCATGGTCAAGCCATCCTTGAAACTCAGCGCATAGTTTGTATCCGTGTCTTCGAAGTAGACAGTTGGGGTGGCACCCTTGACGTGCAATAAAGCACTAGGTGCGTTTGTTCCGATACCAACACTTCCATCAGTGTGAATACGCATGCGCTCGGCAACGCCGTCAGTTCCGCTCACCTTGGTGTGGAACTGCATAGACGAGGTTCCTGTCCCGTCTCCGCTTCCTGACTTCAGGATCAGGTCACCACCGTTGATGTTGTTACTTCCACCAGTGACCGCGCTTCCGGCCTGGACGGTGAGGTTCTTACCCGCTGTAGTTCCGCTGGTGTGCGTCCTGGCGGAGATGTTGCACGCATCGGCGGTTCCTGACGCTCCTACAACAATGTCCGCTGAAGACCCTGTAAAGATACCCCCGTAATTAAGATCTCCACCAGTGGCAGAAACATCGAGACCTACGCAGGTCTGGGTTCCTGATGTACCACCAACGACATCAACGTCGATTCCGTAGTTGACGACAGTACCAACCATGGTCGGAGTGTCTGAGTTTATATCGATATCGAGGGCAATGTTCTGGCCGGTTTGCCCAGAGGCGATAATTCCTGTTGCGTCGTAATCGATTTGAGAGCCGACAGTCGTATGGTTCGTCGTAGCTGTAACGTCTGTATTCACCGCCAACGTCGTACCGTCAAACGTCAGGTTGGCTTCACCGTTCAGGGCCGAAGCGCCTGTTGCTGTGGTGACACGGTTGTCCGAACCGTTGGACATTGATACCGCGCTTGCGGGTCCGACGACTGATGTGCCTGACGTAATCTGGATATCGTCATCGGCATCGGTCGTGAAATAAAGCTCGTTTGGAGTAGCAGTCTTCACCCACAGTTGCCCGTAAGCCGCAGTGTTTCCATCTGCGTTAGCCTGTTCCTTTAGAGTTACTGCGCCCTCGACCGTCAGTTTGGTTTTGGGATCAGCCAGGCCAACACCAAGTCTATTATTGGTCTCATCGACCACAACGGTGGTTCCATCGACTTCTAAGTCTGACAGTACACCAACCTGACCTGTCGTACTATTTGGAAAACCCGGCTTAGAAAGTCCCATTATGATTTAGCTCCACCCTTGGCGCGAATGAACCACAGCTCAGCATCATAGTCATTATCGCTACCTGAATTAAATCCAGCTTTGAAATAAAGCCTGCCATCGGCATCAGCCAAACAGGGCATAGGCTGAGCAAACACGTCATTAATGACAGCGCTTCCAGCCGAGTAGACCATACGCTGATCAATACTGTCGTTGGCTGCCGAACTCGTCTGCATCAAGCGAGGAGCCCAGGTGGAGCCAGAGCCGCCGCTACGCACAAAGGTAAAAGAAGAGAGTAGCCAGACTTTATTGGCAGACTCAGCAGTGGTCGGAAGCTGAACGGTCTGGTTGTCGCTTGTTCCTGTGTTGGTAACGCTCAACCGAACTCTGTAATATCGACTATCCATTATCTATTCCTTGTGTGAAAACATACTGCTTTTTGGGCATTTCTGTCAATGTAGAACTACTTATCTTCATCCTCAGGCTCCTGTTCCTCCATAGGCTGATCCAGTCTCCAGTTGTAAGGATATGGATAAGGCTGATCTGAGATGAGATCTGGTCTACCAATCTTCTGCGAAGCTTTATTGAAAGCTTTCTGCTTATCAGCAGCCATATGCCGAAGTCTTTGGTGTGGATCAATCGGATATTGTTGAGCAAATCCTCCAAGCCGACCGAAAGCAAATTGCAAGCCCCGGATGAAATCCTTCGAATCTGGAGTTTTAGCGCTGTTTAGGTAGTCTCGGGTGAACTTCTGCATCCTATAGTTATCCGACCAAGCTGCATTCATTAGCCCAGGGAGTTCTGTCCCAACAACAGGGAGCATTCTATAGAGGGCTACCGCTCCTCTCTGCGCAACAGGAGTCCCTAGATCTGGATCCAACCAAGCTTCAATACCAAAAGTTGGGCTGTTCGCCATAGTCGCTTCTCCCGGTCGGAGACGAGTAACTGGCCCTTTATGGTGGCCACCAGCATCAAACCCATTGTCCATAAGAAACTGCTGAGCCATCTCTTTCTGAATGGGCATCAGCATATCCAAAGAGTTCCGAAAGAAATTCTCCTCAAAATCAGGGGCTATGTGAGAGTTCATGGTGTCGCCCGGCATCGCCTTTAGTAGGAGCCCCATCCATGCCTTATTGGTCGACATAAAAAATTCAGCTGTGTCGAGAGCTGTAAATGGCCCAAGAGCATTAACGCTATAGCCCAACGCCCTACCTCGATTCTCCATATAGAACTTTCTCTGGTCTTCAGGGAGAACCTTCCAGCCCCAGGTTGGGCGAGAATAGAGCCACTCAGGGCGGAGAGCATGAGCATAGCGGATAAGCTGCTGTTCATCTTGTGCCAGTTCTTCCCACATCTCTGGCTCTGTCCAGTAGGGAAGCATCTCTCTAAATACGTGCTGCTGACGAACACGCCCCAAGCCACTCTGGCCGACATACTCACCTGGAATTCGGGCTTTCATTCCAAGCATATGCAGGTCAACCATCTTTTCGCTGGGACGAAGAAGAGGTTGGGACAACTCTCTGCCCATCTGGCTTAGGGCGAGCCGCCAAAATCGATAGAATGGAACGTATTTAGCAAGCCATTTGATCTCATACTCTGTGATTCCATTTCTCCAATCATACAGAGCATTGAAGGTGCGGCGAATAGCTTCTTTTTCGGTATAGCCCAGGCGAAGCATCTCCATATAAAAGTTGCCACGCTGACGTTGTTGTACATAGGTGGCCCACCAACTAATATTTTGCCGCCAATCTGTAGCTATATCAGTCGTTGCTTGGAGCCCTCTACCCAACCCAGTGACACCCATAGCCCCTAGAGCTTTCATCTCCCCAGTAATTCCAGGAGCTTGGCCTCGGTAATACTTATCTAGATACTCTTCCGATTTACGGAAAGGGGATCCAATCCCAGGAACTTCTTTCCAGGAGTGTGGAGTAACTCTAGCCATAGAAGAAAGAAGATCATGATTAGCCTGGGTATCTAAGACTCCGCTATTGACGAGATCCATTCGAATCGAATCGAACGACTTCAAACGCCCATCAGGTAGCCTCAAATACCCTTTCTCCCCTCTCCACACCCTATTAGCCCAGGGGTTCATTAGAGCATTAAAAGTCGATCCCAAGACTGGGGCGTTCGGGTTTTTCTTATGTACCCACTCAGTGATCCGCCTTTGGTAATTATCGAGCTTATCACTCCACCAAGGAATATCTGTCATCAACTGGAAGTTAATCTTCCCAGCTCTATATAGGCCTTCTGTGAGCCAAATCTGGGAGAAATCACCCCAGTAGTTGTTGTAAAAGTAACGCGGCTGGGGGACTACTAGACCGGTAACAATTGAAGTTCGCCACAATCGGCCAACACTCCATTGAGCCCCTGTCCGAAAAGCCTCTTCAGGAGTCCTCGCTTTGGAGTACTGCATTGCAGTCTCTTTGACAATACGCTCTGTTACTTCATCAGCAGCTTCAGAGATTGGTCTTGATGTCCAGAAGCCTCTTCCGCTCTCGTCCATCCCAGAAAGAACATAGTCTGTCAGCTTCTTCTTATCGCCTGTTCTAATCCGGTCTTGTTTAATGGGGCGACCGGCTCGGATGTTGGCGTCGAGCGCTGCATCCCAACCTTTAATTGAATTCTCTGTCTGCTGGAGCCAAGCATTCCCTGACCTTACCTGATCTGGTGTTAGGAACCCTCCAATAGCTCTTTCCATTAGTCGATTTGTACGGAAGATAACCATGCCATCGATAGAAGCGAGAGCTGCAATAGCGTAAGCCCGAGTCTTGTTTGTCTCAGGCCCAAAGTCTCGCATGTGCATCTTCTGCACCTGTTCGAGCAGCCACTTGAAGTCGGTTGATCTGGGATCATGGAAGAGGCGCAAGGTTCTAGCGTAATAGTAAGCCGCTCTTGATGGGCTGGGGGCGTGCCCATGAGGGATAAAGGCGCGGGACCAAGATAGAACGATGTTGGATTCACGAAAATTCTTCGCACGGGCAAACCAATTATCATAATCTCCCATGTTCCATCTGGTAGCCAAAAGTCGGTTTAGCGTAATGGGTTCTGATTCCCGGAGGATATCATCCATCTGCTTAATCGCTTCATCTCCCGTTGCCTTGATTTTCGATATGTCGCGGATACCACGAGTTCCTTCTGAGTATGACCCAATAAGTGTATCAATACTCCTCTTTTGCCCTTGGGGTGGTGTCTTCCAAAGATCTATCTGATTGATAATATACTGAAGAACCGATTTTCCATTTGGCATGTTCTTAAACTTGCCAGTTTCGAAAGCTTTAGTAATAGAATTTTTGAGTGACTCAACATTCCCCACTGGATTGAGTCTCTTGGCTTCTGTCTCAATAAATCTAAGGAGTTCCATCTGCTCCTTAATGATGCTGAGATCATCTTGGAGAGATAGATTATTTACAACACTCTGCCTTGCTTGTGGATGGACCGCCCCTCCAGAGTGCATCCAAACCTTAGCAGACTTTAAGGGTGACTTATACGCAATCGATAGAGGCTCGTCAGCCTCTGTTTTCGACATCATCTCGACAACACCGTCGAAGTAGATTTCCTCCCGAACGGATGGAGACATCCCCTTGTGGGCTCTATCCATCATTCGGAGGTACTCGTACATTTCAGTATGTACATGATCTCGAAGATTTTCAGACGCTCTAAAGACGTTCTCTACATCCTTGCTAACTTCTCCAATCCGAGCGGAAATCGGATTAAAGATTCTCATATATCTCTTAGCGATGTAGCTAATATATGAAACTACATCCTTATGGTAGAGAGCTTTTTGGAGAATACTGGGAAAGATATAAAAGTTTAGTTTATTCCGCTCTTTTAGGGGTTTTAGGTAGTAAGTAGATCGAAGAATCAGAGAGCCAAATACATCTTGGTCTGCTTGATCCATGGCTTCCAAGTATGAGAGTCCACGTCGAGCCTCATGAGTTTCTCGGTAGGCATGCCGAAGGCCATTATTGATATGCTGAAAATTCTCAATCTCTTCTAGACTAAGATCGACTGTTTTGATCCCCTTTTCTTGCGCCGCTTTGATCCTATGAAGAACGTCACCAGCTTGACCACCACGAGTCCCAATAACGGTAGCTTGTACAACCTCATTTTGAGCCTTGATCTGGTTAAGATCGGTTAGCTTCTCAACATAAAGATCTAGCTGTCTTCTCTTTTCAGCTTCAGTCGATGTCCGATACTCATCAGACCTTCTCCACTCAACCATCTCTTCATTAACTTTTTTGATCTTCTCTACAGTCTGCTCATAGGTATCAGACATCTTCTTAAGCTCAGAAGCTTGAAGCGTCCTCCCATCGATCTTTGCCTGATGAAGCTGTTTTGGTCCTCCAATGATGCTCTCAGTAATGTAGTCAACAGCACGATCTCCCCAACTATTTCGGAGATAGTCCATAAGCTTATCTACATCGACAGCGCGGCTTCCATCATCATTATAGGCTGTAATAGACCTTAAGATCTTAGACCTAAACCAAGTTACTGGATCGGGGCTCTTCGTCTCAGAGATAGCCCCAGACTCTTCGAGGATATTAACAAACCGCCCCGTATCTTTTGGCATACTGTCAACAGCTTCTAGGCCTTTTCTCAGATCCTCAGCTACCTCTTTATACGCATCAAGCATTGAATAAAGTCTTTGCTTTGATGCATTAGCTGCTTCCTCAGCTGCCCTAAAAGCTGCTTCTCTTTTCTTAGGAGATGACTTTCTCGCAGCATGCTCGTATCTACGGCGGTGTTTCTGCTGGGCTCTGAGTTGTTGAAGAGTTCTACTTTCAGTCGCACGAAGACCCTTTCCAATACTCATCTCTAACTCAGCAGCACCCTTAACTGTAGTTATTGGGGTCGCCCGAGGGAGTGAAGCAAATAGCTCATCGACCTTTAACATCTCGTCCATAGCGATAGTTTGTCGAGCCCCCAATTCGATTTGCCTAGCAGTAAGCTCCCGTCTTTTAGACTCTAGGTTTCTGAAGTTACGATTTGCAAAGATCTCGGCTTGCGAAGCTTCCACAACTGCAAGATCACCACGCAAACTCGCCAAATCTGATTGATACCCAGTCAGCTCTGATCGAATTCTATCGCCTCTGACTGTTCCCCTCTTGAACCGCTTCTTTCCTTTCCCCCTGAGAGGTTTAGAAGTGATTTTAATCTTCTCTAGTACTTCGGCTATTCGGCGATTGATGTCTCCCCTCTTCAATGAGAGGCCATTCAAAGCGATGACAGAAGGTTCTATCTGCGAAACTACCTTTGCCAGCTCACCATTCACCTGTTTCAGATCTTTCTCAAGAATATCGAGTTCATCAGAAACAGCTTGGAACTTCCTAGCAAAGCTCCCTCTAACACTAAACCACTCATTAGCCTCATGAGATGCCTTCGCATGGGCCAACTTCAGTCCCTCTTCTACATTCCTCTCAATCTCAATTCTAATATCGATCCACCGCTCATACTGCTTTAGTTGACCGGCTTCCTTTAGCCCTTGTGTTGTCGGGCTCTCCCACTCCCGAGTTAAAGGATTACGCCATTGAGGGAGAGCCCCCTCTTTAGTTCGAGGATCAAAGGTACGTCCGTAGATATTCTTATTTGGAGAAGGAAGACTGTTTGTTCCCTGGAATCTCCCACCGAATACAAAGTCAGAAGTATAAGACCGAGCTTTTGAAGTTGGAACTAGACCAAGTGTTGGTTGATCTTCTACCTCTGCAAGCTTCCACTGCGTAACTTTCCGTGAATCTTCCGCATCCCGAATTGGATTGATTGGTGCCCATCGAGCATCATCGGCTCTTGATGACTGACCGACCTTATCTGCCCAGGATGATCTTGTTGGATTACGTACTGCCTGGCCAACAACATCAGTTTCTAGTCTACCTAGATAGACTGGGTACAACTTACTGGTATCTCCAGGTTGGAGATCGAGAGAAATCGACTGATCTCGCTTAGCAATCTCCCAAACTTCAGTAGAGAAATTCTCTTTAATATAGTCCTCAGTTCGAAAGACTACATACACATCTAGATCTTGGGTATCCTCGGCGACTTCCTTAGAGAACCTTTGAATATCATCACTAACCATTCCTTTCGCTTGGATTCGAGCTTCTGCAGGACGAAGACCCGCTTCCAAGAGTCCTGGTTGGGCTGGGTTCTCAATAGAGTACTGCTTGGATTGTCTCGGATTATATTTTACGACACCTCTAAGGTAGTCTTCAGACCGAAAAGCTCGGTCTGTTGGAGTAGCATAATCACCACCAGAAAGGATCCACCGAGGCTCTTGATAGCCCCATTCACCCATCAATGCTCTAGCTTTCTGTTCTGATTTAAGTGTGTTTGCTCTTGCCTTATCTAGCGACCAGGAGATGGAATGTCGATATCCTTCTTGATGGGCAATTCGAGCCTCGACAATTAGCTGAGCAACATGATCAATCTTCATGCCCCGCTCGTGTGCCCTTGTGTTGATCATATCAAATATGACCGCTTCATCCTTAATTCGGTCTTCTCGGTTGGTGTATACGTGATCTTTGATCTTAGCTAGTTCATCGTCTAGCTCTTTTCTTAGTTCATCAGATACTTGATCTAGATAGGCAGGTCGCGTCTCTCGCTTCCACTGCTTAGTCCTCTTGGCATACTTCAAACCCTTCCCAGTTAGTCGCATTCCAGCCAAGATAGGATCAATTGGATTAGCAAACTCCTGCCCAAATCCTGTCACAATTGAACCGCCAATTACCATGGCGTTCTTAGTTTCTTGGTCTACTTCTAAAGCATCTGCCAACTCAGCCCAAACAGCCCCCATCTCATGAGCTAGAAACTTATGCTGTCGTATAGACTCAACCTGACGAACCCGATCTTCTGGCGACATCTCAGGACCAAGAGTCGCATTATAGGTTTCTTCTAGAACTTTTACAAAGTCGTCTAGAACCTCCTTCTTCGTAATTAGTTCAATCTTTCCAGTATCTTTATTGAACTGTCGATACCCGACAAAAGGCCGATGAATCCCCTTTGGTTCAATTCCTCTCAATACCTTACGGAGTGTTGATTCTCTTTCAGCTCCCCAAGGAATATCGCCAAGATGTTCTGCAAGTCTACGCTCATCTGTAATAGCAATTTGTCCATCAACTATGTCATTAAACCACTCATGATTTGGCGTATCCATTGCCAAAAGGCGGTAGGACTCTTCTTTACCCTCATCATCAACTAGCGTGTACTCATAGGGAGAATCGGTAAGGGACCGCATATATCGATACACCAGATCACCTGCATCCGACTCGTTCTGACGCAGCTTATCGATCATGGGCTCTAGCATTCCTGCTTCCCAGGTCGTACCGACCCAGCCCATGAGCCAGTCTAATCCCGTTCTGTGTCTAATTTCCCACTGAGTAGGACCATCTCTCCCTGGACGCCACGCTTGAGCACTTGGGTAGTACTTCAGAAACATTCCAGGTCGTCGCGCAGTCGCTGCCCGAGCAACTCGATATGGGCCTTCTAGATGCTTTCCAAGAAGAGGAATATCTTTAATCCAAGGAGCATCGTCATTATAGGGATTTAGGCCCTTGGCGATCTCATTCGTAGTCCTCATATAATCATCGTCAAAGAAACTAAAACCTGTTCCAACAGCCTTAAACCCCTCACCCTCTCGCCAAGCTGTTTTTTCTGCAAGCTCTTGAGCTTTTAGAGCACCTTGGTGGATCAGGAATGAAGTCTCAGCTGCAAGACGGCGGCTAACATCCGCATGTACTTGCCATTGAGATTCTTCTGACAGCTGAGCCATCATATGCTTCCAAGTCACATTTTTGACTGGAATTCTTTCGCCGTTCCAAACGAGAAAAGTTTTATCATCCCCAGTATCGTCTGGAGTTCCGGCATCATCGAATTCAAGATATTGGTTAAACCAATTTCTCATTAGATGATCTACTCGACCACGCCTATATTCTGCGATATCGAGGCCTGCTCCAGGTCGCCAATTGATTTCGATACCTCTATCTCGACCCTCTACAATCTTTGCAGGATCTTCCTCATAAGGCTCTCCTGGTCCGAGTTTCTCAGCCCAAGATACAGGATCAGAGACAGGAAACTCAGTAGGCATGGAGTTAACCAACTGCTCTAAGTATTCAGTGATGTGCCCAGATGAGACTTCAAACCTAATGTCTGCTTCTCTCTGGTTATACATCATACGAATAAAATATTCAGGGTCAGTAGCTGCCTTCTCTTTAGCTTCAGGGGTAAGATTATCCCAAGTCTTCAAGCGTAGGTTCTTGAAGCTTTCACGCTCCTGATCCGTAGGCATGATTTGTTGGAGAATAGGGAATGGATCGATCCTAGATGGAATAGGAAGCGCATCAAGCGTCCAGATCGAAAGCTCTAATAGATCCCAACCAATCTCGGAAATGACTGGAATAAATCTTTCATAAGACTCCCGTCGAGCAGCGGAATGAAAGCCAAGAGCATTGAGCCTATCTACCTCATCGTTAATATCCTTGAGGTACTGCCAAGATCTTCCAGGAATGCCGGGAGAGCCCTCAAGTTGTTGACCAATAATCGGATCATCTAGAGCTTCTTGAATCTCGGGATCTTTACTTTCATACCAACCCCGACCCATATCATCGAATTTATACTCAAAATCGATAGGAGCAATCTGCGCTGGTTTTTTCGCAAGTGCACGAGACTCATTCAAAGCCCGCAGGGCATCTTGATTCCGAGATAGCGTAAACTGATCAAATGCCTCTTGTAGTACAGGGATTTGATTCCCAATTTGATTCCAATCAAATGTCTTAGATAACAGTGTTGGTATATCGACACCCTGAGGCTCGTAATCGAACATCTCTGGGCGAGCGACACCCCGCTCTACCTCTAGATCTCTACTTCTTTCGACTTTTGGAAGCGGCTGCCCAGCCTGAGGAGAAGTGGCCCACTGGTAGCCTTTTGCTGGGGCTACTTCAAACCTTTCCGCAACAAGTTCTCCTGCTGCAACACCGCGCTGAACTCGCTGTTCATCCTCAGGACGCCAACGGATTGCTCCATACTGCGGTTGAGTCCGCCTTTTAACAGAAGGTTGAAGTTCAGAGTCGGGTTGGACATCATCGGGGAAATCTTCCCAATCAATATCATCAGCCTTTCCCCACCTAAAATCTGCAGGGATGTGTCCCAATTTTTGGTACAGCCTCCTAATTCCTGCATTTCGATCTATATCTAGATCTTCATCCATCTTAGGGTAGGCCGGATCATAGACAGATCCTGTGAGTACGCGGTGTTGTTCAGGTGTATAGCCGGAATCCTCCGGTATCGTAATTGGTCCACCGATTTCTTGGACTGCTTGGTAGCGAGCTTGCGTAGTTGTCCG
>TARA_R100001594_G_scaffold70860_3_pt1 | contig 10932 bp, 9 predicted proteins | sample TARA_R100001594 | Tara Oceans TARA_R100001594 (sample SAMEA2622752) | marine metagenome | biome: marine biome (ENVO:00000447); feature: marine epipelagic mixed layer (ENVO:xxxxxxxxx); material: "saline water (ENVO:00002010), including plankton (ENVO:xxxxxxxx)" | depth 150 m
TGTCTTACTACATCTGCACCAATACCTGCTACAACTCCTGCTGTATAACGAGCTACCAGATTGATATTATCTGAACCTGTTACCATACTTTGATCTAGCAAACTTATACGAGTACTATCCGAAAGTAAATCCGTACCAAAGAATAAATTGCTCTTTTGTGCAAATACCATCTGGTTATCAACCATACCTGGTACAATGGCGATTTTTATTCCTTCAAAAACTGGCTCATAATCTTTATTCATTGACATCCACGGCACTCCTGTTAAAGCAGAAATTGCTTGGATGTATAGTTGCCAAGTTTTGTTGTTCATATAGATGTAAGCATCTTCTTTTCCTAATACATTATTAGCCGTACCACCTGTGATAGCGTCTACTAATCCTTGTAAACTAGATATTATATTAGCGTTTGTATAAGCACCTGCTGCTGCATCTTGAACTACTGTTGCGTCAGTACCTGGTAATAACCAATATCCTGTGAATCCGTTAAATTCTCCTGCGTTACCTGTTACACCACCCCATATTGAAGATTCAGTAGCATCTGCTATGATTTCTCCCATATACGCTATAACATAGTCTTCGAAAGATACAGATGGCATAGCATCTCTACCTGCTCTCATTTGTAAACTTTCCCAAGATTTTAACAATGTACCCTTGCAAATGCTCAAGTTTATTTGTAGATCCTTTGGGCTAAGAGTCGCTTCAGTAAGAGCAAGATTTCCTGCACTTGTGAATGCATTACAATCTCCATCTACAACTAAGCCACTTCCTGCCATTTTTTGTATATTTTCTTTATATTTTATGTTTTCCATAACCGTCATATACTCTAACGATTTTGCTTGTTTTAAAGCTGCAGAAATATAGAATCCTGCTGCTTTGCCGTTGAAATTCGGCTGAGTCACACTAAATGCCATAATTATATTTTTTTAAGTTATTATTTTTATTGTTTTAAGTCCATTAAAATTCTATCCCTTTTTGAAAGCCTGTTGTATTCTGCTGTACTTAAAGGTGGTTTTTCTGAACTAAATTTATTTGTATTTAAAGGGCCTTCGGCTGGTGATTTACTTAATTCTGTTTTAAGTTTTTCGTTTTCTTCTTTTAACTTTTTAATTTCATCTTCTGCCGAAAATTCTACTACTTCTGTTGTTTTAATTGACTTAGGGTTAGTAGATGTTTCAGGAGTGTCTTCTGACATTTCTTCTGAATCACCTTCTCCTAATCTAGCTTTGATGTCTGCTATTGCGTCTTCAAGGTTCTCTACTTTTTCTTTCATTTCTTCATAAGTCTTAGCCCAATCAGTTTCTTCTGCTCTACTTTCATCTTCTTCTGCTAATTCTTCTTTGTTTTCTGTATCTTCAAATTTAGCTTTATCATAAGCTTCATCTGCTTCTGTACTTGCTTCTATTTTTTCTTCTGTTTCGCTTTCGATAACTTCGGCTACTACGCCTTCAGGTTCTACTCTAAAACTCACACCTGTATCTGTTTTATAAGTTCCAACAGGTAAAGGTATTGTAGTTCCGTCTTCAGTTAATACTGAAACGTCCACCGATTCTTCTAATTCTTCAGCAGTAGAAACGAAGATAGTTCCATCTTCACTTTTACCCTGCCAAGCCATCTTAACTTCTTCTTCTTTGTTAAGACCTAATGCAATAAGTATTTGTTGTTTAATATCCATAATGTGTTCTTTTTTTAATATATAGAATTGTTAATTATTTATTTGATTTTTGATTTTCTCTTATTATCTCATTTAAAGCCATTAGGATTTCTGCATCTGTTGGCTTTCTGTTTTGCATAGCTTCAAAGCGATTTGTAAAATACCCTTCGATTGATAAACCTTGAATATTGCCATCACGAATTTCAGACCACAACTTATCGTTATTTATACGCATCTTAACCATCCAACTGCCTTTAGGAAGTGAAAATCCATAAAGTGTGCTTTTATCATTTTTAGGATCTTCTATTATCCAACTTTCCACAGTTAAAACTCCAGAAACTCTATCTTGATGTTCATACGTTGCCTTATGATGATTGTTATTTTTTAAGTAACTATAAGCTGCTTGTTTTACAGTTTCTTTACTAAAATACACATAGTATTCTTCATCTTTATGTGGGTCATAGCGATATATATTCTTATCTGGGATTAAAGCAGGTGCAATTAATTCTCTTTTTTCTTTATCAACTTTAGCTAAAGTTAAATTGTTTTTAGATTTATTGAAGTACACCATATTTTCTTCTATTGCTGGTGCAGATACTAAGCTAATAGCATCTATTGCTAAATCTTCATTGTCTTCGTCTATTATTAGTTCTACAATTTTAGTTGTTTTCTCGTAATAATCTTTGTTAGCTTCTTCGCATTCCGCAATGGTGTCGTACTCGCATTCGCCAGTTTCACCCCATTTTACTTTTCCATCTTTACATTTTTTACACGGCATATTTATATATATATTTAATTGTTATTTATTTGATTTTAGATTGTTGCTCTACGTCTAATTATAGCTAATTTGTTTTGACTATTAGTCATATCATCTGTTAATACATAAGCTGGTACAGGTTCAGGTTCTATTCCACCACCCATATTGTTTAAATCAAAAGCTCCACTTACAAATTGTGGTCCTGGCACTTCAGTAGTTACTGAATCTTCTGCGCCTGGTATATCTGTTTCCATTATTCTTTTAACATTAGCAAGACCTTGTACGATTATAGCAGCAGAAGTAGCGAATCCTAATGTACCACCCTGAGCAAAAGCTTTAGTCGCACCTGCATAAGTATCTATAACGGCACTTGCTACGGCTAACGCTTTATTATCACCTGCAAAAGAACTTAATGCACTTGCTAATTGCCCATAAGCTTGTATTTCTGCCATTACTCTTTGTTCTGCTACAAGTTCTGCGTTTTTACTATCTTGCTCTCTTATTATTTTAAATTTTTGGGCTAATAACTTTCTTAAGCGTAGCTTTTCATCATCTGATATTTTTAGATTAGTGATAGCTTCATTTTCTGCTAATAACTGTGCGCCTAATTCTATATCTCGGTATTCTTCTGAGTTTCTAGCTCTCATTAAATTTAATTGGGTTTCTAAATTTAATTGGGCATCATTAAATGTCATTGCTTGTGTTAATTGGTCTTCTTGCGCCTTTTTTCTTTCTTCTGCTTCCTTTTGTATTCTATCTATTTCTCGTTGATGTCTTTCTTGTTTCTTTCTATCTGTTTCTGCTTCTATTGCGTTTATTTTATTATTTAACTCTATTTGTTTAGTAGCACTTTCTGCTCTTATGTTTGCTAAGTCTATTTCTAATTGTGCAAGATTATCTAAATCTTCTTCTGAACTATGAGAAGCATCTACTTGTTGTTGTGCTATCTCTACTGCTTTTTCTGCATTTTCTACTCTTTTGTCTAATAGATCTTGTTCTATGTTAAATGCTTTTGTTGCTGCTTCTAATCTTTCTTCTTCACTTTTAGTAACATCTTCTGCAATCATTTTTAATTCTTCTATTTCTGCCCTTCTATTTGCAGTTTCTACACTTAAATCTCTTTCTGAATCTCTTAAAGCATTAGTCTGTTTTTCTAATTGTGTCATTAAATTAACATCCTCTTTTATTTCTTCACCTATCCCTTTAAAGGAGTTTTTCATATCTTTTAAGCCCCCTGTTACATCTCCTGTAAAAAGCTTCATTATTCCACCACCAAAGTTTGCTATTCTATCTACTATTACACTCACTGCTGCGCTTATTCCAGCAAAAGCTACTTTTAATTTTTCTGCACCTTTTTCTGTTTGTGTAAAATAAGTTACTAAAGATCCTATTGCTATTATTAACGCACCAATACCTGTACTCATTAATCCAGCTTTTACAGTTGCAAAAGATTTTTTTGCAGTTGCACCTACTGTTATAAATCCTTTTTTAATATCATTTAAGCTAACGCCCATCACTTTAAATTCACTTGCTAAATCTCCTGCATCTTTAGCTACTTCACCTATGTTAGTTTTTATATCTGCGTTTAATTCTATTTTATCTGCCATAATTAAAATGTTATTGAAGTGGAAATTACTTCGTGTAAATATACACTAGCACTCCACAAATTATTTACATTGTTTCTATCTGTTACTTGTACTGTTATTGACTTTACATCTGATGTTGAACTGTCCACCATACTAAATGTTCCGTTAACCCCTATCTTAGCTATATTTCTAGTAAACCCTACTACAAAAGCCATATTATAACTGTTATCTATTTGTACTGCTCCTTTAATTTCTCTAAATGAATAATTACCTGCTGTTCCTGAAGTTCCACCTAATTCAAATCTGGTTAAGTAAATTTCATATCCTAATATACTATTGTTTCTTACATTTATATAACCATTACCACCTTGTACTGTTAAATTAGTTGCAGTATTGTCTGTTGTTATTCCTGATAACTGTATAAATGATTGTTGCCTTATTCCACTTAATGATGTGCTTCTACCTGAATTATATAAAGTAACTAATCCACCACCTATCGCTACTTCACTTTGTCTTCTGATTGTAGCGTCTAATCCACCTAAAACAGAACAATTAGCGTTATCATTTAATACTGTATGCCCTCTACCTACTATTAAAGAATTTTTAGTTTTATTTAGAGTATTTTCTACACCTAATATTCCTGTATTTTCAGTTTCTACATCCACAGTATTAGATGTTCCTCTAACCATATTGTTATTCCTAGAAAACCTTAATGGTAATAAATCATTTGTAGTGGTAGCTCTACATACACCATTATTTGCATCATAAATAAATCCGTATGCTTCACAAGTAGGTTGATTCACGATTAAATCTGTATTCGTTCCATCTGTAAAAACTACTATACCATTTTTGGTAATGTAGTCTGGCTTTACTGTATATCCTTTCAAATATCCCATTAGTTTATTAATATAAATTGTACTTTAGATAAAGCACCTGGTTTATAATCTATTTTGTTTACTCTATACTCTCTATTTTTAATTCTTACTATATCGTAAAACCTAAAAGTGTTTATATCAGAAGAATTTAGATCTACTTCTATATCCAATGTTCTTGTGTTTGGATTGTATAAATCTTGGAAATAATCTTGGTAGTAGACTGCGTATAAATTATTTGTACTGTTATTAACCCAACCTATTGGTTGACACCAACCAAAATTATAATCTTGTGCATTAGACGTTCCGTTAAATCCTAAATCAATTTCAGATAAATTACTGAATAATAAATACGTAGGTTGGTTAGTGCTACTAACACCAAATTGTTCTGGGATATAATAAGAAGCAGGGTTATTTGCTAGTGTTCTTATACCATTATTGTATAAAATTCTAGGTGCATTGGAAAAGCTACCAAATTCTTCACCATCTCCTTCATAGATAGAAGGAATAATTAAATTATAATAGACTCCGTCTTTTAATGGTTTTATTACAGTTGAAGCGAATGGAGAAGCTTCTATTTCTTCTTCTTCCTGTAATAAAGATTTTCCACTTGGTATTCCTAATAAACCTTCAGTGTTAACAGGTTTGCAACCATATAGTCCTGGATATGATGATGAAAGTGTAGAATTTTTATATACATTAAACGCCCAATCGTTCCCATCTTCTTCATACTTAAATATTGCACTAGATTTTAGCTCTAATGGTTTTAAACTAATTTTATCTGCATTAACTTTATTAGTCCAATTTAACGTTTGTGGTGTTACTACTGTTGGGCTAAAGCCATAAACATCTTTATATGGTTCTATTAGTAATTTACTGTTGTCGTTAGGGTCAGGCATAGAGATTAAGTTAAACATAGTCATAATACCCTTAATAAAATCCCATTGCTCTAATTCCCCTCTCGAAACCTCTAACTTAGCTTGACCCACAGTAGTTATGGCAAAACTTCCTGTTATATTTGTTTTAAAACTACTTGGACTGGCTCCACTACCATCTTCTGCTGGTTGGATAAGGTACGCACTAGGAGATACATCTACACATTCTAGTTCTGGTCTTATGCATTCGCCATTATCAAGAATACAATCAAAGGTAAAATTATAGTAATTTGCATTATTGTTGTTAACTACAACACTTTTTACTTCATATTCTTCGGCTACTCCATTAATATCTAAAACTTCTGCGCCAGTTGCTGTTACATATTTTTTCCATCTACAATTTGCAGTGGATTGTGCTATACCTGTACTTTTTATAGCTATATCTCCTGAAACCACAAAATGTGTTCCATCTGCACTACTTTCAAATGCTCTAACTGTTGTACCACTGACATTATAATTAACTGGTAATTGAGCTGAGTTGTAGTTGGATAAATAAGCTGCAGCAAAAGGAGTGCCTAAATCTCTATCTGTGGATTCAGGTCCACTTGCAGACCATTCGCTACCTGCATAGCTAGGAGTTTCATCTTTTCCCCAATTAAAGTCCATAAATAAATTACCAAAATCTGCACTATCAAAAAATGAAGACGTATATTCAAATCCTGCATCATTAAATATTCTATCTATTAAATATTTTATTTTTAACCAAGGTCTAAACGCTTGATCTAAGTTTTCTAGTTGTGGTTCGTTATCGGTAGGTCCTGGTGAGCCAGATGGGTTGTCTGCTATTAGTACTTCACCCTTCCAATTAACAAAAGGATATTTTAAAACGTCTGTATTTGTACCTGAACCTGCAAAACTATTAGCAGATAATGTGTTATCTAAAACCAATCCATTTGTACTCCAACTAGCTACAATATTAGTACGATTATATGTATGTTCAAGTTCGCTAAAGTCTATATCTTTAAATTTCTTTTCCTTTAAGCTATCGGCTAATGCTATACCTGATGAAAATAGATTAACATTGTAGCTTATTTGTTCTTTGTCTGTTTTTATTTCTAATAATTTCAAGAACCCATCAAATATTAAAACTCCATTTTCTTTCACTACTGCTCTTGTCATAGCGTAAGGATTAAAGTCATAAGTAGATGTAATAACTTTACTAACATCAAAGATGTGTGTAAATATTCTATTGTTTCTTTTCGTATTAGGCAAATCAAAGTCTTTAGAATAACTTTGTATTTTTTCTGTTGCATTAGTAAAATTATCAACACTTAAGGTTAATGGTAGAGTTTCTTCTTCGTATAAATCGCATATAACTTGTCCATCATTCAAATCATCATAAGTAGGATCTACTGTTCCTGGTGTTTCTCTAATACTTATTTTTTGTATTTCAATATTACTATCTATATCGTTTATATAAGTTACAAATAATAACATATCTGTTTGTGTAGCTACAAAATTATTTAAACCAGTACTATTCTGATTTACTATATTTAAAGTAGTACCTGCGCCTATACTGTTAGGTAGATCAGAAGATCCAATTAAGAAGCTACCACCATCTGTATGAGGTGGTGAATAATGTGATATAACTAATTGATAATTTTGACCAATTGTAAGACCTGTTACAGTTGTATACACTCCACACATACTTTGTGTGTATGGTGCTGGAGAAACAGTAGAAAATAGTTTTAAATCTCCACTTGAAAATGTAGGTTGGGTAGTAGGTACATTTCCACTTGTTGCACAGTATGCTCCTGAATAATATCCTATCCAATATAAATTAGGATTTCCTGATGTCCAAGCTGTTTGGTTTAGAACATAGCCACCATAATTCCCTGTTCCAATTACAGTATTACCATCTAAACAAGGTAAAGGTGTATTACCTGCACCAATAAAACTATTCTGATAGAAATTAGCATCATTTACATACTGATTATAGACAAAGCTTGTAGTGAAGCTATAACCATCATAGTTCTGTGGGTATAATATTAGTTGTGTACTCATTATATTGCTTGTGTTCTTTGTGTTTTATTTCTTTCTATGTCTATGGTGTATTGTATTAATTTATCATTAGCTTTAGTTTTTCTTGTAAAGTTAGAAGTAGTTAATATTACAGGTTCTACGTACTTATTGATAATACCTGAAATGTATTCTTGGTTTTCGTAAGCGTCTTGTGAATACCCATTAACAATATACACTTCTGGGCTATTCATTAACCCCTCTATCCACTCGCTTTCTTGATCGTTTAAAAAATCTGTATTTAGCTTGATTCTTTCTGTTGTGTTCATAGTGAAATTTTTTCTTCCACCATCATATCCATACTGATAATATCTGTTTTGATTCCACGTTCCTCTTAATTGGGTGTACGTAGTTTTTTTAGTTCCTAATGATTTAACAGATTTTTGATTAAATGTATAGTAATCCCAAGCACCAAATTCATTTAACCAAGCTAACCTAATACCTTCGTAACCAAAAGAACTATCACAAATTATATTAACAGTATAAATGTCTGTAATTCCATTACCTACATTATCTAAAGCTTGTATAGTATAATAACTAACATTAGCTTTATGGGTGTTCCAATCAGCATACCCAATATTATTATTAATATAAGCACCATTAAAATTACCAGGATATGCTCCAAAAAACATTATATATTGTTTGTTAACATTATCATAACCTACTAATTGACTTCCACCATTCCCATTATTATTTGTTACAGTTATATCACTACCTAATTGCACTCCTGCCGAGTTATATAATTTTATTAACATTCTACCTACTGCGTTCATAATGCCATTAGGAGCAGTAACAAAGTTAAATTCTGCTTGGCTTAATTTATTAAACATACCTACTGTTCCGTAATCTGTAAGCCGTGCATATTGCGTTTTAGGCGCTCTAGTTAAAAAGTTAGACGTATCGGCTCTAGGTATTATATCAATATACGATCCCTCTTTGTCATATATTGCATTTAAAGATAATCCAAAATTACCTAAAGAATCGCTTATTAATGTTTGTTCATTTTTTACATATCCATTAAATCCGTAAAAATCAGGACAAGACGCATTGATATTGTCATCTACAACTACTGTATTTCCATCTAAATATTCAATCAAAAATGTAACAGTAAAAAACACTCCTACATCATTTGCTAAAGAATATTGATCTATAATATGTAAAGGGAATTGTTTTAGATCATTAAATTCTATACTTTTAAAGGTACTAGCAGAAGTTCCAACATATATTCCACTATCATCTCCGTTTGCTAAGTTTTCTGCTTTAACATAACTTTCTACTATTGGTCTTATATCAAACATACCTACACCTGCACCATTTGGTGTTGTTTTTAATGTTGCCACTTTTACAGATGTTGGATTAGATGAAAATAGTGATACGTCTTTTGAAACATATATTTCTGCTATAAATTTAACCCTTTCTTTATTAGCTACTAATGTAGTATCAGAAACTGCATAAATGAGTGGTTGACCTACTGGTGATAGTAGGTATTTTGGTCTTTGTTCTATTATTATATTTGCATTTGCTGCCATCTTAATTATTATTTACTGTATCTATTATATCTTGTTTTATTGCTTTTAAAATATCTTTACCAAATCTTTGTAAGCCTAAACCTATCGGTCTTTGAAAAAAACTAGAACTTTTAATTCCTTGAAAAAAGATTTTCCTTGCTACTAAAAACTGTATTGATTTTGCAAATCCTACTTTATCTATTTTTCTTCCTGTAAATTGTCCACTTTTCTTTCTTGGTGCTAATCCCCTTCTTACTATCCATTTATCTAATGCGCTAGGTGGTGGCATTCTGTTAGTATATTGATATGGACTTGCTACTTTTCTTCCATCATAAGTAGTGTATTCTCTTATTTTAGTTTTACCACTTACACCTTTATCTATAAACTTACCATAATCTAACATAAAAAGTTTTAAGGAAAACCCATTGTCATCTTCTTCTACTTTAAAGCTAAGAGAATTATATAATGCTTTAGTTGCATTTTTAGTACCATAAGGTGATTGTCCTCTAGTTAAATTAGCTTTAGATTGTTTAACTATATATTTACCAAAGCTGTTTAAATATCTTTCTATGTTTTTGGTTTTCATTATACGAGTCCTACAAATATTTCTACTTGTACATCAGACGAACCGGATGGTCTTACTTGAATTTGTGTAATATCTTCTAATGTACCAAAAGCAGGGCTAGTATCAGTTTCACCTATTGCACCTTCTTCTGCTTGAAATAAGATATGTGAAGCACCTGCTCTTACAGTAACTTGATAGTTAGTATTAGTAGTTACTATTGCTAACTTCATATCTTGATCTGTACTTAGGTTAGTTACTCTTACATATTTACAATTCTCAACATCTAAGGCACCTGCTGCACTATGAGGTGTGCTTTCAAATACTGCTATAATTGTAGTATTACTATGGGCGCAAGTTAATATTCTTTCAAAAACATCTACTATACCAGTAGTGGTTATAGTGTTTGTAGTTCCTCGAGTCGCACCATTTAGCGTTACGCTTTCTGTAACTGTTGTTGTTAAATTTGCCATATTATTATTTATTTTTTATTAATTCTAAAATTTTATTTAATTTGTCTTTTACTTCTTGCATATTATCTGCGTTCTTTTCGTGGTGTTTCTCAAATGTTTTCTTAACTTCTCTAATGCTAAAAAAAAAGAATTGATATAAAGCATAAAAAGCACCAATTAAAAGCACTAAGGTTACACCATAACTTTCTATCAACTCAAATATTTCTGTCATAATTTTATAGTAATTTTAAAAAAACCTATTTCTATTTTATATTTTCCTATTTTTATTTTAAACATTATAGTGCTGGTTCCATTGGTATTTGACAACTTTGGAAACTATTATCTACATTAATACCTATTTGAAAAACCCAACCTGTTACTGCTTGGTCAAACCTTTCTGTAAATGGTTCTAAAGTATAATCACCTTCTGTAAAATAAATTGGTGCGTTTAAATCTGTATTACTAGATGATTGCCACGTACTATTTCTAAATATTGAAATAAGATCAACACAAATCTGTAATACTGTACTATATACCTGTTGTTCATTAGAGTTATCTGGCTCTACTAAATCCATTACAAATATTTGAAA
>TARA_R100001594_G_scaffold63003_2_pt1 | contig 10928 bp, 12 predicted proteins | sample TARA_R100001594 | Tara Oceans TARA_R100001594 (sample SAMEA2622752) | marine metagenome | biome: marine biome (ENVO:00000447); feature: marine epipelagic mixed layer (ENVO:xxxxxxxxx); material: "saline water (ENVO:00002010), including plankton (ENVO:xxxxxxxx)" | depth 150 m
ATCATGAACATAAAGCATATCTCTTCTTTGCTCTCCATCTCCTGTGATAAATGGATCCTTGCCCTGTCGGACATGGTGCATCCAATTGGCCACTGCAGTAGCATATGGACCAGATGCTTTCTGATCTTCTGAATATACGTTAAAGTATCGTAAACTAACAGTTTCTAAATTATATAAGTCTGCATAAAGTTTGCACTCTAATTCAGACGTCATCTTCTGTAAAGCATAAGGGCTGGCTGGGCCATCACCATTTCCAACAATCGAAGAAGAACTTGAATAAATTACTCTTTTTACGTTATTTTTGCGAGCGAAATCCAATACAATACTTGTCGATAGAACATTATTCATCGTAGTGTGCACTGGCTGCTCGATACTATAAGCGACACGAGGAATGCATGCTAGATGAAATATGTATTCTGGAGCGAAATCTTCAAATTGCTCCAGGCCATCTAATATATCCTCTTCCTCTTGTAAATCAATTCCGCGCACATCATGGCCATACCATTTAAGTGCTTGGGTTAATTTTGTTCCTATGAAGCCTCTGTGGCCCGTTACTAAACATCTTGCCATTATTTACTCCTTCCTATTCATCTGTTATGGCTCTTCCTTTAAGAAGCTTCCAGTCCTCTTCTGGACGTACTTCTAAGTTTGTCTTCCAAGCTGCCTCGACGACATTCACGTTTAAACCAATTTGTTTGGCAAATGTCATGAAAGCATTAATATCCTTCGGAAAGCAACTTCCTCCAAATCCTAATTTTCCATCAGGGCCAGGGACATTTAAATGAGAATATCCCACCCTACCGTCAGAAACAAAGCCTGTCATTGCGGCTTCCCAGTCAACACCAGAATTATCTGCCACCCTTTTCATCTCATTAGCAAATGAAACTTTAACTGCAAAAAATACATTATTGAAATACTTTATGAATTCTGCAGTATTATAATCTGTCTGGATTGTTTTTACTCCATTGAAACGTACGCTATATAAATCAGCAACACGACTAGTCAAGTTCTTGGGCCCGCCAAGGACAATTCTTGCTTGATTGATGAAATCAAACCTAGATGTACGTTCTGTTAAAAACTCCGGATTAAAAACAATATTCAAATGAGGAAACTCGCGAGAAATACTCTCTGTAGTACCAGGTACTATTGTCGATTTAATAATCAAAACACTATCTTTCTTATTTTTTATTTCTGATAATTCATTAAACACGCCTCTTACAATGTTGAGATTGATCGATCCATCTCTATTCATCGGAGTTGGTACGCAAACAAATATATAATCACACTGGGTTGCGACTTCTTCCATTGTATTCATTGTTCTCAAAGGATCTTTATCATGCACCAAGACAGGCAATACCGGGGAAAATCCAAATCCGATAGCCTGCCCAACAAAACCATTTCCAATAATTCCTACTTTCGTATTTTTCATTTATTGTTTCCTTTAATTTTTTTATATATATTTTCAGCCACTAGGAAGTCAAATTCTGTATCAATGTCTACCGACTCTATCTCGTCCAAGACATAAAAATATGGCTCGCGAGTGACTACGTTTGCATGTTTTACCATATGCTCTTTTGATAGTAAACATACACCATAAGTGATTTTATATATGTCAGGTAGATCTTGGCTATTTGGTGACTTATCGATATTATAATTCAATGGCTTACCATCGAGCCACATGTGATGTTTAACTGGCGAAACTGTCACTAAATTTTGTATCTCCTCGTCTTGGAATTTCTTAATGCACTCATAATATGTCTCTTTGGAGATTAACGGGCATGTAACTGGTGAATACATTAGATATTCTGCGTCAATGCTTTGAGCTAAGTTTCGAAAAAACTCTGAATTGTTTGCTTCTGAGCTGGCAAAATATTCTTCTCTGATGTGTGTTTCTACTCCCAAATCGGATGCCAAGCTGAGCATATCTTTGCAATCAGAACTGACTATTATTCTTTCAATAGTTTCTATTTGCTTGAGTTGATCAATTTTGATACTCAATAAATTTGAGCCGGCAAAAGGTTTGATATTTTTGTTCCTGACGCGCACAGAGCCTTTACGCACTGGCACTACAGCAGTTATTTTCTTCACTATAGCCTCTCTAAAATTTCATTCCAATTGTTTTCAAATCTTATCGCTTTGTCATCAATATAAAATTCTGCTCTCGGTTTTTCATGCGTTATATCGTCGACGAGATGTCTAACGTCATGCTTCTGTAGCCACTCATCCACCAATTCGCGACCGGTCTTTCCATTTACCAGTGGGCGATCTGGTCTAACTTTAGCAGAGAAAATTATTATATTGTATTTTTTAGCCAATATCTTTATAGCCTCTAGAGAGCCAGCAATTGGATTTCCATAACATGTTCCGTCGTGCCAACCCTTATCAAAAGTATGCACAACTCCATCAAAATCAATAGCAATATTTTTTAATTCGTTCTCGAAACCAGGAGGTACATTTTGATTGTAAGTTTCTTCTTTCATTTTGCACCTCCAGAATTAATTTCTGATTCAATACCAAGTTTTTCAAAATTCCTTTGTCTTGCTTTCTTAAAGACTGACGGACACTCGAACCCTGCTGAATGTGTCAGCTGGTATGTCAATGCTAAAGATAATATTTCTGATGTATGGTACAGAGAAACGTCTTGAGAAATCATCAAGATTTTTTCACTAATATCAATTTTAGGTTGTGCGGAAATTAAGACACTTGGAATTCCTAGTTCAGAAGAATATTTCAAGGCCTCTATACTAGCTTCAGAACTAGTTCCACTTGTGGAGCAAGAAAAACCAATTACCAAGCAATTAGAATGATCCAAGCCTCTTAATCGATACTCAAGCCATCTCTTAAACCACGTCTTTGCATCCTTGTCTCCTATAATAGAAGTCGCAGTGATTCCTGAACCAGGGGAGATAGCATTTTTATCAGTCAGTCGCGAAATATCTATGGCAGCATGATCAGCTATGGCTAAATTACCACCATTTCCAAACAGAAAAATATTTGTTGAATTATTAAATATTCTTTCTAGCTCGCGCCAATTATCTGACTCTACAGTGTTTTTGAATTTAGTTTCAAAATTTTCTATATCTAACATTGCTTTCCTGGTCGTTATTTATAATAACTTTTTCCAAAATAAATCAGCATCTCCAGTATGCCACATTTTCTTATATTCTTTAAGTCTTTTTAAGTATTCTTCACTTAAACACTCTTCGACTGTCGTGACAAAAAGGCGCCGGCTGTGTAGATCTTTCATAGCAGGATCCCAGCCATTGTTATAATTTCTATTATATACTTCTTCGTCATATTTCGGCAACAATATAGGCAATTCACAGACAACCGCTTCTCTTCTACATATTCCCGACATATCTGCCAACAACATTAGATCAGATACATAACAAGCTTGCCAAATTTTATTAGGAAAATTATCCCATCCAGTTAAATCTAGATCAATATATTTTGCAAATTCTTGATATCTCGTGTTTTCTGCTGAATTTACCCTTCGATTCACTAAATCGTCAACACTGTTTCTTCTTCTGGAGATTATATAAAAACCGGCTTGTTGCAGCTCTTTCATTTTCTCAATTGTATTTTCAAAAAAGTTATTATCGTTCTTTTGATATGTTAAGTTCGCATCTCCTCTCCTTAGGGAGACCATCGCGACTTTCTTTTCCAAAGGAATTTTTAACTGCTCTCTAATTTTATCTCTTCCAAGTTCATCTAGTAAAGTTTTATAGCTAATATATGGATCGCAAAACAATATAGATGATTCATTATCTTTTAGATATTGATAGTCTTGACTATAGTCATTGATGCCAGGTTCATACATTTGCCATCTCTCGCAAAGTTTTTCATCAACCCAGGCATTGGAATTTAGAAATATCTTTATGTCTTTCGTTTTATAAAAATGATGCACATCTAAAAACCTATTAAAATAATCACGTACGGCAGACAAACATATAGCACCATTTTCACATATATCTTTTATTACAAACGGCTCTCGGCCCGGAAATATTCCAACTGAATTATCTTTCTTAAACAACTCTTTCAATTGTCTAGAATTATCACACTGCTGGTAATCTCCTCTGAAAAATTCTTTAATCGCTTTTATATCTTCATTCTTTAGCCACCTTGTAAGGTTTTTTGGCTTTCTCCACTCACCAAACTCGCTATTAGAATGAAAGGCAGTAGCAACTATTTTCATTTCAACATCATGTGGTTTGTGAAGATATAAAATTTGGGCTAATGATATGTCAGTAGCCCTGTTGATGCAAAAGATAAAGCTTTTACTCATCAAGACTCCCAGTTGAAAAACATATTTCCATCTTCATCAAAGTTGGCAAATCTTCCTTGATAATAATCGCGATTCAATAACTCAACATGACTTAAATCTCTGGTTTCTTGCCCCCTCATCTTTTCGTAATCATCCTCAAAAGTTTCTACGATATCTTCTACTTGCTCTCTATTCAGCGCTGAGTGTTCGACTAATTCTTTCATTTGTCTTTTGTTAAGAGAAACTTTTCCATCTCTTGTTTGGTCTTTTGGTAAGGACGTGAAATGACGCTCGATTACATCAACGCCATACATTAGCGCCCCAAGAGATAATTTAAGGCCGTCTTTTTCATATGAGCTGTGCTCGCTGAAGCCAACGTTATCTGTAAAGTTTCTTAAAAAATTAATTCTCTCCAAATGACCCTGTTCTAGTGGCGTTGGATAAATCGATACACAATGCAAAAACGTATAATCTACGCCTAAATAATCCAAATAATGTGCTGTTTCCTCAATTTCGCGATCATATGTGGTGCCTGTGGAGATAAAAAGCTTTTTAAATCCATGATCAACCAAATCTCTTAATAGAGGCTTTGATCTACAGTCAAAACTAGCAACTTTAATTGATTTTTCTGGCCAAGGTAAGCTAGCCAAAAAAGGAATCCTAGTTCTATTAAAGACCGTAGTAAGGGGTTTTACGCCGTATCTGCCGCACATTCGAATGAAATGATGGTGTGCCTCATCATCTAAGTCTAACTTGCTTAATCTATCGTATTCTTGCTGATATGGCCTTTTGATGGTTTTTACTATACCATCTTCTTCTTCACCAGTTTCAAATCTCTCTCTATAAGAAAGATCTTTAGATAGACAAGATTGGATCTTGATATAATCAACACCAGTAGAGGCGGCGTCTCTTATCATATCGTCTAAAATTTCTAAATTTCCATTATGATTTTGGCATAGTTCTGCTATTATTTGTGCCATTTTTCGTACTCCTTTAAAATATCTTCAGCTACTACTTCTGCTCCATTGCTAACAAAGTTTGCGCTATTTAAGTTTTGCTTAACGATTGAATATTTATTTAGTATAAAATCTTCAAATACTTCAGAAAAATTCTCTCGGTATTGATCAACTGTCATGCTTCCTCCCAAACCAGAGCCACAAACAGAATCAATATTATGTTTTACTTCCGGATTATTGCCCTCGTTAACTAACAACAGCGGAACTTTAGTAATGAGAGATTCCGTTATAGTATTATAGCCTGCGCGCGCGATAATGACGTCAACTTTCGGTATATGAGAGTGCACATTTTTCAAGCCTTCGATGCGAGTTATGTTTGGTCCATCATTTTTAGCTAAATTTTTAGGAATAAAAAAGTGACATTGCCTCAACGATGAAAATGCTGAAAAATTGCGTATAATCAATTCTGATAAAGTAGATGTGCCATTATCCATTATTAGAACATTTATCTTATTTGTCTTAGGAAGCTCTATATCCTCAAATGAATTAATTATAAAAGGTACGTGCATTGAGTTGGAATTATACTTTTTCTCTATTTCGCTAGGCGTGAATGGAGGCATGTAAATTTTTGTAGCTGATTGGTAATATCTTTTCATCAATTTTGATGTTTGTTTTAGTTCCGGATATGTTTTGTCACAAAACCAACTCCACTCAAAATGAAAAGTAGTAAATGATGGTACGTTATTGATACGTGCAATTTCATGAGCCTCGGCTACGGTATCAGATATAACCATATCATAATCAAATTCTTTGTTTTCTAATTCAATAAACTTTCTTGAATTTTCTGAGTAGTTCTCAAAAAATACTCGGGTTTTCTCTATATCTAGATAGCCAGTTACCAGCTTGAGCGTTTCAATGTTATTAAATCTTTCAATATACTTTACAGTATCTCCAAATTTTTCTCTAGCGACGTCTATTTTGTTTTTATTCTGAATTGTTATATCCAAATCAGGATTTAATTGTAGTAATTTTTTAATTACTGATTCTTGTCTGACTAAGTGACCAAAGCCATCGTCAGATAAATAAACTTTTATTTTTATTGACATTTTAATCTTTTCTCAATTATTTCAACATCCTCTATGGAATGCACATCGACATAATCTGTCATATATACACCTACGTGTGTACTTAGTGTTTTCTGAAATACAGTTTTTCTTGTCATAATTCTAAAGCACGCATTTTGTAGCATGTCTGGATTTATTGACATAACTTCAGCTATAGGATAGTAAGGAAATAATTTCTCCAAAAAGAATTCTATAGCACCATCTAAATCTTTATATTGTAATTCCGGACTATTCGGCTGTAATGATATTACCACATCTGGTATATAACTTTCAATCTTTTCCATATAATCGGTTGCTTGCTCGATAACGTCCATCTTTTCTATATTATCTGCGGATAGATGCTCGGGGCGATGAATGACTTCAATGCCATTCTCAATACATAAATTCTTTATTTCTTGATCTTCGGTGGAAACTACAAAGCGAGTTATATATTTAGACTTCTTGCACTCTTCAGTTACCCACAAAAGCATTGGCTTTCCTAAAATAGGGTATATGTTCTTCCTCTTCAGCCTCTTCGAGTCGCCACGGGCTGGTATGATCGCTACTATTTCCATTTTACCTATTGTTTGATATGAATTCTAATATTCTTTTTGATGAATTGCCAACAAATAGGCATTCTTTTATTACACTAATATAGTCCTCATTTGTCGCCTTTAAAACAGTTTTTACAGAATTTTCAAATTTTTTGTAATTGACATCTGGAAGTAGATTTTGACAATAAGGATGTTCATAAAAATATTTCAAGAACGTTCTATCTTCTGGCTTGATGTGAAAATTAATCATTGGTTTTTGAAACAAGATGCTCTCTTTGATTGACGTCGATCCAAAATTGATAACGATATCACTGATAGACATCAACTCCATTGTGGTGTGTGGAAACCATGATTCATCTAAGCAATAATAATCACCTCTATGGTTTTTATTATTAACAGGATCTTTGCCGCGCGTTTTAACTAATATTTTATAATCTAGTCGATGTAAGAAATTATAAATCTTTTCTAAATCAATCTTTCCTAAATCTCTATTGCGTGGATAAAGCACAAGAGCATGCTTGTCATTTTTATCAAGATTATGATTCTTGAGCACTTCATTTTTATGAATTATAACATCGTATTTTGGAGATCCTAAATAAAGATTTTTGTCGCTTACCTTGTTATAATACTCTGCATAATATTTGCTAGGAAATATTACGTAATCAACTTTGTCTATGTATTTATCATAAAGATGCTTATAATCAATCATATAGGTCATAGAATAAGTCGGCTGGTTATTTTTGACGTGATCTATCCCCACACCTTCGATTAAGATATTTGGATTATCGTTATTGGCGATTTCGTCTATGTCATAAACATCGAAATCGTATTCCTTAGCCAATTCGTTTAAAGAGTCTAAATGTTTGGATGGGCTATTATACTTTATGTTCATATGTGGCTTACAGATATAAACGCTTGATTTAATATTCGTCTTATTTCCTTCTATGATCAATGGAAGAAAATACCTCAAAAAGGTCATTTCAAATAATACAAAATTCATTTTTTGGTATCAAGAAGATTAGTCGTAAACTCTACCCACTGTGGTAATAAGATTCGATTAGGTTTAAAATATTGATTATTGTATTTCTGGATGCCTCGACCTAAATGCAAAAATATTACTCGATTATCATCATCCAAGATTCGATCAACATGAAAATTTCTATACTTTTCTTCCTTGAGGAGTTCCACATTTTCCGGATCATTAAAAGTATTATTACAAATGAAATAGTCTAGACCATTATCTCTGCAATATTTTGTCATGTTGTCTCCAACATCCAAAAGCATCTGGCCAGACTTTGAATATTCTGGATATAAAGAAACTGCCTTTGCTATTTCTGTCTTTACTAATAAGCCGGATTGATGTACTGCTCCAATTCTGTCTTTGTGAGGATCTTTTGAAATGCCTACCAAAGATTTCCCCTCTTCTATCTTCGACATAAAATATTGCATCCAAGATTCGTGACAAGCAACAACATCGTTGTGACACATAAAAACATATTCATTTTCAACTTTTTCCATTCCCACAGTTAAGGCTTCTGCGTTTGCAAGGGAGCCTCTTTGGGAAGTAGGATTTTGAACCCAAACAATATTAGAAAAATCCTGTTTTAATGCCGGTAAGTATGTCTCGTCATCAGAATTTTCCACTACAATATAACGAAAATTATATGGTTTTTTGAATTTTTCAAAAGAAGCTACTGTCAAATATGTTAATTCTGGAGATCTGAACGATGGTATTATAATATCTATTGTGGTCATTTTTTCTCCTACAAGAAATTGATATCTCGCACTTCTTCTGGATGTGTTAAGAAGTCTAATAATTTATTTGGTTCGGCTAGCTTGCAACACATCTGACATTTATCTTTATAGTTCATTTTCCTTACGTACTCGATAGCCTCTTTTCTTTGGTCAGAGTGCCATATTTCTTTAAACGTTGAGGAATAGATACTTCCAAAAGATAGCTTCTTACTCATAGGATGATAAGTACATACTTTTACTTCCCCAGTTGCATCTAAAATTGGCTCAAAGAAATGACCCTCACAACTACGAAAATTAAAAGCAGTTCCATTTTTAAGATCATATCTCTTATCATTGCTTAAATTAATTTTTGGATGGCTGACATTCTCATCCAAGTAGTTCCATACTTCTAGATTGATTTCCGCCGTTCCTGTTTTTTTATAAGCCGTCTCCGCTTGTTTGAAATAACGCGGAAGAATGGGTCTGAATTGGAGATAGGCAATATGTTCGTTCTCGTCAACCCACTCAACCAATTGCTTGGCATGCTCAAGTGTAATATTGGGTCCAACATTGCAGTTGATTCCAACCTTAACTGGATAATCAGCCAGCTCTTTAACGTTTCTTGTAATTACTTTAACACCGTCGACCTCTTTCCATTCCTTATATTTGGCAGCGTCTAACGTGTCTAGAGATATTCGCATCCACTCGAAATTTTCACCAATTAGTTTATTATATTTCTTTTTATAAACTGCATTTGTCATCAAGCCAAGTTGTAGGTCGTTATCTTTAGCCGCATGTACAGCTTCCTCGAAGTGGGGATAAAAAGTCGGTTCTCCTTGGCCGGCATACGTAATTGCTTTTCCACCCAACTCGGCAAAGTCTTTAAGAAAGTTTTTTAGCGGCTCAATTTCTAAATGTGCGCCAGACTTATTATCTCTTCCATTTTCTGTAATGCACCAAAAGCATGCCATATTGCACTTGTTTGTAAGCCCCACTTCCATAAATACGGGACATTTTGTGTCTCCAGTAGACAAATATTCATGCATTCTGTCATAGTGCATTATTAATTTAGCTTGAGTGCCAAATGGGTTCGCACCAGAAAACCTAACATATTCATTATTCATTTTTTTTCCTCTTTTGATTTCTCGATCAAGATATCTACTTCCTTCCAAAAATCATATTTTGGTTCAAAGCCCAGTTTTTTCAATTTTACTGTGTCTAGATACATATCTTTAACTTGCACAATTTTATGAAATTCTGGTGGCTCAACGGAAACAAACTCACTTCTTGAATTTGTATTTCTTTTTACATAATTCATTATGTCTACAAATTTATATGGTATTCCACTTCCTACATTATAAATCTCGTCTAGCGATCCTTCTTTAAGGATAAGATTTATTGCCCTGCATACATCTTTTACATGTAGAAAATCTCTTATATTGTCGCCAGAATCATATAAATTTATATCTCTGTTATTAGCCACCTCGCCAATTAAATACTGTAATGCATTTCTTTTTTTCGAAGCTTTTTTGTCGCTGGCGCCATAAACATTGCACAATCTTATTATTCTATAATTTAGTTTAAACGTCTCGCAGTAAGATATTAATAATTGTTCTGCAGCTCTTTTCGTTATAGAATAAAATCCCTTTGGATTGCAATAAGATTCTTCCTTTGCCGGCAGATCATCTGTTTTTCCATATACAAACCAGGAACTAATAAAATTAAAAACTACGTTTTCTCTATCTTTGCAGTTCTCTAGAGTTTCAATTAAAACACTCAAATTTGTATCAATGTCTAAAAATGGATCTGCAAAGACATTATAGTTATCTATCGTACTAATAAAATATAATATTTCATCACTTTTCGAAATGTAATTGTTCCTTTCAATTCTTGATATTTCGTCTTCGTAAAGAGAACAATATTCACTTCCTATAAATCCTGTAGATCCAAATACTGATATTTTATCCTTCATTCTTCTTTTTTCCAGATACCATTATATAAAGCTGTGGTAAATCTTCCCACAATGATATCATATTATACGACAAATCAAAGTATTTTTTAATGTAGTTTATATCTAAAATCTCCGGTACCTCGTCTTTGATCGATTGTTCTACATTATCATATCCAAATTTCTCAACTCTCTTCTCGAACACTTTGTAGTCTAAGTTCTCGACAAAAGAATCGCCCCAAACCGTTGACCACAGATAGTTGTCTTCTTTATAATAGCTCTCGTGTTCTCCGTCTTTTACCCATCCTATTTTATAATTTTTATATCTCCAGTGATCTCCGAGTCCCCAATCAATATATAAACGACCAT
>TARA_R100001594_G_scaffold26149_1_pt1 | contig 10923 bp, 16 predicted proteins | sample TARA_R100001594 | Tara Oceans TARA_R100001594 (sample SAMEA2622752) | marine metagenome | biome: marine biome (ENVO:00000447); feature: marine epipelagic mixed layer (ENVO:xxxxxxxxx); material: "saline water (ENVO:00002010), including plankton (ENVO:xxxxxxxx)" | depth 150 m
TCAGTTTCCATGATTCCACCTTCTTGTTTACCTATTCTTCCACCATCAGCAAATATTGGTTCATCAGTTTCTCCTCCTCTTATAATGTAAGGAGTTTTTAATATATCAATAATTATATCAACAAAACCGCCTTTGTCTGCCTCTTTCCAGTCCTCTTCAGTCATGTTTTGTAAAAATTCTTTTTGCTCATCAGTCATTGGTCCAGTAGATCTTAAAAAATCAAATTTATTAGGAGGACGTCTTTTATCACCTGGACCTGGAGTTACAAATATGTTCTCCAATCCTCTGTAACCAGGTCTTGAACCATCAGCACTTGGACTTACTAATTGTCCTCCTGCATATCCAATTCTTCCACCATCAGCAGCCATAGCAACTGGTTGAGGTTGCTCCATGCCAGCACCTTGAGCCATCATATCTTGTTCTTGTTGGGCCTGCATTACTGCTTTTACAAATTGTTCAAAAGATAATGTGCCACCTTTATTTTTATATTTAACAAATTCTGCCATAAGCATTTGTTCTGCTTGCTGTCCACCCGGTTGACCACCCATGTTTAACATAGCTCTACCACCAGCTGCCGCATAAAAATTAGGTTGTACATATTGTTTACCTGGCATAAAATTTAATCCCGTGTCCGTGGCCCCTCTATAATAATCTCTTGCACGGTTTCTAATTCCGGCAACGTCCATGACATCTACCTCTTCTTCTACTTCTTCGTCATCACCAAATTTATTCATTAAAAATGGTAACGCGGTAAGTCCAAGACCTCCTCCTATAAAAGCTTTTTGACCAAAAGATAAATTAGGGTTTGTAAAAGGATTTAATTTAGATAAAAAACTTGAACCAGGTATACTTCCACCGCCTAAATTTCTAAGTGCACCAATTCCTCTACTAAATAAACTAGCCTTAGAAGCACCGAAAGGAATCATACCTAGGCCCCCTATTATAGCTGCTTTACCTAGTGGACTTTTAACAATTTTCTTAACACCTCGTACCGCTTTCTTAACGATACTACCTAATCCATATAATTGTCTGGGTTCTTGCATTCTTGAAATTGCCATATTTTTACCTTAATCTCCTACTTTACTTTGTTTTAGCAAACAAATCAAGTTTTGGAAGAGTGACTGTAACGTCCTGTTGAATATCTTCATTAGGAATTCCTTTAGATACCCAGCCATCTCGCGTCTCATAAATCTCGCCTGTTTTTTTGTTTTTATATGTAGTTTTTACTTCTTCCGGTATAATTACCGGTACTTCTTGTTCACTCATTAGTCTAGTTTCTCCTTTTTAATATTTAAATAACTGATGGTAATAACTACCCCATCACTTACTGTTCCTGCTGTAGTAGCAGCTAATACTGTATTTCCTTCTACTACCATTGGATTACTTAATATTTCTACACTAGCCGCTGTAGATAACGTTTGAGTATGTATTACTTCAAAAGCATTATTAGTAATAGTTATGGTAGGTGTATTAGATCCTGATTTATTAGTAACGTGTAAAGATTTAATAATAATAGTTTCATTAATTGACGGTGATAATAAGTTGTTACTTTCAGCAGCCGTCACTGTTTTGCCATAAAATTTATATTCGTTTTTTATTGCCATTAGTCTAAAAAGAAATTTCTAGCTTCTATTTCTTGTTTCATATCCTCTTGATATGAGGTGTTAAGTTTATTGATAACTCCATCAAGATCTCTAACCAAAGATTGAAAATCTTGTTGGTCGTATTCTTCACCTGCTCTTGTTAGTGATTGTACGATCTTTGCCATTACGGAAACCTTCTGTTAACAATTTGATTGTCAATAAATAGCTGTTCATCATTACCAATATCTTTTCCTTGTTCTATGGCATCGGTATAAGTTGTCATGTTGTCAGTAAAATTTTGATCGACAGGGTAAGTATTGCCACTGCCACTGAATGTAAAGTCATTAGTGTAAGGTATACCTTTGTTGTTACTTAAATCTAATGGATAATTCATAGCAAATTCTTTTCTTACATCATCAATAGTATCTGTTGATCCTGTATACCTAAATTGACCATCAGGACCAATAGTGTAATCACTCTTAAATTCTTCTTCTTCATCATCATCAAAACCAAAAACTTTTTTACCTAGTCTAGCTGCTGTTACTATAGGAGGAAGTCCCATTGCTGCTGAAAAAACACTTGGTAAAAAATTTTTTACTCTGTCAAAAGCATAGGCTAATCCCATTTTAGGTTGACCCGTTCTTGGATCTATGTTTCTATAGCCACTAAAAAATCCGTCACCAGAATATTTTTGATCAACTACATCTGGCATTGTATTTACTGTTTTAGTTCTGTATGTAGAGGTTACAGGACCACGTGGTGTTCCTCTAGTTACTTCAATGTCCCTACCCGGTCTTTCGTTACCGCTAAAACTTTTATCTGCAAAACCTTCGTCTTTGTCTCCCCAGCCATTTAAACTCATAATACCTGAAGGTCCTCTGTTGACACCACCTTTTAATGAACCGTGTAAATCTTTTTTAACTAATAAATCTTTTTCTTTTTTTGTAATGTAAGCTAATTCTGTTGTTGGATGATCGGGACTAGATTGCCAACGTAAAGGAGCCTTAACCATTTTTTGTTTGCCGAGATAGTTCCTAACATCTCCCTGCATTTCATATTTTATTTTTTTATCTGTAGCCATTATCTTCTTCCTCCTGGGTGTATATCCAATCTAAACGTACCTAGTTTCCAATCTTGGCCAGCGGCCGTATTAGCTACTTTAAATTGAACGGCTCTTCCTCTTATTCGAGTATCAACCTTTGTACTAGCTGTTGTTATATCATAATTTGTTGTACTTGTACTACTATTTGGATAATTTCTAGTAACCAATGAGACCCTTGTGCTACCCGTTTGACTGATAAAATCAGGTATAAATCGACTAACTCTCATTACAAATTCACCATCCCCTCTAAGATCTGGCATTCCTACAATTTGTCCACCACCTCTAGATGTTCTTTGAGTAATATCAAAGTCTCCGGATTCAATGTTGGCTAGAATAGCAGTAACTACTCCACCTGCGTCCACTTGATCGGTCCCTGTTTCCTGGGCATAGTAGTACGTACAGCCAGCCGTATTTCCAACAACATCAAAAGAGGTATTGGAGCTAGTATCATATCTAGTTGCATGAGGTTTATCAAAGATTGAAGAATCCTGCCACGCTGTTCGAGCTAAACTACCTGTGGTCCATATAGTTCTCTTAGATCCTGATTCAAGATAGTTATAGGTAACCACTCTATCAATTACATTAGAACCATTAGTGCAATAAAACCAGTTTACTTCTGTAAAAAGGTTATTTAATCCACAGTTAATTAAATCTCTGGATGTTGTGTTAATATCATCATATACATAGTCTTCTACTAAGCACGGTAAAGATTTTAATCTACCATCATATGCAAAAAATCCGTTTTCAGCCATCCAATACGAAGTACCATCAACTTCAATCGCAGCATTCTTCCCTATTAATCCACAGTTAGTTCCAGCTATTTCAAAAGAAAAAGTAAATGGCGCTCCAACAAAACGCATTAAAAATAATGCTTTATCGGTCCATACATAAATGGCATCTCGACCTTGTACAGCTCCCATAATTTTAGAGCCATCAGCTAGTCTTTGAGTACCAGCGGTATTATTAGCGGTTACTGTATAAGAATTAGTTCCATCAATACTTTCTTGATCTGAGAATCTAATAAACATATCGTCTTGAGTAGTACTATCCCCCACTGTAGTTTCTGTTCCAAAAAATATTAAGTGTCTATCTGGTGTAGAAACCAACATATGTCTTGAAGCTGTAGGTGCATTAGCTAGTAATGTGGCTCGTGTGTTAGTTGCATTTGCTATTGAGGAATCCCATTCAAAACATTGTCCGTTATAAATAAGTGCTAATAATTTTGTTCCATAGTTATCTAAAACCCATAAGCCTGGATCAAGTGTAACGTCTTCAGAAGACGATTCTCCCCATGCTACATAATCAGAAATATTGCTTACTGTTACTCCTGCAGTATGGCCGGCTAGAGTAGTTCCATTAACCGCACGAGCTCCTCCGCTTAAAGTCCCTGTCGTAGTATCATTATTTGTATAACTAATATCTTCTGATCCAATTCTAATTTCTCCTGAATCTGGAAATGCAGTAGAGCTAGCTACAACTACAGTTGTGACCGCGGCATCAGATGCAAGTGTTGTTGATAGAGTAGTCGTTGCGATACCTGAAGCGGTTCCGCCAAAGTTAGCTGTTCCCCATCCATAGCCCCCTAGTTGTTGATTAGGACCAACATGATAATAAGGACTACCAGTCGCACTTCCAACATTGCTAGTGCTTCCAGTAGTTTCATTAGCAGCCATAGTTAATTCAATGGTAGTAGAAGTTGGAACTTGTGTGGCCTCAAAAACTTTTCCTTCAAAATCTGTAGTTTGAAAACTCGATCCTGTAAGTGTGGTTACACTACTAAAAGTTATAATATCTCCTTCCACCATACCATGTGAAGAGGGAAAAGTTACTGTAACAGTAGGCTGTCCGCTAGTTGTAGAAAAATTACAACTGGCAATTGAAGTTCTTAATGGCGTAATATCATAGTAAGATCCAGCATAGTATATATAAAGAATTTTACTTGTTCCGATAGCAGAATATTTTACGCCGGCATTATTGTCAAAGTGGTGAATTGCTCGGGCTGGACCCGTTAATTTATCGGCCCCTAATTGATCCCATCCACCTATTTTTTCAGGTGTACCATATCTAAACCTAACATTATCACCACCAAACCATTGCCCTTCGGCTCCCGTTTCTGTGACTTGTTTGTTAAATCCTGGTAGAAAACCTAATTTTTGTAGCATAATAATTCCTTATATAGCTAAAACAGTGACTTTTCTACTCTAATTTTCTATCTCCACCAAGGGCCTTTTTTCCATAAAACTAAAGTTGTTCTTTTTCCTTCGGTAACTGGTGTTACTTTGTGAGGAAAATAAGAAGGAAATACTAATAAGGCACCGGGTTTATTAAATTGTTTTATACGCACATCCTCACCATCCCATATGTAAAAGTCCCCACCTTTATATTTTTCAGTAGATAAATTTAATAACACTGTAAGTTTTAACGTATACTCTTTTTCATAAGGAGATCCATCAGCATGATAATTATAGCAACCCTTATTTTTAGAACTGTAAGTATTATGATTCATTGCATCTAACTTATTAAATCTATATGTTTCAAAGTTAAAGGCTTCTTGATTACATTTGTCAACATAATCTTCTATGAATTCAATTTGATTTTTTAATGAGTTCCAGTTAATTATTTTAACATCAGCTGTTTTTTTAATTTTACCATTGTACTTATCTTTTAAAGAATTATCTGCGTTATTTAAGATAAAGTTATTTAAATTTTTTATCCTATCTGTAGGTATAATATTGTCATAGTAATAATAAGTGTATTTCATTTACACATAGTTAATGTTAATAACAATCCTTCTAACCTTATTAGTTTGACTAACCGCACAATGTTTAATTTGTGAATTAAATATTAACATTTTATTTTCTTCACATTCAATTTTTGTAGGATTTTTTTCACCCAACAAAGTGTATCCATTATTTGTATTCATATAAAATACGGCTGTATTACAATCAAAGTTTCTGTCACAATGCCAACCAGATTGATGATGTTCTTTATCTTTTAAAATTAAATTAGCTCTTACTTCTGATAACATATTAACTTTTAATTTATGTAGTATAGGTTTAACATGTTCAAATAAATCAGAAGTCTCAGTATACCACTGATAACAACTATGGTTAAAATAAAACCTATCTGAATAAGTTTGTTCGTTACGATAATACCAAGGTAATTCTTTTGAAAACATTATTTTTCTTAATGCTTTAAATTCTTCATCAGGTAAAAAATTTTTTATTTCTGTATAATTACGTTCCATTCTAGATCCTTTATTATTTGTTCAACATATACATGTTGTATTTTATTTTTAAAAATATATTCGTGTAATTCTTTTATGTCTACAATTAGCCATTGACTTAAAGTCTCGACTACCATTTTATCTGCTTTAGTTTTAGTAGACCCCTTTTTAGCTTTTTTATTATCAAACATAATTTTTAATGGTCTTACATCAAATTTAAATCTTTCATTATATCTATTTTTTAAAATACCAGACACGTCCCACAATTGCGTTTTACGCGTTTTCTCACTAGGAAACCTAGCGTTATTTAAATGCTTTTTAGCAAATGTTATTGCACTCATTACTTTATCCTTTAGCCATTTTTGTATCATACATTATTGTATTAAGCCACCTTAAATTTAAGGTTGCCTGATACTGTGATTCGATAACCATTACTTGTATAAAATGGAAAAACTTGATGTGATTGTTTTGCAGAAAACATTACCATTTTGCCTTCAAAACTTTTATCTACATTTAAAAGATCACAACGTATCTCTCCACTATAATCTGCATTTAAAAATGCAAATTTTGAGGTATGGTTATATCTAATATTTGCAGGATCTTCTTTAATGTCACTAAAATATTCTTCTTCTTTTTTTAAATCGTATGGAATCTTTACAAAGATAACAAATGAATACAAACCTGAATGAGTATGGGGAGGATTAAATTCGTGTTTTTTTTGAAAGTTTACCCATAGATCATCAATATAAAATTCACAAGGTCGTGATAAAATATTTATTTGTTTTGTGCGGTACAAGATTTGAGGGTTAGATAAACAATCAATTAAAATAAATTTTTTAAATTCATCACTAATATTATCTATATGATATTCTTTTTTAATATGACCAATTAAAGTTTTGGTAGCATCGCGAGTAGCTTTGTTAGCAGCTTTCTTTAACCATGCAAATGCTTTTGGTGGGACAACAAAAGGCACAGCTCTATCGCCACTTTCGATAATAGGTTTTGCTTTATCCCAATTACTTAACATTGTTTCTTTCATAAAAAAATACCTGTATAGTCTCTCTGTTAACAGCATCCATTGTAGTTAAGGATGTACCATGTGATATCTTATTATTATTTATAATGCAAGTGTTGTAAGAGGGAAAAAATGTTTTTATTTGTTGATCTTCATAATATAAAAATAATCCACCCCAATCTATATGCCAATCTTTATTTAAATATATAGTAGATGCAACTTGCTTGTGACTGTCATCATGAAAAGGAATATAACTAAGTGGAGGCCATATGTAATAATTAACTTCCATGCCCATCTTTTTTGTTTCAGGGATAAGTTTATTATATATTTTTCTCAATTCTTTACATATTTTTTTATTATCATCTAAACTTAAAACAGAAACTGTCGTGGACGTCTTTTGAATAAACTCGGGCCAAAACATACTGGTTTGCCATTTCTTACTTGCTTTATTGTCTATAACATATTTTTTTATATGGTTTATTAAATTTTCATCTAAAACATTTTTATGAAATACAATGTTACTCATTGGTAATAAAATCAAAATTAATTATTGTTCTAATGTCAGAGTTAACCGGATTATTACCAGCGTGATAAATTTCTCCGTCAAAATATATTGCTCTTCCTTTTTTGGGAGACACTCTTTTTATTTCTTTATAGTCTAAATCAATAAAAGTAGGACCACCTAGTTTATATTTTTTATCAAAGAAAACAGTGTCCCCATCAGAATCTTCAACATAATAAACTAAACTTTTGTAGTTTTGTTGTTTATCTATATCTACGTGTGGATAGTTGTATTTTTTTAAATTATGATTTTCTTGTTTAAAAGTTCTTCTAATTCTTATTCTAATAATTTCTTTTACATTAAAGGTGTCTAACATTTTAATAAAAAAGTCATAGTAATTAGAATTTATTCCTTTAGGTAAAATAAATAAAGTATGCACAAATGCTGGAGTTAAGGTAATATTTTTATTACCTGCTCTTTTTATTTCTTCATCACTTAAAACAGTTTCATAAAAATACCATGGAAAATAATTATCATTAACTGTATTAATAATTTTATCTTGGTATTTTTTTGATATTAAATTATCTACAACTTTAATCATAACTCACAATCAAAATTAAAAGATATTATTGTTTTTAAATCATTTGTTTTTTCTGCAGGTGCTCTATGAATTACAAACGCTGGAAATATAATTACATCACCTTCTGATACTTTTGGTTTTATTATTTTATTTGAATATGGATCAATTAATTCTGTACCAATACATTTATTATTATAATTAACATAATAAACACCAGAAAAACTACAACCATGTATATGCCAATCGTGTTTGTTGCCTTTGTTATATTGTTGAAACCACAAATTTTTTATATGTAATTTTCCAAACTTCATTTGTTTTAGCCACGGTTTAAAACTATTACCAAAACTTTTTCTTATCATTTTTATCCAAGGCCTTTCAAAATCTGTACTATTATTAAAATCAACTTTATAAATATCATTTATAAATGAAGGCTCTTTTTTAAAAAGATCCATTAATTCATTTTTATATTTAAAATGATCTTTGTATCTATACTTACCTATTTTAACTGTAATTTTTTCCATAAGATGGAACTCCTAATGCAGCTCTGCCATCAAACTTTACAGCTTTCTTTGTATTTTTATTATAATGTAAAAAAACTTGTGCACATTCTCCTTTTTTTAACTGATCTCTCCAATGCTCTAATTCGCAACCTTTATAAACTAACATATCTCCAGGATTTAGTTTGACCGCTTTACCTTCTAAATATATTGGCCAAAGTGTTCCTCCAAGATTCATTGTAGTAGATATTTCACAACTTAATCTATCTTTATGTTTACGCATTGAATTACCTTGTTTGTATATTCTTGCATAAGCATATGTTGGCACTAGTTTTACTTTAGTAATTTTTTCCATATTTTTTTGCATTGCAACTAATAAAGTTTCCATGCATGGATCACCATAAATGCAATAGCATTCAGGAATCATTGAATCACCAAAACATCCGAAAGAGGTGTCATGTATTGATATAAGTTTTTTTATTAGCATATGATGTAATGCATCTCTTCTTAGTTTTAAATATTGATAACAAAATTCAGTTAGTTCTTTTGATATAACATTTCTAATTATTTGATATTTTTGTTTTTTAAACACCATACTCAATCCACCCTGTAATAATATATTTATCATTTGATAATGGGGAATTACCTCTATGTACGTGAGTATAGTTTGCTGGCCATATTAACAATGTATTTCTTTCAGGTTTAAATCTGCATTTTTGATGTAAGAATTCAGTTTCTCCTCCTTCTTTTACATCGTTTAAATACACCATAAAAGCCATCAATCTATTTCTTAATGCTAAACTTGAGTTTTCTATATGCCAACTATGATAACCTTCTCCAGGAATAGTTTTTTGAATTTTAATATCATAGATACTGTGTTTTTGTACCTCGTTTAAAATAGAATATTTTTTACAATAAACGGGGTATATGTTTTTAAAAAAAACTTCTATGAATGGTTTACTATTATAAGGAACATTCATATTAAAAGTATCTGTTATTAGGTCAATTTGATTATCTGCAGCATCGTGAAAATCAAATTCTCTTGGATAAACTAATCCTTGTTTTTCGTTTTGTTTATAAAAATTTATATAACTATCAATTAAATCTTCAGGTAATGCATTTTTAAATACACCTATATGATCATCTCTTAATTCTATTTCCATGGGTCACCATTATTCCAAGTAACCATAGAATACCTTGTGCCTTTTGTAATAGGTGCAATTTTATGTCTTATAAAAGATGGAAATACAACTAAACTTCCTTTACTATTTAATTCTTCACATACTTTCCTGTCCTCTTCAATACTAAACCAAAACTCTCCACCTTTAAATTCTGATGAATCATTTAATAGTAGTGTTGATGAAATTTTTCTAATAGAACCATTTTTAAAAGGTTCTGGAAAAGAATCTGAATGCCAATCATAAAATTGATTTTTATTATAAACTGTGAATTGAATTTCCTCTGGAAGTCCTAATTGAAAATTCCACCCAGCGTTTTTATTTGCAGTTCTTATATATGGTTGAATTAAATTATGTATCCAAGGTTCATTAACAAAAACAATATTAGAATCTCTTGTTGACATAACATGTTTTAAATCGTCATTAGATTGATTACCAACTAAACCTTTTTTAGCTTTTCTATTTAAACAATCTTTAACAATTAAATCACAAACATGATGTGGAATTACATCTTTAAAAAACCAATATGGATGTTTAAGTATCATTTTATAACCTTTCAAATAAGGTTATATTTGAATAATATTATATAGTCAATACTATGAAATTGAATTCCAAGAAGAATCCGAAGGATTCCAATAATAACTTATTGAATTACTACCTAATTCAGGTGCTTCCCATCTTTGATTAACTTCATTCCATTCAAAAGGATAAGCTTCAGTTTCAGCATCTACATTAATTGTAGATGGTCTTGCAACAGGTGCTTCCCATAAACAAGAAGTTTCGTTTAAAGTCCAACTTTCATATGGTTTAGGTTCAATAAAAGCATCTTTAGTTGCATCATATTTAAATCCAGGCACTCCATAATTTTTTCTAAACGCTTTAGTTTGATCTGGATTAACACTTTGAACACCTGTTTCTTCATCAACAATATAATGAATTCCACCTAGAGTATTATAAGAAGTTTGTTTCCATGTTCCACCCAAGAATTTATTACAATAAGTTTCACCAGCAACGTCTCCATTTCCATTAGGTACTTCGTCATCGCCTATTTTGATGGCTCTTATTACAATGTTGTTTTCGTCTAGTTCACAAAATGTTGCCATAATTAATCTACTTGTATTGTTCCTGAAACTGTAAATTCAGCTAATTTGTCTCCATTAGGAGCTGTACCCGTGGTGTTTGTTCCTGGAGCTACTGTGAATGTAATAGCTGAAGGTGCTCTGAAATTCATTCTTCCAGT
>TARA_R100001594_G_scaffold81171_1_pt1 | contig 10912 bp, 6 predicted proteins | sample TARA_R100001594 | Tara Oceans TARA_R100001594 (sample SAMEA2622752) | marine metagenome | biome: marine biome (ENVO:00000447); feature: marine epipelagic mixed layer (ENVO:xxxxxxxxx); material: "saline water (ENVO:00002010), including plankton (ENVO:xxxxxxxx)" | depth 150 m
AAATATGAGGATTTAGAGCCAACAGATAAAGAAATATTAAAACTAGACCCTGCGAATCAACAATTATTATCAGTAAAACCATCTCCTAGTCGTGCTTTGAGAGTATTTTATCAAGAGATTAATAATAAAGAAGGATTAGTACCTATAACAAAGTATAATACTTCTGATGAAGTAATAGCAGCTGCAAGGTTAGGTACTGAAAGAAGGAATAGATTTACTGGGTCTAATACAGATTATTTAAGCCTAGTTAATATATCTCCAGACTTAGTAGATCAATACACTGAAGTTGTAGGAGAACCACCAAATCCCTATATGCAATTCAATACATTACTTCCAGCTGTAGCTACGGCTTTAGTGGAAGATACATTATTAGTATAAACAAATGCCAATAGATCCAGCTTCCATAGACACTGAACAGTTAAAAGATTTCGTAGATTTTGCTGGTCAGTATTTGGATAATTCAAAACGACAAGAAGAAGCTGATAAAGCTATTCAAAAAAAAGAACAAGAAGAAGAGACTCAAGCCTTACAAGAACAAGCAGATCCAAGGACTGCTGATAAATGGGGTTTAAAAGCATATGCTAAAGAGTTTCAATCTATAGGTACGGGTGGTATCCAAGACACTGCTTCTTCTATACTAACGTTCCCAGAACGTACCGTAGACGCTATAACTGGTGAAATATCCAGAGAAAGAGAAGAGAAAGGTTATTATAGACCTGAGTGGGATCCATTAGTGGATCACGATAACCCTATCATTACTAAAACATGGTGGGGTAAATTATTAAGAGGTACCGTACATTTCGGTACAATGGCTGCTGCTATCATACCTACAGCTAAAGTCACTGCTGCAAGATTAGGCATAACAGGTACAGGTATATTAGCTAATAGCCTTGTAAGAGCTGCTGGTGTTGGTGCAGCATCTGATTTGATATCTAAGGAGTCAGACGGAGACAACGCACTAGCTATGCTTAGAGACCATTATGGTTTTATAGACACACCTTTAAGTACTAGAGAAACTGATCATCCTATAATGATGAAGTTTAAAAACATCGTTGAAGGTATGGGTATTGGTGCAGTATTTGATAGTGCAGCTATGGCTTTGGGTAGAGGATCTGACTTCGTTAAAGCTCAAGTAGCCAATCGTAATAAAAGTGTTGAAGTACAAACTATTAGAAAAGGATTACAGGAATTAAGAAATAATGAATTCGAATTCCGTGGTAGTAAGAATAAACCTGTAGCTGATCCACATCAAGCTTCACATATATCAGAAGAAGATCCTTTTATTGTATGGCAACAACAGAAAAGAATAAGAACTGAATGGGGTTCTGAAGATGGTTCTACAGGTTCTGTTACAACACCAGTACAAAGAGAACGTGTAGCACGAGAAGCTGATATCAGTGAAGAAGTAGTTGAAGATGTTTTAGGAAAACTATATAGTAAAGAAAAATTCAAACAAACATTAGAGGCTGTTGGTAATAGCAGAAAGAGACTTGTAGAAGTATATGGAGACTCTATTGCTGCTCATCAACGCATTACACAAGGTAGAAATGCAGCTGATATGCCAGCTGAAGAGTATCTACAAGAAATATTTGAAACTGCTGACATAATAGGTAAAGGTACACCTGAAGAAGTACAGCTTATTACTAGTAAAAATGTAGTAGCTGTAGATTTAGTTGTAGGAACTCTACTACGTCAACTTAGAGATTTAGGAATAGCAGGTAGAGAAATTGTAGATTGGGCAGATTTAGGTGATATTGATGGACCTGCTGATCAAATAATGGATACTATGCTTACTGCTTTAACTGAAGTTAAAAAAGCTAGAATTGTTAAATCACAAAACTTTAGAGAACTAGGTGCAGGTAGACGTCAATCTTATTTACAAGAAACTTTATCTGCAGATATGGCAGATACACGGGAATCAATTATGTCTATTTTACAGATAGCTAAAGATGATCCCGATGAGAATATGCTTAATGCATTATTCGAAGCTTTCTCTTCTATGAAAACAGTTAATACTATTGATGACTTTGATCATTGGGCTAGAAAAATGATTAAAGGAGGAGAGATTGAAGGTAAGAAACAGACAGGTGCTGTCATAAGAGAACTTGAAGGAGTTATGATACATAGCATTCTAAGCGGTCCTAAGACCCCTATGAGAGCTATTATGGGTACAAGTACCGCAACCTTCTTAAGACCTATCTCTACAGCCTTAGGGGCGGCTTTCAGCTACCCTTTTACTGGAGACAGTGTTACACTAAGAGCAGGTTTAGCTTCCATTAATGCTATGATGGAGAGTGTACCTGAATCATTTACTTTATTTAAAAATAGATTAAATTCTTATTGGAGTGGTGATTTAGCTACAGTTAAGACACGTTTCTCTGAATATACTAGATCAAATGAGAATTGGGAACTATTAAGAAGATGGGCAGAAAACCCTAAATCTGGTGCTACAGATGGAGATAGAGCCTGGTTTAATATGGCTAATATGTCTAGATCTTTAAATGATAATAGTTTTCTATCTTATTCTACTAAGATAATGGCAGCAACTGATGATGCTTTTGCTTATATTTTAGGTAGAGCTAAGATGAGAGAGAAAGCTATGAGATCAGCTTTAGATGCTCAAAATAAAGGAGCTTTAACTGCTTATAGTGAAATAACTCCTGAATTAATAAGAGTATATGAAGATGATTTTTATAGAGAAATCTTTGATGCTGATGGTAATATTATAGATGAAGCAACTAAATTTGCACGTAAAGAAGTTACATTAACTCAAGAATTAACTGGATTCCCTGCAGGATTAAATCAGGTATTCCAAGCTCATCCTTGGGCTAAACCCTTCTTCCTATTCGCTAGGACTGGTGTAAATGGTCTTCAATTAACTGCTAAACATACTCCAGGTTTTAATTTCCTAGTTAAAGAATTTAATGATATTGCCTTTGCTACGGCAGACAATATCGATGGTTTAAGTAAGTATGGTATTACTAATGCTACTGAATTAGCAAACGCTAAGGCTTTGCAGACTGGTAGACTTGCAATAGGTAGTTCTATTACTTCGATGGCTGTATGGTCTTGGCTTTCAGGAAATCTAACAGGAAATGGTCCAGTTGATAGACAGAAAAGACAAGTATGGCTAGATGCTGGATATCTGCCTAGACATATAAAATTAGGAGAATTATTAGTCGGATATGAGTCTATGGAACCTTTTAATTTAGTATTATCTACAGTAGCAGATATAGGTGATGCTAGTCAATTAATGGGTCAAGAATGGACTGAAGATCAATTACAAAAAGTATCATTAGTATTAGCTCAAAGTATTACTAGTAAATCTTACTTAGCTGGTATGCAGCAATTTGTTGATTTATTTGGTGGTCGTCCTGGACAAGCAGCAAGAATCACTGCTAGTTTAATGAATAATACAATACCTCTAGCTGGTTTAAGGAATGAATTAGGTAAAGTTTTAAATCCTTATATGCGTGAATTAGGATCAGGTATAGATCAAACATTACGTAATAGAAACTTAACTAGTGAATATTTACCAGGTGAAGATTTACCAATTAAATATGATATGTTAAATGGTAGACCTCTTAGAGATCATGATCCTATAACTAGAATGTTTAATGCAGCTAGTCCTATACCATTGAATCTAGATAATACTCCTGGTAGAAAATTACTATTTAATAGTGGTTACGACTTACGTTTATCTACTTATTATAGTCCTTTAGGAGATGATTTAACAGATTCACCTCGAATAAGATCAATGTTCCAAAAAGCTATAGGCGATCAAAACTTAGAACGTCAATTAGATAAATTAGCTGAAGATCCTAAAGTTATTAATTCTCTAGAAACAATGTTTTTAGATATTAAAAGAGGTAATAGGGGTGAATATGAAGGGAAAGATTATTTCCATAATAGAAAGATAGATATAATATTCCAGAGAGCACGTAGAAGAGCTTGGGCTTCTATAATGAATGATCCTTCTATCCGAATTGAAGTAGAAGAACAAAAAGAAGCTAAAATACGTAGAATGAAAAAAACAAAAGAAACTACTGACATACTGTCAATATACAAATAGAATACAAACCACCCTTACAAATTTAATTATTATAAATAATGGCAACAACTTCGCATTTATTTAGTGGGAATGGTAGTACTACTGAGTTTACTTATACCTTCCCAACAATAAAAACTACAGATGTTAAAGTAAAGGTTGGAAGTGTTCTGTATACAAAAGACGCTACAGGTTCTACTGGATATACACTCTTAACTAATCCTACACGTGTAAAATTTAATACAGCTCCAGCTAGTGGAACTAGTAATGTAAATATTTATAGAAAGACAGATGTTGAAACTGCATGGGCAGTATTTGCATCAGGATCTTCTTTAAAAGCTAAAGACTTAAATACTAATCAAGATCAGTTTCTATACTGGGCTCAAGAAGATGATAATACTGATATAGAGACTACAACTGAAGTAGCTAAAACTGGTATATATAATGTTACTAGTTATGGTGCTAAAGGTGATGGTACAAATGATGACACTTCTGAAATACAGACTTGTTTAAATGAAGCTGCAGGTAATGGTCGTGTTTATTTTCCAGCAGGTACTTATCTTATAAGTGATACGTTACTTATTCCTAGTAATTCATATGTCTATGGAGATGGACCACAGAATACTATAATTAAAATGTCACCAGCTACGGCTCGTGAAGTAACATTAATGAGAACAGGTACACGATCCACTACTGTTAGTGGAAGTCGGACTACTGATGGTGTACGTAATAATATTACATTAAGATCATTTAAACTTGATGGTAACTGTGATACTGCTCATACTAATGGTGTTCTTAGAAAGAATAACAGAGATGTAACTAAGAAAACATTAGATAGTGAGGGTAATGAAACAGATCAATACCTAGTTTGGGGTGATAACCTTTCTATTTGTAACAGTAATCATGTAAAAGTAGAAGATGTACACTCTGTAGATGCATTTAAGCACTGCTTTGATGTGACATCCCCACGTTATCAGAGATCTCCAGTAGGTACTTATGCAGTTACATATGACCCTGAACCATCATCTTATGTATGGTTAGAGAAATGTTATGCAAGTGGTGCAGGTGATGATAACTTCACTACTCACTATTCTCATCATATATGGCTAAATGATTGTTTCTCAGAGAATACTAAAGGACACTACGTTAATACCAACTCTAACTGTTATGAGATAGATGATGGCAGTAGCTTTGTTTATTTATCAAACAGTACAGCTAAAAAGGGTGCGAGAGGTCTACAAATTAAAGGTCATAACTATGCACCTGCTCCATTTAATATCACTGTTGATGGTTTAAAAGTTCTGAACTGTGTAAATGGTGTAGATGTTAAGCACTCTGGTTGGAATGGAAAAGATAATAGAACTAATGCTATAGATGAAGATGGTTCCACTACAGCAGCAGATGAAGAAGGTAATACTATTGAATTTACTGGTGCTAGTGCTACTGCACGAAATGTTATATTAAATAATATTGATGTTATAGCTCCTTTAAATGGAAGAAGACAGATTAACCAGTATCCACGTAAAGCTGGATTAGAACCTCATGAGATACACACTTACCTAGCTCATAGTGGACTAAAAATTACTTCCTATGAAAATGTTAGTGTAAATAACTTCTTAGTTAGTGATGGTAGAGATAACGAAAATGATCTAATAGAAGAGATTCATGTAGTACATGCAGGTACATATAGTTCTGCACCTACTATTACTATTGGAACAGCATGGGCACAAGATACTGTATATGCTGTAGGAAATAAGCGTTATACTGCTAGTGGTAATTGGTATGAAGTTATAGCAATAGCTGGTGATGCTAAATCAGCTGCTTCTGGAACAGGTCCAAGTACTACAGCTGCATCAATAACAGATGATCAAGTTACATGGAAATATAAAGGTAAGCAAGCTACAGCAACTGCTGCATTAGGTACTGTATTTGAAGGTCGTAATGCGACTGCTTCTAAGACTGGTGTACTTACCGTTACAGTTACTGATAAAGGTAGTGGATATGACTTTAATCCTGCCGTTAACTTTACAGCAGGCACTGGTAGTGATACTGCAGCTGCTACATCTCACCGTGGTACACGTTCAGGAGCTTATTTAGGATCACCTAATAACGCACCATTTATTGGACAAGCTTCTCCTGTAGTTGATAATGCTACTGGTTCTACTTATCAGTATGCTAGTTATGCAAGATCTGCTAGTGGAACAAAATATCCAACTAGTACTACATTACGTACTGATAATGCTGATGGAGTAATTTTTACTAGTTTTAGAAATGCTCCTATATGGTTATTTGGTGGTGCTAGAAACGTCAATTTAAAGAATATCACTATTGATGGATTCCATGCTTCTGAAAGAGGATTGTCACTTACAAGTAGTTTTGGTAGAGGACCAGTATATCCTGTTAAAGAAGCTACTTATGCTAGAAGCGGTACGACTATAACAGTTAGTTCTGCAGCTCATGGTTATGCAGCTGGTGATTATATAAGATTTGATTTTGATAATTATGAGTGGAAAACACATACTGCTTATACATCAGGAGACAAGATAATAAATGATGGTAAACACTACACTTCTGATACTACTGGTACTTCAGCAGGTGCTGGAGACGGTCCAAGTGGAACAAGTGCTAATATAGTAGATGGTACAACTCGTTGGGATTATGTAGCTGCTACTGCAACAAAAGGTTACTATAAGATAGCAACTGCAGCAACAGATACTTTTACAATTACTGATAGTGCATCAGGTACTATTGCTTCATCACCTTGTGTTATTGAAACTGCAAATGATAATGATAGACAAGTTTGGGGTAGTATAACTGTTGATGGATTCAGTTCAATAGATGGTCCTAAACTACCTGTTAGATGGTCATCTTCTGCTACTAAATCTACATATCGTGGTTCTTTAGATAATTATAATATCTGGGCACCTCAAAGTAGAGCACATACAACTGCTGGTGTTTATATAACTAATAGATACTGTAGACTAGGTGAAGGTAGTATTGAAGGTTATGCTCATCCTGCAGATGGAGGTGTTTTACCAAATAAAGTAGTTACACGTGAAATCGATGGTGAAGGTACAACAGTAGTACCTAGAGTATCTGATATACACTTACTAGATGAAGGTAATTTAACTAATACTAAAGACTGGTCAGTAAATGAAGGATTACGTCAATCTTGGCAAGTTAATTGGTCTACTGAATACGATAAAGATACAGGTAGAGCAACTCCAATGGAAGTTGGTTGGTTAGGTTTTTCTAAATCTAATGGTACTGACACAAACCATAACTTTGATTTTGTAATATCTGGAACTACTAAAGATATTGCAGCTAACAGTGCAGGTAAATATAAAGAAAAGAATGAATTACCTGGTACTACAACAGGAGCTACGTATGCAAGAGCATCTAATACTATTACAGTTACAAAATCTAATCACGGTTTTGTAGTAGGTGATAAAGTTCATTTAACTTTTGCTGGCGCTGCAACTGATTCAGTAGCTGGTACTGAAGGTTATGAGATACAAACTGTTGCAGATTTAAATACATTTACTGTCACAGATGCAGCAAGTGGTACTATAAGTGCAGGTACAAGTGTTGAAGCTATAACTGATTCTATCGCATTTAATCAAGTAGGATTTGATCTAGAACTAACTCATCAAGAATCATCAAATTCTGGTGGTAAGCCAGTCGCATTCTCTTATCCACCAGGTGATACTGTATATGTAGAGTTTAATAAAGTTGGTGGTGCAGGTACTGTACCTACTAACGGTGTTTTTAAAGTATTAGAAAATCCACAAGAGAATCCTGCAGACACAGGTGTAGCTCATATAGAAGTTACTAATCGTGGTTCAGGTTATAGTGGTACACCTACAGTTGTTATAGGTAAAGCTCCATGGACTACTGCTACGGCATATGCTTTAGGAGATCAAGTACCTGGTAAAACAGCAACTGATTCTGAGTATCATCTATATACTTGTGCTAAAGCTCATACTTCAACTGGTGCAGTTGGACCTACTCATACGCTTGATTCAGATGGTAATAAAGAAACAAAAGAAGTACATTACACTATTGCAACGACTGATGTAGATACAGGTAATAATACTATAACTATTACAAGTCATGGATTAGCTAATGGTACATTATTAGAATATAGAACACCACTTCAATCTGATGGTACTACTTATGAAACAGGTATAGGAGGGTTAAATACTGAAGCTAATAATGCAGAAGCTAACTTTAAATCTAATGTTTATTATGTAGTAGAACAAACAACAAATAACTTTAAGTTATCTGCTACTGAAGGTGGCTCTGCAATAGATCTAACTACAACAGGACATGCTAGCCAGACATTATCTATACAGGATCATTGGTGGACATACTGTGGACAAGCAGCAAGAGCTACGGCTACTGTTGCAAGTAATGCAGTTACTAAAATTACAGTAAATAATATAGGTTCAGGTTATAACTATGCTCCTACTATTAGCTTTACTGGTGGTGGAGGTAGTAGCGCAGCAGCTACAGCAACCTTACAAGGTCAGAATAGAGTAACATTAGCAAACTCAGATTTAACTTCTCAGACTGTTAATGGTTTTGTAACTAAGATTTATTATGCTAAGTGTGATCCATATTTAGTTGTTCAAGCTGACGGTACTGTAAGACCTGGTAAAGATGATACTTATGATTTAGGTTCATCTACTTTCCAATGGAAAGATGGTTTCTTCGATGGAACTTTAGAAACTGATGCTTTGACGATTGGTGGAGTTACCCTTGCAGAAACAATTGCGGATACAGTTGGGGCAATGGTAACTAGTAATACTGAAACAGGTATTTCAGTTACATATGAAGATGGAGATAATACTCTTGATTTCGTTATAGGAACTTTAAATCAAGATACAACAGGTACAGCTGCTATAGCAACAACAGTTACAGTAGCAGATGAAAGTAGTGATACAACTTGTTTCCCACTATTTGGAACAGCAGCTACAGGTAATTTAGCACCTAAGAGTGGTTCAAACTTAACGTTCAACTCAAGTACGGGTGAATTAGGAGTTGATGGTACACTTAAATTCGCATCAGCGGGTAATGGTATTAACTTCCACGCTCATGGTGGGTCTAATGTAAACTTACTTGACGACTATGAAGAAGGTACTTGGACACCAGCAGCCGCTTTTGGTGGTGGTACTACTAGTATAGCGTATACTACTCAAAGTGGTGTCTATACAAAGATAGGTAGACAAGTTACTCTTCAGTTTAATTTAGAATTAAGTAATAAAGGCTCAGATAGTGGTGATTTCACTATAACAGGATTACCATTTGCAGTTGATGACTTGATTGCTAGTACTTCTGTAGAAGCAAGTGGTGTAGCAGCTTACTGGAATGATATTGGTACTAATGTTGCTACTCTAATGTACTATGCAACTGGAAGTACTTTAAAAATGACATATACAACAGGCGCAGCTGATAACCCAACAACAGCAGCTAACACTGATTTCGATAATGATACATCCTTACGAGGTACAATAACGTACTTCGCAGCAACCTAAAACTGTTTTAATTGGAGATTAATCCTAATGGCACTAGTAAAATCAACTGAAGAAGATAAAATTGAAGTAGTAAGTCAATATAAATATGTTCAAGTAAGAACTGCAACTATTATTAAAGAAGATGGGGCAGAAATTAGCAGAACTTTCGCACGTAAAACACTAAATCCTGGTACACTAGATGGTTCAGATAACCTTGTAGATACTAATATATCTGGAGAAAGTTCTGAAGTACAAGCTATTTGTAATGCTGTATGGACTACAAGTGTGAAAAATGCATGGAAAACAAAGTTAATTGCTGATAAGACACCCTAAATTAGTAATACCTAATCCACCTCCAATAAATGCACTTGAATTTAAACCTCCATCAGCTAAAATACCATCTTTTCCACCCATAGTTGTACCACCAAGTAATCTCCAGCGTCCTGCTGGGGTTAAAGCGGAAGATACTGATAAGATTGAAACAAATATTCCAAAAGTAGATATACCAATTTTAGATATTCAAATGCCACTACCCGAACCTGCGGTAGTGGTAACGGCTGTTACAACGGCTGTTGTGGCTGTAGCTACCACCACTGTTGCACAGACCTTCTTTGAACCAATTCAAAAGCACGTTAAGAAACAACTACAGAAACGAGTTGATGCATGGAAAAAGAAGAGAAAAGAAAAGAAAGAAAAAGCTTCCTTGGCAAGTTAAAAGATGCCGGTGAAGATCATGAAACTGAAATTCAAATACTTGGTACTTTTGTTAGACTAGGTGTTGTAGTATGGAGTGGTTTTATTATTACTCTTAACTATGTGAAAATACCTATGTTTGAAAGAACGCCAGGTGGCGATATAACGTTCCCAGCAAGTATTTTTACTGGAACTTTAAGTACCTTTGGTATTACTACAAATAATAGTAATAGCAAGAAAAAAGAGGAAAAAGAAAAAAAAGTATGAACAAATGGCTTTTACTCTTAATGCTGGTATCCCCCACGGTAACAAGAGCAGAGTTGGTAACACCCAACTTTACCCAAGGCTCAATGCAGAGCACAACCACAACCACCCAAGAAATAGTAGAGACCATAGAAACAACAACCTATGGGTCTGCTATAGACAAATGGACTGGAGAAAATGTGGAAATAGATACTACAAATGGAGATGCAACTGGAGGAATCTCAGCTTCAGATCAAGTCTTTCAAATAGAAACCGCAGGAGATCCATTCACACTAGAAATAACAACAAGAGCAGCCAGTCAAGTGTTATCATTAACAGAAATAGATCGAGAAATCGATACCACCTCTACTACTACATCCTTGTCAGTCTTCTCTCAATAGGAATACCTGTC
>TARA_R100001594_G_scaffold613_3_pt1 | contig 10893 bp, 20 predicted proteins | sample TARA_R100001594 | Tara Oceans TARA_R100001594 (sample SAMEA2622752) | marine metagenome | biome: marine biome (ENVO:00000447); feature: marine epipelagic mixed layer (ENVO:xxxxxxxxx); material: "saline water (ENVO:00002010), including plankton (ENVO:xxxxxxxx)" | depth 150 m
GGTTGAGCTACAAAGGCTTATCTATAATTTTTCAAAACCCAGTCATACATTGCGATACCAGAACTGGTGCCGACATTCAAACTTCTGACTGATCCAAACTGTGATATATTAACACAATAATCACAATGTTTCAATAGTAAAGGTGAAATTCCTTCACCTTCTTCTCCGAAAATCATTAACGCATTTTCTGGCCATTCAAATGTCTCCATCGGCACACAACAATCTACATTATTGTCGAGTCCAACAAAAACATATTTTTCTTTAAGTTTAAGTAGTTCCTCGAAATCATTAAGATAATTTAAATCAATATAATGATGTGTGCCGACTGTTCCTCGCCTATCAAAACGTCTCTTTCCGATATAAAATACCTGTGTTGCATTAAAGGCGTTTGCATTTCGAATCATGGTGCTGATATTAAAGTCACCCTTCCAGTGCTCCATAAGGACGGCAAAAGGATGGGCTCTAGATTTTAAATCCTCTTTGATGTCTTCTGGATTCCAAGACTTATAGTCGTCTGTGACATTATATTGCCACGCAGTAAATCTCTCATTTCCCATCGATCTGGCTCCTATGATATTCAAGCATTTTATTGGCCGCTTCTTCCCTAGAGGTGCAGCCAGCGAGGCTACAGGCCATACTCCCGGCAATTTTGACTGTAGGGACATACCTGACGTCGTATCTTTCGCTAGGAGTCATTTTTAGGGTCTTATCTGCCCTATATTTTTGCCAGTCAATATCTTTTCTTTCCTTCGTAAGGATAGACAATTCGCCAAGATATATACCGCCATACCAAACATTTATTTTGCTTGTATGTTGCTGTTTCGTAAAAACAAAACTCATTTTTACCTACTTAAAGTCTGGTGTTGGTACACAGGTTTCTGGATCAATCTCTACTTGATCGTTGCTGTGTGCTTCAATGAATCTTTCTGCTGCCTTTTTGTTGCGAAAATTAGTCAGATAGATTAGCTTTTCATCGAGCCTCATTATAACTTCGTAGCAGCCATGGCGGGCATGGTTGATTATATAATTATCATTTCTTTCTTTCGTCTTTCGCTTAGCCATTTTGGTATTTTCTCCTTCGGATATCGCATCTTGTCTTTTTGTGAATAATAGTCGCGATAAGACTTCACGGGATTATTAGTTCTAAAATGATCTGGCATTGCCAAACGCAGTGGCGTGCTTTGCCTCTGTGAGAATAACATTGGATCATAAATGTCTAGTATTCTAGCTAGTACTGCCTGGCATTTATGTATCTTGCCAAATCTTTCTGTATACTCCTCAAGCATTGCAGAGCAATGCAAGATCAGATTCTCAAAGTTTTCTGAAGATTCTGCCGCCCACAGACACGAAGGATGCTTGGGGTTGAAAGATCGATAAGGCGCATCAATGCCTTGCTCGTTTAAGACGGTTGAAAGAATCTGACATGATTCAAGTATCATCTTGACAACACGAAGATTATCAAGCTCTCTGGCTGACTGAATCCAATCAATCTCGCCTGTCGCTTCATCGCCACCAATAGCAAATATGTTCATATGTCTATTATAATAACGCGTCGCTTTTCGTCAAGATCTTCTTTCTCTTGCTCTTCTTTCTCTTTTGAGCGCCTGATATATTCTTCCCACTCGGGTGGTGGTAAGGGAATCTGTACAAATGGTTGTTCCTCATCCGGCATTTTCAAATTCCTCTATAATTTTTTTAAGCTCTTCATTCTCATCGCGAAGAGCGCCAATCAAATCATTCATCTCATGAACAGCGCGAATTAAAAGATCATATCTTTCTTTCAGGTCTTTTAGCTGCTGTTCATCATTATTCACCTTCCTTGTCCCCTATATGGCTTCTTGCGGCGGTGGGCTCGACTTGGTGGAGAGCCAGATCTCTTATTATTATAAAATGTTTCTCCGCCACCGTGAGGTGTCTTAGTGAAGATACCGTTACCCTGCTTAGTCTTCTTCGGAACATATGACGAAAGTCCTGTCCCCTTGCTCATTTTAGCCATTCTTTTCTCCTTTTTTTCGGCGATCGTGCATTATAATACCGTCTAGATGATCAATCTCGTGTTGAACACATACACATTCTAAAAGGTTCTTTTCCCTATCAAAGAATAGTGTCTCCGCATGATTGTCTGCCTTTACTGCGATATTACCATAACGCTCTGTCTTAACATAGTCACCGGGAAAAGATAAACAAGCTTCTGTGAAAGATATTTTTTCAAATTTTCCTGTAATTCGAGGATTGACCAGGATAATTGGCTTGGTAACGTTTATTACACAGACTCGACAATTCAAGCCTATTTGGTTTGCCGCTAAACCAATTCCGCTTTTAGTCCTCTCCAGGACTGATAGAAGCAATCTGCCCACACTTTCGCCTGTTTCAACACTCTCGCAAGGCTCGCAACGACTGGTCAAGCGCTCCTTTGATGTCACTATATCATAATTCATACGACTATAACTAGTTGTCTGCGGCAATGCGATTCTGAATAAATGTGCGTGATATATAAAAAGATATGAGAGCTAAGAATATTCCAGAAAAAACATCAACAATATAGTGCTGTTTCAGCGTTAAGGTCGATAAAGAAATTCCTATTGCCCACAAAAGATAAAGTGCTTGAAGGCCCTGTATTCTTTTCGCAGCTTCAGAGTGTGCAGCTCCTAAAAACATTATCCAGGCAAAAGCTACATGTCCCGAAGGGAATGTGTTGCTAGAGCCATCGACTTGATAGGTTAAATATACCATAGCTTCCGATAAGGTATTAACTTCAAATTCAGGTCTAGGATAAAAACTAGGAAAGAACACGTAGGATATATTTAAAACCAATCCGGTAATGAGGCATGCCCAAAAAGTTGTAAAAAATATACGTTTTGTATGCACAAACAGGAGCATTGTCGCAACGATAGCGGGGAGCATAGAGTGATAAATCCAGACATGTTGGGGCATAAATGGAATTGCCTCATCAAACTCGGTTATAAAGTCAAACTCATGAGTTGTAACATAGGCTTGCACCAATACATATAGTCCAAGATAAAACATCATCATTAATAAGATATATTTCACCTTATCTCGTCTTGGCATTGATGGTTCTCCAAATTGCCTAGCGGCACACAAGTTTGTGTGGTCTAATATAAATATAAGTAATTATTGCAAAAGTACAACAAAAAAAGAAAGGGCACAAAATAATTTTGTGCCCGCGCTGTGCTAACTATTAGCTAGCCTACTTAATCTCAACACGCAAAGGCTTTGCCTCGGGGCGTGTAGGGACGACCAAGCGCAAAAGTCCATTTTCAAACTCCGCTGTCGTCCCATTTAGATCCAAATTATTGTCGTAGTTCACATAAGTTTTAGTGAAGCTACGGCGTGCAATACGGCGTGAATTGGATCTACTATCATCCGCTGAACACTCAGCACTAACCGTGATAGATTTCTTTTCTGGCCTAATCTCAATATTAAGATCCTCTTTCGAAAATCCTGCCAAAGCAAACTCCATTATTGTATTGCCACCTTCCTCTCGATAAATATCAGCCACAGGATACCCCTGTGTTGTCTTCTGCATCAATTGTGGAAAGTCCAACATTGAATCGAAGATATCCTCAAAAACGTTCCGACCCAGAAGGCTCGGTCTATAGGTTGTAAGTGTTGTTGTAGTCATTTTATTTTCTCCTTATTAAAGCAAGTAATTGGGTGAGCAACCTTACAGCGAAACTCACCACAACTAAACAATAAACACCTACAAAACTCAGTCAAGAGAAAAAATAAATTAATTTAAAGAAACTGAAACGCTAAATGTATTTAGTTGGTTTTCAGTGTGCATTCGTGAAAGAATTGTATATTCAAGTATTCCCATGTGCTCATTTGCAACTGCGATAAACTCTCCCTCTTCTTCCATATCAACTAAATTATTTTCTAGAAAATCTTCCATCTCGCTTAGCATATGATAATTTGAAGAATAGTTATCGCACAATAAAGAAATTAATCTAGGATTGTAATCCCCTTCGGTCATATAATATTCTAAGTGAGATCGGGTAATATCAAGCTTCTTTCTACAATCGTCAACAAGCTCTTCTGCCGTATCTTTACTTATAGAATATACTTTACTTGGCTTGTCATTTTTGCTCATTTGAAGACTCCAAGTGTTTCTGCAAGTCCGTGTATCCACCGACTAAAGTGTAATTACTATCTCCAATTCTATGAAACACCATTGGTACTGTTCTCCAATTATAGGCATCTTTTATATCTTCCAATATTTTAATATTCTGATCCATTGGTATGTTTTTAAAATGTTTGCCCTTCAGGGTGAGTGCGTTCACTGCCCTGACACACCACGGACAGCTTTCTTTGGTGTATAAAATGTATTCAACTTCCATTTAGCGCCTCTATCTTATCCATTATAGTAAGTAAGTCTCCTGCCAATACAAGACCAGATGAAGCGTAGCCAGAAGACTTTAATACAACCTTTGTAAATCCCAGTCGCTTATCTAAACCTTCGGGCCAAGATTCGGTTTCCGTTAACTTCCTCTTGAACTCATCGTACTCTCTCATACTTATTATACTTCCGACATTCAATACCACCTGACCCAAACTATATTGTTGTTTCGCAACGGAAGAATTGTTCTTTTTTATTTCTGTTGCAACCAAGAATTTAGACATTGTAGACATCTCTCTTGTTTACAAACCATTCTTCTCCCATATAATGTACGCAAACCTTATCATTTTTATTTTCATCTAAAACTAAAACGTTCACGGGGTGGTCTAAATTCAGATATTTAATTATAGCTCCATTTAGAATCTTTTGTAAGACTGTTTTAGATGGTATATAAATTAATTCACCCGCCTTCATTTTGATCTCCTATGGGGTTTTGTGCTTTTGACTCCAAAGCGCCGCCAAGGGCAGCTATATAGCCTCTCCCCATCGTATGACACTCATCCAATCTTGAATCAAAATCATATAGCCCTTTGCGGAAGTCATGTACCCCCTCTATAAACTCCATGATTGAGTTGCTATCTAGGGCCTCAAGATTCTTCAAACTTAGGTGCAAATCCTTAATCGCGTTGCGAAATAGCCTGTCTATTTCTAGCGGAACCTCCTTTAGGTCAACTGAATAAGTTACATTTACTTTCATTAATCCCCCCAGGCTATAGCATAATTTGTCGTCAACAGCGTCGACGAGACTGAAACAGCGTTTTGCAAAGCAATTCTCGTCACCTTTACTGGATCAAGTACGCCAGCCTCGATCATATCGGTAAACTTCTCACTTCCAAAATCATAACCAATATTTTGATTTGATTTGCGCTTAAGCGAATTGCAAATGATATCTGGACTCTTGCCGGCATTCTTAGCCATTTGCTCCACCGGAGCGAACAGAGCCTTTCGAACAATCTCTACTCCTAATTTTTGATCCTCGTTATCTACCTTTACTTTGAAATCAGAACAGCGGATCAAAGCAGTTCCACCACCAGGAACAATACCTTCTTCTCTTGCAGACTTAACGGCCTCTAAGGCATCCTCAACTCTATGCTTCTTTTCTATCATTTCAATCTCTGTTGGTGCGCCAACTTTAATAATCGCAACACCCGATGCTAATCTAGAAATTCTTTCTTGTATCGCCTCACATTCGCGCAAATCTTCTGTTTGCTTTATCTCTTCTTTCAGAGATTCAATTTTGTTTTCTACCTCTTCCCAATCGCATTGGCCGTCAACAATAGTTGTTTCGTTCTTGAGAACTTCAATTCGTTTACAACGACCTAGGTGTTCCAGCTTTACGTCCGTTAGTTTGATTCCCGACTCGCGACTTACAAAAGTGGCGCCGACAGAAAGACATAGGTCGCTAAGTATATTTCTTCTCTCTTGGCCGTATCGCGGGGCCTTAACTGCGGCTACACGCATCGTGCCGCGTACCGTGTTCATTATTAAGGCCGCCAGGGCTTGACCCTCCAATTCTTCTGCCACAATTATAAAGGGCATGTTTTCTCTTGCCACAACCTCTAGAACAGGCAAAATGTCTTGCACTTGATCAATCTTGTGATCCGTAACCAACACTAGAGCATCATGGTATTCAATTGAATGTCGTCGTTCATCGGTAATAAACGCACTAGCATAATACCCCGAATCGAAACGAAATCCCTCAACCACATCAACTGATGTTTCCATAGCTCGCCCTTCATCTACTGTGATTGAGCCATCTTTGCCGGCCTGATCAATTGCCGTAGCAATCATCTTGCCAATCGAACTATCTCCGTTCGCAGAAATGGTTGCAATGTTTTCTATATCCTCGATTGAGGACAGCGGATAAGCCATTTCTTGAAGCTTCTTTGTTACCTCAATCAAGGCTTTATCCATGCCTCGCTTCATTTCAGTAGGGCATGCCCCAGTTGCAAGGTACTTTTGCGCGCTATTGATCAATGAACGTGCTAGCACGGTGGATGTTGTAGTGCCATCCCCGGCCAGAGAATTAGTTTGTGAAGCAGCCTGCTTGATAATTTGGGCGCCGGCATCTTCAAACGGATCGCTCAAGTCGACAAATTTCGCTACGGTTACTCCGTCTTTTGTAATAACTGGGCTCTCCCCTTTCTTATAGAGAAGAACGTTCCTTCCTTTTGGTCCTAATGTGGAGGCAACATTATCGGCTAGTTTATTAATCCCACTTACAATTTGGGTCTGTAGCTTCCTCCCATCTTTGTAGTTTTTTAGACCTGTTTTCTGTGTCATTTATTCCTCGTTTTTCCAATTCTGTAATTTTCGCATTCAATATTGCCATCTGGACTCTTACTTCATTATGCGCCGTTTGAACGTGCATATGCATATCGCTTATTTTAGACTGAAGATAGATTCCCACAATAGTCCCTAATAGTATAAGACTAAAGAGCACAATTGTCAAGGATAAAATCTGCATTTCTAAATCATTCTTCGAGACCTAGAGGCTGGGCCTGTGTGTCGACCGATCGTGGCTTTCTAGGAGATGAAGGGGCTCCGCTTGATGAGGGCGATGCATCTGGTGTAACATCTGCTCCTGGTCCGTCAGACGGTGTTATAATCTTAATTGCTGCATCTGTTGCAACTTTCAATTGTTCTGCATCCTGAAGAGCTTGTTGGCCTCTAGACTTTCTATCTCCCCCACCAGTTCCAAGTAAGTAAGCATTAATATTATTTGTAAACTCTTGTAAGTTTCCATAAACAGGATTGATAACTTCTTGCAATGTTTTAGCGTATGCTTTCCAAACACCTTTCATTCTTTCCTCACCAACCATCAAGGTACCAACAACTTTAAAGTTGGCAATTTCTTCTGCCTGTTGTCTTGTAAATTCAAACTGTTGTTTGCCTTTATAGCCGGGTGTCTGTTTAAGAGAATTAATGATCGCATCTTTATCACCTGTCCCAATAGTTCTTTTCACAATGTCAACAACAGCCATTGAGCCAAACAATTTTTCAGCTTTTGTTTTCTCAAACTTTCTTTCAGCATGATCGATTTTAAAAGGAGCAAACTGCTGCAGCTCTTCATCTTCCATTTGAACTACGCGAGACAAGATTTTTTTCATATCTTCCCCAGAAGTTCTTATTTCCTGCAAAACCCCTTCTGTTATGAAATTGGCTTCCGTTGGTGAATATCCAAACGTTGCTGCAGTTTTCCGACTAGGAACAAAGCCGCCTCTCGAAAAAGCAATTGTTTTAACTGGCTTGCCTTCAGAATCTAATTTTTGTAAAAGTTTTTTAAATTCTGCTGCACTTTTAACTTCAACGTCTCTTGTTGTAACCTGTCTTAAGAACGGCGTGACAAAAACGTCTAAGAATCCCGGCAGTGTAATTTCAAACTCTCCAAATTCTAATCCTTTGTCGCCGCCAATTCTTCTTGCATCCAAGTAAACAACGTGATCGATAGCATCAAAATGCTCGACCATGTTTCTAAAAGAACCCTTGACGCCGGTCGTTTGCCCTAGAAGTTTTAGTGAATAATGTCTATCATTCAAGACAACATCTGTGATTGGCTTGCCCGATGCAGCCATTCCTTCAATATCTTCTGGCTTTGTAATCTGAACTGACTTGCCACCAAACAATCCTGCAAGGAATCCTTCGAAAACAAAACCACCTGCTGATTCTGTAAAGTCTCTGAGAATCGAAGATAGAATCTCACATATCATCATTGTGGAGAGGAGACCGGAAACATCCTTGCCAACTCCTTTGCCGTCTAGAATGCCGTTCAAAGAAGCTAGTTTTTGTTCTAAGCTGACGCCCTGAATTTTGCTAGCAAATGACTCAATAATATCTCTATCGGAATTTCCGGTTCGACCCCACGCTTCAGAGATCTTAAGCACAGGAAGCTTGATATCAATCTTTTCCGTAGGGGAGACGACCGCTCCGTCTTGTTCTTTCAGAAGAGGAGATACGTTTTGAAGTTGTTCTTGCACCATCTGCATCAGCGATTCAAGACCAAAGTTTTCTACCAATCCTTCCTGTTTTTCATATTCGTCAACCAAGCTATTAATTTCATCAATGCGATTCTTCATATATATAATTATTTCCTTTTTTCTTTAATAGAATTAATAATTTCATTTAGTTTCAAGCCCGCAGTATCAATTTTGTTTCTAGTCAAATTATAGTGATTCAAGACTCCCTTGAATTTTCCCTTAACTGCATCTTGATAAACAGATGTACACAAGCTTCCATGTTCATCCATTGGATACTCCAAAGGAATATTATAGTGTGCTGTTAGAAAATCAATCAACACTTCATAGGCCTGAAGTTGTGCTTTGTAATATCCCAAGTGCGGTTTGAGCTTTCTTCCGTGAACAATGCTGTCACTCAAGACGGGCCTGGGGCCTAGGCCTGAAGCTTCATATTTTCTCTGATATTTTAAATAATATGCTGAGCTTATATCAATTCCAATTGAGTTATTATTTGCCCCTTTGGCGTGCCAGGCAATATTGTTTGGATCAACGAGCTGGACGATCGTCCCGTCATTATCAATTACAAAATGAGTCGATATGCCCCTCTTTTCTAAAACTCTCTTGCAGGATGCCGCTGATGAGCATACATCCCAGTGAGTTACGATCATTGTTGGCTTTCTTGTCCTTCTAGATCTTCTATAGCACTTTGTCGGGAGCAAGTCTGTTTTCACTTTCTCCCAACCAATTGTAACTTCTTTTCCGTTAACCAGCAGTTTGTTTTGCAAAGTCTCTTCGACGGGGGCCTCAACGTACAACAAAGCGCGGCGGTATGTATTGGGTCCAACTTTTCCGTCTTGTTCTAAATCATGTTCATATTGAAAATTTTTTATTTTTTCTGCTAGCTCATCATTAAAATCCTCTGCTCCGAACCATTCCGGGGTCCAGCCCAGCTGTTTTGAAGTTTTCCTATTATATCTGTTTATAAGCCAACCCATAGGCAATTTCTCCTAAATAATTATATCTGCTATTCCGAGATCTACAGCTTCTTCTGCGTCCAAATAAACATTTGTTCTTCTTTCAATCATCTTTTTCAAATACTTTTCGGTCATATTAGTTTCTTCTGCAAGTGCGCGAAAATATAAGCGTTGAGTCAGTTTGGCTTCTTCGAACTCATTCTCGACATCCTCCAGGCGCCCGTGCTGACCTGAGACAACACCATGAATCATCACGCGACAATTCTTTCCTATCTTTCTTGCACCCTTTGTTCCGGCTGCAAGTAGCAGTACGCCACCAGACATAACTTTTCCAATGCCATGAGTATGGATAGGACACTCATCTCTAGTGTCGCGCATGATATCATACACCGCGAACATCTCGGCTGCGCTTCCACCATATGTTGAAATATAAAAATCAATCGGAGCGTAACTCTCTTCCCCAGTCTCGGGGTCGTGAATCCGACCAGCATCCTTCAGTAAAAGAAGGCTATAAACAGCTTCAGAGCATTTCTCTTCATTTAACTCACCATATATCCCTGTAAGTCGACAGGGCGGTGTTTCTGCGGGCAGGCTCAATAAAGAAGTCAATTCTTCAACTGATTGCTCCGCTAATTCTTCAGATTCTTCATTCTGCTCAGCTTGTGTTTGCTCTTCTTCCTGTTCTGCTTCTTTTTTCTTACTATCTTTGTTTTTAGCAAAGTTCATTCTTTAGCTCCTTGTAATTTCAAATATCTCATTGCCTCATTCCAATTTTTAAACTTGATAGTGCGTCTAAATTGCGGAGAGGAAGTAAGGATAATTGCTCCTATAACCATTTCTCGCCATATATTTAAAGCATTTTCATTGTTTTCTGTTTCAAGGGCAATAGATTCTTCTTCGAGGCCGGCGCGCGTTGAGGCCTGCTTCAAGAATTCATTGCCGCGCCTATAGTTGTCATCAGTCATCTTGAGCACCGACAGAACGCTTAGCAGCATATCTTGATATATATTAATCATGTTACCATAATTTAATAATTTTGCAACAACTTTGTAAGAAAAAATCCCCATCACATACCACATCAATGCAAAAAGAAAGTTATTATCAACCGTTTCCATTTTTCTCCATATAAAAAAACCTGCCGGCGGCAGGTTTTTTTGTTAGTTATCAATTATCTTTATAGTCTTTTTACTGTTTTGCCGCTTCTTGTAAGAGTCGCTGTGCTACGCGCTTTGTGACTTCATTGATAATGTCGTCCTCGTTGACAACCTCTTCTTCTTCAAGGGTTATGTCAGCTGCGGCTAGCTCCTCTTCAATCTCATCTGCCTCTTCCTCAGCCGGCAACTCATCACCAACTGGGGCTGCCTCTTCTGGAGGAAGCTCATCAACGACAGGCTCGGCGAGTTCACCCTCGCCCTCTCCCTCAACTTCAACTGGCTTAGCGCCAGGCAAGTTGGAAAGCAAGGTCAAGGCATTAACCAAAGCATCTTGCACTTGTGCCACTTCACTACCTTCTTCGGGTGCACCAACTTCGGGCTCCATATCCACC
>TARA_R100001594_G_scaffold38173_2_pt1 | contig 10890 bp, 9 predicted proteins | sample TARA_R100001594 | Tara Oceans TARA_R100001594 (sample SAMEA2622752) | marine metagenome | biome: marine biome (ENVO:00000447); feature: marine epipelagic mixed layer (ENVO:xxxxxxxxx); material: "saline water (ENVO:00002010), including plankton (ENVO:xxxxxxxx)" | depth 150 m
ATCTGGGTTTGACTCTTCATCTGCTTTTTGTTGTTCATATAGAGCCCCCTGGGCAGCCTGTTGAGCCTGCCGATAAGCTTTATACTCTGCAACAACATCACGGCTCATGGATACCAACCCCTACTACGACGACGGGCTCGACCCTTAGTCTCATAAGCATCTTTCATAGTGCCCGTCGCATTTGGGTTCGGTTCAAGTCTACGATCTGGAAGCTGAAGCTGTCCTGTCTTCTCTCTAAGTGCTCCGAGAGTTTTAGGCATGGGATCGTCAGGATCCTCCTCGGTGTCTTCCATCAGACTACGGTAGACCGCTTCACGATTCTTCACTTCCTGGATACTCGGCTCATCAGAAGTACCTTTAAGTGCTTCTTCCTGGACCTCTCCAACCATCTCCCCACCTGTTTCTGCTTCAAGCATTCGCTGGCTACCCGCTGTGGGCTCAGCAAGATCAGCAGAAGACCAAGATGTTTGAATATTACCAGCTAGATCAGCAGAGAATTCAGGAGAAAGAGGCACTTCCTTGTCCCGAGCCCACAAAATAATTGTCTGAGCAATTTCTCCAGGATCCTTTATAGTTTTTAGAATCGTATCAGCTTCTTCAGGAGTCAATGCTTTTTCTATTACTGCTTGATTAAGAAGTTTTCGTGCTGCGCTTTTAACATCACTACTACCTGTGTGATATTCGGGAGCACCTGCCCCAACAGTCGGCTGTACAAGACCTGGAGCCCTGCGACCTTCACCACGTTCTGTAGCAGTCAGTGGATCTTCTTCTCCAGGTAAACGATCCCCAGCAGTGAATCCAGCCTCGCCTTCGACGGGGGCAGCTGTAGGAGCTTCTCCCTGGTCAAACAAGCCCGCATCCATAGCCCGCTCATCCATCTGATCATACTCAGCTTCTACAGCAGCTTCCTCCACCGGAGCGGCTTCCTCTACAGCAGCTTGAGGAATCTTGTCTGCTATTTCAGACATAATGGCATCATATGCCACACCCTCTGTAAGGACTGTACCTACGCCCTTGCCCTTGGGGGCTTTTACAATCTCAACTGATCCATCAGGATTATGTCGATACGTATACCCTCCAGTCCCTTTGATCTCGACTGGTTCTTGGGCCTTCTGAGTTGTTTGGGCTACATTCGACTCTCCCCTCACATCTTGGGGAGCCCCTCCAGCAGCATCACCCTCAGTAACTTGAGTGGCTGGTAACGCCTCTGGAGATGCAGCATCTCCACCTGCTCCAGTCGCAGCGACCTGAGCAGAGTCTGTACCCGTCTCCCCCGCTCGTCGTTGGACTGCTGCTAGACGACGTTTTGCCCGCTTCATCTGGCCTTCAGTTGCGACAGCTTTGCCTTCTACGATGTTCCTGTCTCGAATCTCTCTCCGATCTCCTCGACGCTCACGACCAGAGATCCGAGCTTCCTTGATTAGCTGACGAGCAGCCCATCGCTTATCCAACTCACTAGAAGATTCATCTCCATAGTTCATATCCTTCATCCACTGGATAAAAGATGGATCCTGAATGAACTCTTCAATATGAGTTCCAGGTTCAGGCTGATTCAATTCCTCCCAAAGTGTCTCGATATAGTCGCTAGCTGTAGCTGTATAGGGGCTAGGAGCATCTTCTGCTGTAGTTCTTCCCCTCTCAATAGTGCCCTGCGGAGCCCCTTGAGCAGCACGGACTCTCTGAGCAGTAGCCCACTCATCGAATACAACAGGGGGTCCACCTTCTTGATGTTGTGCTGGTATAAATGAGCCACCATCGCCTACTACCCCGAGATGGCCTTCGTCTGAGATGGTGAAATCCTCACCCATTTCTTTCTTGATATATGCCCTCTTCTCTTCCAGGGAAGCATCCTCTGGAGGGGGGGACCACATCACCTGAGGTGAGTCTTGCTCAGCTAATTCGACCTGACGCATTAGACGGAAGGCCTCATCAGTAGCGTGCGACTTCGCACCCTCCCGTACATAGACATTCTCTAGGTCATCAATCAGGCCTTGTTTTCTCTGAGTCCACTGCCGATCTTTATCAATCAGAAGATTCTTCTGCCTCTCTGCCTGCAGAAGAGCATCTCCCAAAGATTGGTCATCAATTCCTAGTTTTGCTAGGTTCGCGCTGTGTTCTCTATGCGCTTCCTCACCGGGTGCGGTGGGGAGCAGCCATTCAAGTGGATCAACTCCGCCATAAACTTTAGAGAACTCGTTCCTAAACAAGATCTTCTGGTCATCAGAAAGACCTATAAAGAAATTCTGGAGATCTTTTGCCGCTTTTACATGCTCATCACTTCGAGCCGCCCGAATTTCCCACAGAGGGCGTGGTACAGTTCGGCTCGATCCGTCTGCCATTGGAATTTCTACATTAGTAAGTACAGTTTCACCCTTCTCATTAGTTACAACCCGAACATAGTCTTTGAAGACCTCTCTGATGTTTGCTTGCATTCTGGCCTCATCAGAGTCAGTGAATCTCCCGTAGAAACCATCAGTTCTTTGAGCTGTCTCTAGAGCCTTCATTCTTTCTTGGAAAGACTGGTACTCACCCGTGATCTTAGCTGTCTGCTGTTCACTTAGGTGTCCTTGCCGCCCTAGATCATATTCAAGGAGATTCCCTGCCATGGTCAGCATATTGCGGCTCATCTCACGACGAGAGACAGAACGCTCCTTTGCAAGATTAGCTTCGATCTCTGACAGATTACCCATCATCTCAGCCAGTCTAGATCTCTCTTTCATCTTCTCAGCTCTAGACATCCCACCTTGGAACTCAGCAGGAGCCCCAGCAAGAATCTGTTGAGAAGTCTGGCCCATTAGACCAGCACCTGTACGACGTAGCTGTTCTGCACCCCGTCTCGCTGCGTAGCGACGGCGCTCTCGCTGCATATCTCTTACTTGAGCAAAGAGATCTTGCTTATTTATCTTCTCTGCCATCGGATTCCCCTACTCCTGTGTCATCGAGCCCTGCATTGCCATCGACGCCATCTGTGCTTGTTGTTTTTTATTGGCAGATTTCATTGCAATCCACTTAAGATACTCAGCCTTCTTTGCAGCGAGTCGCTTCTCTCGGATCTGCTCTTTCAAATCTACTTCAGATACAGCTCTCTGAAGAACATCTCCCGACATTCCTTCCCGCATCCGACGTACTTGCTGTACAAGTTGCCCAGGTTGGTTTGACATACCCATTGGCTGTCCAGCCATCTGAGCTTGATACATGGCTCCGACATCAGCGGTAGCATCTTCCTGAGCCTCAGTAAAATCAGCGCGAGTTAGAGGCTTTTCAAGCTCTTGTTGAGCTAGGGCAGCTTGAGCAGCACCGAGCTTTGCAACCTTTTTATCTGAGATTGCTCGACCCTGTTCGACCTTCCGTTGCCACTTATCAAGCTTTTTCTGCCTTCTATCAGCTTGGCGTGCTAGGCGATCTTCTTTTGCCATGATGCCTCCTACTTAAACCACAGTACTTTCATATTGCGAATCCTAACGCGGGACATACCCTCGTTAATGAAAATCTCAACACCTGCTGAGTGCCAACCCTTAGTTAGAGCAGAAGGCCCATGAGCCAGATACTGACCTGACCATAGCCGAGTTCGATGCTGCTGAGCTGGGCTACCAGTACTACTGGTATCCTGCCCTGGTGGGGCACTGCGAACTTGCTTGGAATCTCCATCTACAACAAACCGGAAAGTATTCTCACTTGTCGCGGTTGTTGTGCCTGAAACTGAGTAATTCATCGTATTTAGAGCGGTAACCATCCAAGTAAAGATTACCAGAGAACAGTCATAAGGGAGATAGAACTCTACTGAAGCGCCGGGAATTGGTGTGAAAGCCCCAGCATCCTCTGAAGTGTCGGGAAAAGTACGACTTGTATAGTCTAGATTCCCTGTTTGTCCGATCATCTTTCCATTAACTAAAGCGTTCTGCTTAATCTGGGAGATTCCGATACAATCCGAATTCCGTAGATTAACAGTGTCTAGATGGCCATTAATGATCTCTAGACTATTGTTTAGCATTCCTTCTGCATAGAAGGCTTCCATTACCTTAGATGCTTCGGTTTTCTGGTCTGGAACTACATTAGTTAAAGATGTAATAGTTAGAGTTGACATTACCATGAACCTCGAAAATGACCATGGAACACAATCGATGTCAAATCACAATGCCTAAGACCAACACAGGTCGGTTGAAGAGCTTGATTCCCCCCCGAATGGGCGCGGCGAACTGCGACCAAAACTCGAACAGCATCAATTTGGGCTGTACCACCCATGTCATGGACCATCGCACGGATTGCTACATCACAATTCTTATCAATAATTGCTGTTGCGCCCGACCCTGAAATTCCATTCTGCTGAACTAGCGTATCGCATTCTAGGAATCGATGAGAGCCATGGATATTTCTCCAGGTTGGGCCATTTCCCTGGTCCATACGAGCTTGTAGAACAAACCGAGCAAGATGATCAGTACCATGCTGCACAGCTGGAGATCCGTGTGTGCTCGTATCGACAAGGTATGACGGACCGAGCTTAACCACCTCAATGTTGGCCATTACGAGGATCCCAGCAACACCGTTTAGCGTATCGCCAACTATATATGATGTAGGAAAGTTAATCTGGAGTTCCTGCCCTGTCTGAGCCGATCCCCCCATGAGCGTACTCCATTGACCACCTTCTTTAATTGAAGTCCAGCCCATATCTATCTTTGATGTTCCAGACGTATAGGGCTCATTCAAACCCTGACCACTAGGATCCATATTAGCGTAATAATGAATCTGACTTGTGCCCTGGATGGCATGGTTAGGGAACCCAGAAATACTCTTATTTCCAGAGTAGATAATCTGGCTTTCAAAGTGCTGATGGTCCAAGGACCGGGGCTCAATCATGATCTCATCAAGAGAATTGATCTCATCCTGAACGTCTGTAAATCGATCTGTGATCGTATTAGCCGTTACTGGTCCGCCTTTAGGGATTGGAGTGTAATCAGCCATTATCGCAACTCAATAATGATGAATTGGTAAGCATCGATCTGATAGAAATCATCATCTGGATCATAGGATGTTTCTACCCGACCTTGCCCCAGACGGGCTTTTAGTTCGATCTTATGTTGCCCTGGTGTGATTGGATAGAGAGTATCAACTACGATTGGGAATCTTCTCACACCAATCGCGGAACCACCTCGATCATTTCCGGTATCTAGAGAGCCTGGAATAGTCTCATGGATAATAGAGCCATCGATAGAAATACCATACTGGACACCCGGCATCTCATTAGGCTCTGCTGCCCAAGTCTTCCATTGCCCATGTTGTTGGAATGAAGCCATAATCCAGAGGAGTCCAGAACGAGTTGTTACGGTTTTAGACATTGCATTAACAGGTGTATTTCCTGTAGCGACATCTGTGCCTACTACTGCCCAATCGTAAGTATTTGGAACCTTCCATTGATTAAGAGCGATACTGACAGTACCGGGCTGAAGCACAGCTGGAGGATCTAAGTGGTTCTTAAAACCTAGAGCGCTTCCCCAGTTGAATGTGCTCTGACATACAATTGGAGATTCACTCTCACTAATCTCCATATCTGTCAGATTAGTAAAAGCACCTTGCTTCCAATTATGCTCGCCCAGATTTCCTTGGACCTCAGAAACTACATCTTGAAAGTTCTCATTGAGGGCTTCCAAATCAAGAGGCCAGCTATCCTTCTCGCAATTACGAGGAAAAACAAAAGACATTAGGGCACCCGAGTTCCGAACCCACCCAGCTTGGGTTCTTCGTCAATCATCATACCAATAAATTCACAGCGGTCATCTGAACTCTCAGTGAAGACATCGATCACAATCTTATAGACTTCGCAGCTAGGGACATCTACGTCTACACGCTTCCAATAAGGACGCCTTCTAGAATACTTATTCGGCTCTTTTGAGCTATCCCAAGAATACTCTCCCCACAAAGGAGGGATATCCTCAGGAGTATAGAGAGTTGCTTTAGTCGTGTCTGTGTAGATTGGATCAGTCATTCTCCAATCTCGGTAGATCTTGATCGTAGCCGTACCTTTTCGAGTCTCCCTAAAATTAAAATAGAGAGTCTTTAGAGTCTTTCGGTTCTGCGATGTAGTCCATGTGATCCAGGAAGTCTCTATAACAGATCGATATGTTCGATCCGTTTCCGTCTCAGAGTCAACGATAAGAGGCTGAAAAGATTGGACCTCTCGATCCAATACCCAAACTCCGATATCTCCCGGATACTCGACTCCAACCTGCTGAGCCTGACCTTGTTTACCTACTTCATAAACTGGAATAGCCTCACCGGGAGTACGTTGCCTTCCTGTGGCCAATACATACTGCCTATGATCTTGTGTAGTACAGACTGCCTGGACTGGTGTTCTTTTTCTCTGCCGCCAACCAGCTCCATCGTAGATAAAACAAAGACTATTGTCCTTTGAAGCATCCATGGGAACCCAACAGCGGTATTCCTTACTCTTAGGCGCATAAGTAGCTACAGATTGCTTGGCTCGAACCCGATTAATTCTTCGAGTAGAAGGAAGAATATCGATGCCGATAAACTCAATCCCCTCGGGACCAAACTGATAAAAACCCTCACGACCCAACCATACGACGCGACCGTCATCAAGAGTAGCCAAAGAAGACGGAGCAACGCAGCCAACGCTCCGATGGAGAGGTTGAACAACCCAGCCATCTCCATCGGAGTTAGGCGTGATGATGAAAGTAGTCGTCGCCGTAAAAGCCAGTAGTCCCGAGTCAGTAGACCAAAGACCTGTGATTTCACCACCGCTTGGATCTGGGTAGATCTGCGTATCATGGAGAAAAGTCCCATACCTACCGGGCAATGATGGAACTACAAGACCAGGATCCCCAGGCGAATTGGCAATCCACAAACGCCCAAAAGCCAACCTACACAACTTAAAGATTGGAACTGGCATAACCTCCAAAGGAGGTGCAATTAGCCAAGCATCTGGAATATTATCCATCATCCGTGTCGATACATTGTCTGGCAGTGTAGCAAATGCCCCAAAAACACCCGCCCCCACATTACCGGGCATGATGTACAGCTTTGTATCTCCATCATGAAGTACATCTCTAGTTCGGCATAGAATTCGACCGACTGTCCTAGTTGGGCCAGGATCGATCCCTGTCCACATGACCTGCTTCATCAGACGATCTGGTGTATCGCCCTTCGCATTTGTACGTTCTGCCTCGAATCGGATCTCGTTAGATCGACCAGAGAGGGCTGAAAAGTTGCCCCACCGATCAATCCATTGAACAGCCCCTTGGTATGTTCCTGGAAGCAACTGCCCAAAGTATTCTGTCGTAGTACTCCCATCATTCGAAGTTGCCGACACACTCTCTGTATGGCCCAATCGGCCTTTGCCCATCTCGTCGACCAGAATAAATCGATCACCCCCTGTCTTACCTGAAGCATCGACACAATATCCCTCGTCATTCGCAGTTGAGAGGATCTTCGTATCAGCGCCTGAGGGAAGAGAGGCAGGTCCATGCCCGTGGGGTGGTGTAGGAGATACTTCATATCCCAGAGGGGCAGCGCAGTAACCATCATAGAAAACCGCTCGGGTTTCACTCTGAGGAACAATCACAACACCAAGAGGAGTAGTCTCAAACTGAGTTGGGAAGCTCACCTCGTAATGAGGGAGATCCATCTCCACGAGCGGGTTTGTACTCGCCGGTCCAATAAGAGTAGACCATCCTGCAGAAGTTGATGACTCTGCATTCCAGCCCTCAAAGACATGGATAGAAGTACCACTATGTACGAGAAGTAGCTCTCGGGTTCCATTCTTTAGAGTCGAATGGTAAATCCCAGGCATATTATCAGCATAAATAGGCGGATATGCACCCTTTGAGTTTTTGGGGATGAGCGGGCACGGACCACGAATTGTGATCAGTGTATTCTCTTCCGTCAGCTCAAAGTTATGAATCTTCTCCGCAATCTCTTCAGGGAGGATCAGGCGTCCTGATTCATTCCGAAGTAGAAGAGGTTCTGACGTAATCCTCGCGCTTGGATTGGGCACACCATTCTCCGTTCCAGGCGATTACGACTTAATTGAGTTCTTCTTCCTCTTAGGGGAAGTAGTTTCAACAGCCTTCTCAACGGCCTCTTCGACTGTTTCAGATTCTACTACTTCCATGCCTGCCGTGACAATATCAGTAGGGGTAGAAGACTGAGCTGCAAGAAGCTCAACTACTCTTTGTGCGACGGTTTCGATGATCCCAGCAAGGTCTTCTTTAGTAACTGCAAAGACTGGCTGCCATTCCGACAAGTCATTGTGGTGCTGGTCCACGACGATAGGAGCCATACCTGGAACGAGAAACCTTCCTCTCCAGGCATCGTCTTTCTCAAAGATGGTAAGATCTTGAAGGGTGGCGATCTCTTCTCGGCCATCTTCTCGCTTCTTCGTATAGTAGAGAACACTAGGATCAGGTGCAGGATGTCGAACTCGATCAGTCATCGGACGAGTGGGCTTCATAATCTTATCTCCAATCAGGGATCATAAATATCGAAGGGAACAACTCGTGTCTCACGAGGTCGCTTGCCAACACGGGCTGCCCGTTTCTGGACCCGCATGCCGCTTATATTCCCATATCTTTTAGTGAGTGTCTGTAGCAAGGCTTGATACCGCATAGAAGCTAGCTCAGCGCTCTGCTCAATACCTTGCATTTCATAGAAAAGAACTAGAACTCGTTCAATGAGTGCATCGACCGCTTCCTCATGAATACGAGGTGCATCGTGATCATGCACAAGAGGCTGAGGCCGACGAAGGACTCGTAGATCAATCTCGTAGCGGTCATCCGGCATTGGCCAAAATCGGACTGTTTGGTATCCATGAGTCTCCTTCAATCGAACATAATAATCAGGACGGTCACCTCGATAGAACGCACTTATAAACTGAGTGCTTGTATCGAGATGGGCTACATCGAGAAGATAGAAGATCTTTGGAGTCTTTTCAATATTCGTTTCTGTCAGACCCTTTGCCCCAACACTGGGCAACTCTGCAGTTGAATGACGACGAATATAAATTCGAGCATACAACCCGGAACGACCAGAACTAGCAGGTTCAATAACAGTTCCATCATCCTGTACCTGCTTCCAATAATTCGTCATATGGTCGATATTAGGAACAGAGATCCGATATCGATGGTATGGATTGCCTGAGTGAGTAACAATCTCGGAGATTGGGGATGGGGCACTTTCCCATCGTGGTGTCTGATGATCTCGACCTGTTCGAAGATCATCATCTAGATAGCCCCAACACCATGTATAGCAGAAATCCCAAGAGCCAATCGGATCTGGACCAGTCCAACCTCCAGTTTTATGTTCGACCTCAATAATCTGCGGAGGCTCAGTTGGAGCATCAATCTGAAAATGCCTACCCCTGAAAATCGTCTCAGGGCGGCCTAGTTGATCGCCCTGGTAGTCAGTATATTCATGGCGCTCCATAAAATACTGATTTTTAATCGCAAGTGGGTAGTGTGTATCAGCATAAACCCGAGCAGATCGAAGATCGACAACATCAGCAGGAATACCATACTCAGGCGTATAGATCCGGTATGTCATGTCGTCTGATGTCGTATTCCGCCAGGGAATATCCAAGGATAGACGATCATGGATCGTAGCCGCGCCAAGATCTGTAGAAGTCGTGCGCCAAACCTCACGGATCTTACGACGATAAGTCATCGTACCATCCGTTACTTCAATAGTTCGACCATCCCAACGACCTGTAGAAGTCGTGCTGTCATTATGACCATCAGTCCAAGCTGGAGGAAGTGGACTAGTTGAGGCCAAGTATCGACGTTCTAGAACATTCGTATCCGTAGGAATGACGCGAAGAACATCAGCTGCAGTACCATCACTGCTAAAATCAGCTTGCGTGATGATCTTAGTTTCATCATCAAAAAAGGTAAATGGGGCCTCCAAGCTCATAACTTGGTAGGCCCGATTGATCAGACGATCAACCTTATCCTTGAACGCGGTGGACTGATCCGGGGACCAGTCCACCTGTTCAAGAATTCGGGTGCGGATTTCACCCTTGTTCATTTACTATCCGGGACAGTTGATCATAGAGGTGCAGAACTGCCCAGCAGCAGCAGACCCAGAGCCCTTGTCCTGGTTCTCAGTAGAGAATGCAATAATACATTCTTCTGACCCGTCAGCAAACACATCTGCTCGACCCAACGCTTGAGTAACCAAGGCAGCATTAGCTTGGTCCTCTCCTGTATCGTGAACAGCAACCTCCCCCATACCCCTCTTGAGAATGAACCCAAAAGAGCCAGAAGCGATTGTGTGTTGAGCAACACCAAGGCAACGGATGGCTGGAATTGTAGCACCAGTAGTGACAACACCCTTAGCCGTAGTGGCCCCGTTTGCACGCATTACGATCTCGCCCTTTGCGAGATCTCCACCAGCTTCGATATAGACCCAAACCCGCTCACCATAGTCATTGGTGCCATCAGCAGGCTCATGGTACTCGAATCCAAGCGGAAGCTGTGGACCTGAAGTAGCATCAGTTGCAGAGTAGGCAATATGAACGTCAGTGACGTTAATTCCCATAGTACGTGTACTAGACATGATTCCCTTCCTTTACGGGTTAGCTGTGCCGGTGACGACAGCGTTAGCGTTGAGGCGATCACAGTACATCTGCATCGAGAGAACGATTTCCCATTCCCATGCGTCCTGACCAGGAACCTTGACAGGACCACGGAAGGCGAAGTCGCCCTTCGTTTCCATGCTGGAGTTCTCGCCCTGGTTATACAGATGCCAAGTATCAGCCTTGAGCATGTAGATCACGCCGACCGGATTCGAAGAGAACTGGGCCAGTGTGTAATCAAGCTCGGGCTCGACGTAGAACTCGGCTTCCTGGAACATAAGTCCCTGGCGAACGCCTCGTCCCTTCTC
>TARA_R100001594_G_scaffold24264_2_pt1 | contig 10878 bp, 18 predicted proteins | sample TARA_R100001594 | Tara Oceans TARA_R100001594 (sample SAMEA2622752) | marine metagenome | biome: marine biome (ENVO:00000447); feature: marine epipelagic mixed layer (ENVO:xxxxxxxxx); material: "saline water (ENVO:00002010), including plankton (ENVO:xxxxxxxx)" | depth 150 m
TTCTAAGCTCAAACAAGAGTCTTTGGAAGATTTTTTTGAAATCAACATCTCTATTACCTTTAGCAATCCCATCGTTATAGCAATTACAGCGGCTAGCGCTGGCATTTCTGAACCCATGATTCACCTCAATTCTAAATTGATAGGACATTAACCTCCAGTTAGTGCGCTGTAATCCATCAAGTTTTCACTTCCACTACCATCGCCGCTTATGCTAGCTCCAGTGTAGGAAACGAAGTTCTGAAGAATAACAAATTCACCGCCTCTAGGAGCAGCACCAAAACCGACAGCCGCAGCATGGTCACTAGCAAGCGCTCGGCTAGTTCCCCAACCAGAGATACCTGCCTTAGCAGTGTTATCATCTTGTCGAAGTCCAGCATCGCCACCAGCAGTTCCGCCATGGAACTGAGCAGACGTTGGGTCTCTGTAGAGATTGAAAATTTGTCCAGAAAGCAAACCCTTACCTCGGTAAGCAGTCTTGACATGGATATTACCAGTCCTGCGACTACTAGTATCTGAAGCACCACTTAAGATTGGGTTAAGTGAAAGACCAGAAATCTTGTTCACTACACCGCCTCTAATAACGAAGCCTGTGTCTGTGGATGAACGAGTTGCTGGCCCACTGTAAGCCAAAGTTCCACTAGAATTACCTTTAGCAATTCCGGGTACATAGGAGCTACCAGTTCGAGCAGTAACTTTAGCACCAGAGGCTCTAGAGCCTGAATTAGTGTCAATAAGAGACTTAGCTGCGAACTTAGATCCAGAAATAGTACCACCATTTGCAACAGTACCCTTGTCGTTTTGCTCAACAATTGCACCACCAGTAAAATCAACAACAGTTACGTTAGCTAATCCACTAGTAATCCCTGCTCCACTCCAAAGGCCAGTGCCTCCATTACCATGCGGACCTTCTGTAGGCTGAACCAATGTAAGACCACCAGATCCATCATCAGTAACAGTAATAGACTCGTTATGACCATTTGCATGATCCATACAAGCCTTCAAAGAAGTAGCTGCGGCAGCTGCCGTGCTAGCTCTATTGAAAAAACCATCAGCTAACGTTTGAGAACCTTTAGCCGTGTAGGTCTTGGAAGTACCTTGTGAATCTACGATGACGATTGTCTCATCAGCCGCAGGTACACCAGAAAAAGTAATAGTTGCAGACGCTTTCGTGCCTGAAGTAACAAAGTTTGTGTGTAGAGTAGTAGTCATATTAAAAACCTTTCTTAATGACTATTGTCTACGGTTTCCTTTAGTTCCTATAATAAGAGTCCAATCCTACAGTATTATACACCATTAGATGATGTCTTCTGTAGCTTTGGAAGAAATAAGCCTGAGAGCATATACGTCTAGGTCTTCAAACATTTTTACATGTTCTTTGTTAAAAGCCCTGACACAGGGTGTAACCTGAACACCTGTTTTGCTCTGTATTTCATAGGAAATGATGGCATTATCAGACAAATCATCGGCCACAAACCCAGTAGAATTGATTACATTGTAGACGTTTGCGTTGTATAAAAGATCGCACATCAACAGTACGGTTTTAACAGGAAACAAGCGATATTCCATAATAACCCTAAGCTCTATACCGTGTTGATTGCAGACAGTTTGACAAGTCTTCAAGTCTTCCCGTATTTTCCTCCAGTTCTCTTCCTTAATAAAACTATTATTCAAAACTAGGTCAATGTAAGAAGCTCCTTGTCTGATAGCAAGGATTATTTCGTGGACTCTAACAGATGTTCCATTAAGACCGTAAGGGAAATCAATAGCTACAGAAAACTTTTGATCGTTTGTGAATTCAGTAAGACGGCTCATGAAGCCAGAGGGTATAGCTACGCAGTCAACTCTTTTTTGAGCTGATGTAAAAACGACAGACAACAAATCTTTGAATGTTGAATCATGATTATAAAATGCTAACTCGGTAAACATAGTTGTTTCAATTTATCCACTGCGTCTATTATTCTTCTTCTTGCTGTCTCTCTACCATATCCATTTTCTTTTCCTATTTCTTTTGTCGTTTTTGATTCATAGAATCTTTTGAAAATTATCTTTTGAGATTCTTCGTCCAGTTTTTCGATAAGCTCCAAAAATTCAACTTCGTCTAAGTCTTTTTCAAACCCAGAGATGTCTGATATTAAGGAGGAGGCATATTCGTTTCTTGGTATCCTTCTAGCTTTGTTTATTTCGTAGAGTTGTTTTTGACATTCCCAAAACAATCTATTGCATAAAAAAGACGTAAACTTACAGTTACCTTTAGAAGGATCATACTTTTCTATTGAGTGCCACAATGCGATTAGCTTGCATCGCTCAAGCTCTTCGTAGGGAATAATATCAATGTACTTTGAACATATTTTGTTCATAACATTAATGTTATCCCTGTTTGCTTGAGCTTTTTTTATCTCTTCGCTTGTGACCTTCTTCATCTATTTCCTTTTCCCAAGAGTAATCCCAAATCTCATCTATGATTTTTCTTTTCTTTGCTTCCTTTGGACAAAGCCAAAGTCCGTGTTGTATTTCTTCTACAAATTTACTAATAGAAGCTTTTGTTCTTTTTTTGCAATTTTTTGCAACTTTATTAATTATATCTGCATACTTGTAATCAGTAAAAGCCGTATATGCTTTTTGATTCGCTACATAATCCATGTCCAAATCAAACAAAATTGGATGCAACATTATTGTTGAGTTTTCTGTTGCATATTTTTTTGATCCAAAAGTCAATATGTATGCAGCAGCTGAGTATGCTTTTCCAAAAGCTATAGTGTTTACATTAAATCCTAATTTCCTAGCTCCATTGATTTCGTCTATTATGGCGCAAGCCGAGTCTACATCACCCCCTTCAGAACTTATATAAATGTATATATCTTTGATGTTGTTATATATACAGTACCTAATTGACCTAGTAAATTTTTCTTCAGAGTCTTCATCTATATCCTCTCGTAAAAAAATTCTCCCAGTATCTAGTAAAAAAGAATCGTTTATGTCTTTTATGCGATTATTCATTTTGAAGCAGCATTCCACCATTTGAAACTTTTCTCAGTTCATATGTTTCAATCGTTTGCAGGTACTCTTCATCGTTTGGGTCATTGGTGCTGGTGTAGAAAATTTCTCCAGCAATATCTACAAATATTGACCAGAATTTGTCTTGGGATATTTCATTTTTTATCAGGTTTACTGTTTCTCGTGCGCTTTCATCAAGAAAAACCTTTTCACAAATTTCTTTTTCTATACTTTGTCTGACATCAGAAAAGTTGAAAAGCCTGCCAATACCTAAGAAAAATCTATATCGGCTTGTGATATGGAGTAACTCCACACCTTCTACGGATTCTATTCGGTCTTTGATAGAGTGAGTGATGTCAAAATTAGTATGACCCACCCAACATTCAAATTGGTTAAGGACGCTCATTTTGTCATGTAGCTGGAACATACCCATAGGGGTTGCTACTAAATGAGGTATTTTATCTAGAAAAAGAAGAGCATCTTCTGCCGCTTCTTCGTCATCTTCTTGATATGACTCGTGAAAATCTTCTGCTATTTCCTGCTCTAATATGTCTTCGTCCCATTTTTCCCAAGCAATCTTTTTGTTCGACATGATATAACTCCGTGGGAACAAGTGTCATGATATTATACACTTTTTATAACTTATCTCCTCCTAAGACACTTTTTGCTATATCAGATGGTTTAACTACGACTTCTTCTCTGTTATTAGCTGAACTTATTTCAGGAGTTCTAGTAATAGCGTTAAGGAATACATTATCTTTTAATTGTTCTAGTATTTCGATGTTTTCGATAAAGTCTTCTGATGCTTTCAGGTCTATCTCTTTCAAGCTGTCTTCTATAAAAACAATTCCTGTTTCCATCAGTTGCCCACTATTAAGTTGATGAAACATTTCAGAAAAAAGCTCATTGCTCTCTTTAGACTCAATATCAAAACCAAAATCTAAGCCAATGATCCCTTCTTTATCCACTGAAAACAAAAGATAACCACTAGCATCCTCTGTGGGTCTTTTTGTTTCTTCTTTTTCTTTTTTAAACTTACTTATCAATTTTTTGAACATTGTTTGGATACCTCTCTTTTAGCAGATTTATCCTGTCTTCAGCATCTACTAAACTATCTAAGGCTTCTCTTAAATTCTGATGAAAATCTCCAGTAGAATGATCTCCAATGCCAGCAGCTTTATTAAGTAATAAATCAAGGGAGAGTTCTGCTTTTGATTTATCCGCCAGAGCCTCTTGGTAGAGGTACTGTATTGCGTGAGTTTTATGATCCGGCATATCTACTCCTTAATTAAATTTAACCATTTGTCGTCTAAGTTTTCTTTTATGTTTACCCATAGTAATCTAGTCATGATCATTGCAGCATCATTATCAGACTGGTAATGCACTCCTTGAAGAACTCTGGCTCTACCAACCATAGCACCAATCTCATAAAACTTGGCCTTATGTTCAGGGTATACGCTTGAAAGTATTTCAGCTATTGTTGAGGCTTCCGTTTGGTGGCCGCTTGGATAAGCAGGAGTTTGGTGAGTTTTTGTTTGAATTACAGATATTACAAAACCAAGATGAGGAGCAAGTTGAAATGGTCTAGGTCTTCTGTAATGATATTTCACCTTTAACCAAACTGGATAAATATTGTCTAATGCTAAGTCAATCAGCTCCTTTGGATAGTTGAGACTGTTTCTTTTTAGATAAGGCATGAACAGATCACTAGGCTCTTTATCTGCCATCATGACTAAATCAAACTCTTCTTTTGATAAATTCCTAGTAACCCTTTCAAGCTCTGCTAAGTCTAACTTTGTAGAGTCGCTAGTATTTTCAGGAGGAGGAGGAAGTAAATCAACCCAGTCAATAGTGATGAGAGGAGTCTCCTTCTTCATCTCTTCGACTTCTTTTTCTTTTGGCTGACCTTCGTATTTAATCTGATTTATTTCTTCAGAACCGCCAGTTGCATTAAGTATGTGAATCATCTTTTTCAATAGCCTCTATTACTTTTTCAGCAGAATTTTTCCAGCTAAATTTCTTCGCCGTGTCTACTCCTGCTTGATTAATGTTAAGCTCATCTTTTTTCTTTTTTTCGTGGACTTCTCTCATATGATCTCCAATTTGTTTTATTTGATCTTCTTTAAGAGCTGCCCATTTTCCTTGACCTCTAAACCATTTTCCATCTTCTGCATCTACCATTTCAGTAGTCTCTACTAACATGCAGTTGTCTTCATTACAAAACTCAGTATGTGCTGAGTAGTTTGTAGCGATGGTTTGCTTTCCACAAGACATCATTTCAAGCAAATCAAGATTCCAACCTTCTGCCCTAGCGGGGAAAACTCCACAATCAGCTTGCATCATAATGTTATACACATCTTCCTGCATTTGCTGTCTAGGTATGATTTTAATCTTATCGCCTAACTTAGAAGTTCTATACAATCTTTCCCATTTGAAATTTTCGTCTTCCGTATAGAAAGGGTTATCACAAAGCATCCAAAGCTCAACTTTATCATCCTCATTAAATGCTTGATTAAAAGCTTCCACAAGAACGTCATGCCCTTTTCTTATTTCCCATTTGCCAACGTTTAGAAAAACAGTTTCTTCTTTATTAGAAACACCTTCTCTAAAAATACTCCTGTCTACCCCTAAAGGGACAACATGTGTATTCTCTTTGACATAATCTTCTCCTCTTATATCTTTCAATTGGTCTACTAGAATATTTTTGCCCCATTCAGAAGCTACCATCCAGTTGTCCAACCAGTGGAGGTGATGCTTTTCAAGATCGGTAAAAGTATCTAACTCAAATATAGGAAAGCCAAAAGTTGCCCCCTTTCCCACAAATTGAGTCATGTCATGCTGATGCCAAATTCTTATTGAGGGAGCATTAAAATCTGGAAATCTGCTATTGCTCATTAATTGCTTCAAGTCTTCATGGTATTTAGGAGGAGCTTCAAGCTGTCCTATTGAAAACAAAGCAACACTATTCTTCAATTCATGAAGAGCTAAAGATAGATTCAAGCCTGTAAGCCCGTATCCCAGTTGATTAATTGGTGCTGAAATATTTATGTTGTGTGTTGTGCTTAAGAAAGACATCTATTTATTTTTCCTTCTCTTAATAACTTTACTTTCTTCTCGTTTTAGTCCCATTAGCATAATAAAAGCTACTGTAATCTCTATTGCCCAAGCTGTCAAACCAGCATATAAAGCTTCCATTTTAAGCCTCTAGTAAATTTCTAGCTGTTTTTAGTTCAGATTTCCAAAAATCTGTAGTTACTTTGTCTAGGTTTTCCCATAAACCTTCACGGTTTATTCGTGTAAACTCTCTCTTTAATAGATCTGGATTCAGTTCAGACCAAGAGTTTAATTTTACATGAGGAAGGTCTTTTAGGTATCCATAAGCTATTCTATCCAAAATTATAGGAATACACCCACAATAAAGACATTCTAACATTCTGTAACAGTCAATGCCATTGCCTTCAGGACATAGAGCAAAAGAATGTTTTGACAAATCATTTATATAATCATTGTAAGGTTTAGGAGAATTGACAAGTGTAATCCAAGAAAAATTAGCAGAAGCAACGCTATTCCTAAGAACTGCTCTATCGTAGGTATAATCTTGCCAATTAGCATAGACCAGATTCACTCGGTCAGAGTCCTCAACATGGAGCTGGCTTGTTAGCGTAGAACAAAGGGGTTCTGGAGAATCTTTGCCTATACCAAGAGGAATGTTAATTATTCTCTCATCTTTTGTCATTGCATTAGAAGTAAACCATTTAACTACATTTTTGGGTATCTCATTGAATGTAGAGTATGTATGCGAATGACATTTAACAGAATACTTATGGTCTATATCACATCTTTCAACTTCGCATCTTGGTGGTATTTGCAGAGCGTTGTAACCTAGATCAAGTATTTGAGATTCTAAGAAAGGCATGAACTTTAACATATCCAAAGGAACTGGATGCTCTCTTTGTAAAGCTACACCGTAGTCGCTAAAAGCACTTACGACTACATATTTATTATTTGTCTGACTACACTTGTTAAAGAATTTGTGAATATGCTCTATATTGCAATAGACCACGCCAGATTCGGGTATTGAATCATCGTCGTGGTCTATCTCATAGTTGCAATCACCAAGTTCCATCCAGAACTTGTTGTGTAGTATTTGATCCTGTTGTAACACTTTCTTCTCCCGATTCACCTCTTGTTCTATTTTCTAATTCTATCAAGAAGGTGAGAGCTATGAACACAGCAGTAAATATTAATCCAGCTATTATCATAACGGTAATTATTTCCCTGTTAAGTTTGTCTAGTATTTTCATTTCAAACCTCACTTAACACTTAGGTGTATATCTATCAAAAGCCCTAAAAATAAAGCCGCAAGTAAGATGGGCGTTAAAAACAGAGCTAGCAAAATTATATACCTTCTAAAAAGTACGCAGTCCTCTTTACTTATCCCCGTCAGATTTCTCATTAGGGATTTCATTAGAAGAACCTTTCTGAACTCCTGCATTACGGAAGTTCTCAGCAAATTCTTGGAAGCCCTTTATAACCTCTTCTCTTGCTATCGGTCTTGATATTCTTCTAATTGATGAGTGCATCTCATCTTCTATCATTTCTAAAAACATTTCAAGTTTTATTGATGTGTTGTTAAGGTATATGTTGGTGACATAAACTTCACCTTCAAGTTGAGTGATTCTTTTTCCTTGTTTATAGTTTGTCAATCCTAAACATCCTACAGTAATTGCCATTATTGCTAGGCAAAGCATGTTTAGTTTCTTCATAATTAAAACCTAAATTGAAAGTAAAACCCGCCAAATGGCATTGGGTATACGGGAACAGGTTGCGGCTGGATTATAACAGGAGGACAACACATGCCGCATCCACACCAATGGGGGTGAAAGTTATGGTTGTTCCTAACCCAACTGTAATTCCTGTAGTAAGGATAATACATTGGTTGTCCAATTATGATTCTTCCTTGAGTATGTCTTTGTTGAATTGGATGTTGAGGTCTTTGCCATTCCTGCTTTCCAAAACCTTGAGGTCTTTGAATAGGAACCCCAAATCCTTTTGGTAGTTCTTTAGCTTGAGGTTTAGGAACCGTTATCACTCTTTTCTCTTGAGCTTTTAATGTTCCAGTAACCATCAAGATCGCCAATACTATCAATATCTTTTTCATAATAGAGCCTCTTTATCTTTCTTAAATGCCTTCTTTCTATTCTTTGCATGAACCTATCTAGTCGCTTAAAACCAGTCTTTGATCCATCATCCGAATAGTCACAAGCGACAGATAGTAATAGGAATAAAATATTCATATCACCACCACATATTAAACTTGCTTAAAACGTAAATTAAAAATACGAAAAATATAGTACCACTAATGTAGTACGCATTTTCAAAAATAAACTTCATAGTTGAACAAAATTTTTTCATTTGTCACCTCGAATGTTAGGTTCCTAGTGACAAATCCTCCTCAATATCTATTAAATAATAGACTCTGTGCCAACATCCAAGAAATAACGTGGTCTTCCAGCCATGTCTAATCTCTGCGTATGTTGGTCAATACCAAAATGTTTAAGTAATGTTGCTGTTAGATTCTGTGGGTTGTATGGGTCTGTCTTTGGTTCTTCTGCTTTAGAGGTAGATTCACCAAGAGCATGACCCATAAAGAAGTCTCCACCAGAAATCATTAATGGTGATAATCTAGGCCAATGATCTCTACCAGAATTGGCATTAATTTTATACGTTCGGCCAAACTCTCCGGTAACAACAACCATAATATCTTTATTAAGACCTCTATCGTGTATGTCTTTGATTAAAGCGGTAAGAGCTTTATCAACTGGAGGAACTCTACCTTTTAATGACTTGGATATATTAGAGTGCATATCCCAGCCGCCGTATTGGACTGTAACGAATTTAGTGCCTCTTTCGGCAAGTCTTCTAGCTAGAAGTAGCTGTTCTCCAATACCACTTCCATACTCTTCTAAATTGTTTGGGTCTTCTTTTTTAACATCAAAAGCATCTGCAATATTGCCAAGAAGCATATTGTAGGATTGATCGCGCAGACCAGTATTGTCTCGCAATTTATCAAGACCTGTCAGTAAATCCTGACGACCGAGAAAATGCTCTCTATCAATTTTAAGCTGTAGGTTTTTAACGCCTTCACCAGTGGCTTCATAAGGCTTATAATCAGTACCTAGCCAAGCTCCACCATCATAAGTAATGTTGTTAACTCTTACATAAGCTGGCATACCAGTAATTGGATTATTCGATCCATACGAACTAGCAACGATAGAGCCGTATGAAGGATTATAAGCCGGTGACAATGGTGTATTGTCTGTGCTATTATAGCCAGTCATTACCCAGTGAGTGCCAGTTCTATGACTAGCATTACCATGAGCAAACGATCTTACAACAGTCATCTTGTCACCAACTGTTGCTAGGTTTTCCCAGTCAGCACCAATTCTATAACCAGCGTTTGTTTTAACCCAACCATTAACTGCCCTGACATTATCAGGAGCGTCTGGTTTTGGATCGAATGTTTCTACTTGTGTTGCTCCACCACCAAGCCAAACCCATATAACAGATTTGTCATTTGGCGATAAACACAAAGGAGCATCTTCTGCTTTTATATCTGATAGGCCAATAGCGCTTAGTCCAGCACTAATGCTACCCACTCTCATAAAGTCTCTACGGTTGAATTGTAAATCTATCATTATTGTAAACCTTATCGAAGTCAAAAAACCGCCAACGGTTCATATGTTTTGCATTATCATCTTCGTCAATGTGACGTAAATACTCCAATAGTTCACTCCAATTTGAAAATACCATTTCATGGGGAACTACACCAAACATCCAATTTGGCAAATTTTCCTTCCCCTGTTTGCACATTACTACAACAGGTTTCTTCTGAGCTATGGCGACTGAGGCTTCGTGGTAAGAGCCACACAGGTGGGAATCAACATCTAAACTCATCACAATGAAGTGAGCAATGTCAACCATCCTCAAATCTATAGCACATATTGGTTTCATTATTTCAGATACTTGATCGTACTTACCACGCTTCTTTAAGCTGTTTATATGATCTCTTGTATCAATATCTTCAGTGCCATAATCGCTTGGTTTGTCGCATGGGTCTAACACGCCGACACCAAGCTCTTGAAGTTTAGGGGTTATGTATTGTCTCCACTTAATCCCACCATCTTCAACTCTATCCATAGCTCCGCACAAGTATGCGGTCATACCTTTTAGTCTACTCATAGTCTCACCTTATTATACACAATTAAACACCAGTTCTGGACATTGTGGCTTTTACAAGCTCACCAATATCTGTAAAAACCACACCATCGGAAGCACTGACTACTAATTTCTTAGCCTCAGTTTTCTTGTACCCAAGAGTCACTAAAACACTTATAGCATCTTGAATTATTGAAGAATTCGTTTGAGGCTTAGGAGTCTGCGCTGGTTCATAAACGGTTTCTACTGGCTCATAAATAAGTTCTTCTTCAACACATGCAAACTTTCTAAAACCAAATTCACGTTCAGTGTTTGGTTGTCGCCTTTGAGGTTGTTGCATTTTAAGAAGCATTTTACGCCTCTTAATAGCTCTTCGTTCCTCTATATCAGCAGAGAACAACACTTTTGCCACACTGGGAAACATGTAAAAAAAAGCTAAAGTGCCAAACCAAAAGCAAAATTGTATTAAAACATCTTTCAACATAGACTCACCCTTAATATAATTCCTCTGGAAAGTAAAGTTCATGCTGTTCTGCTTGATAGACCTTGTTAGTTCCGCGCGGCAAAGTTTTAAGACGGTCTTTTACTATCAAGTCTTTGGAACTCATAAGACCTTTGACTTCATATTCTGGAAACTCTCCAACTACAAGAGCGTAGTAATCAATA
>TARA_R100001594_G_scaffold22903_1_pt1 | contig 10873 bp, 12 predicted proteins | sample TARA_R100001594 | Tara Oceans TARA_R100001594 (sample SAMEA2622752) | marine metagenome | biome: marine biome (ENVO:00000447); feature: marine epipelagic mixed layer (ENVO:xxxxxxxxx); material: "saline water (ENVO:00002010), including plankton (ENVO:xxxxxxxx)" | depth 150 m
AATGAAAGTAAAAAAGAAAGTAAAAAACTAGATGAACCATTGCAAGTCATTGATATTATTAGCTAGTTATCTGATTGTTTATCAGATAACCAAAGGGAATGCTGCATTTTATCAGCTTTTCGAGGATTTTTGACCCCCCCTTGATTTTTTTTGGTGGGGCTGCTGTTGCAGAACCTTTACATCCGATTTTTACTAAGGGGTCATTTTTTTTTAAAAAATTTTTTGAAAAACTTTTTTTTATGAACACACAAGAAGCATTAGTTAAGGCATTAAAGCAATTCCAGCTACGTTATGTTAATGATCCAGTATTATTTGTGGAGGAAGTTTTAAAAATAACTCCAGACAAATGGCAAGCAGAAGTTTTAAATTTTGTTGCAGGAGGAGGCAGAAGGTTAAGTATTCGTTCTGGTCATGGAGTGGGAAAATCCTCATGTGCATCATGGTTAATGATCTGGCATCAGTTGACGAGGTTTCCCCAAAAGACTGTTGTTACTGCTCCATCCCATTCTCAGTTGCATGATGCTTTGGGAGCAGAGGTAAGGAAATGGATTACAGTATTACCTCAAGTTATAAGGGATCAGTTGGAGGTTTTGAGTGAGCAGATACGTTTAATTGCTGCTCCAAGTGAGAGTTTTATTAGTTTCCGAGTTTCCCGTCCAGAAAAAGGGAGTGCCGAAACTCTGCAAGGGGTGCATAGTGATCATGTTTTGCTTGTGGTAGATGAGGCAAGTGGGATAAACAACGCTATTTTTGAAGCAAGTGCAGGATCAATGAGTGGAGATAATGCAACAACCATTTTATTGGGGAATCCAGTTAGGGGTCAGGGATTTTTTTATGACACTCATAACAAGTTGAGTAAGGATTGGAAGACATGGAGGGTAAATTGTGAAGATTCGTCAAGAGTGAGTAAGGATTTTATAAAGGAGATAGAGAACCGATATGGTCGAGACAGCAACCAATTTTTTGTGAGGGTATTGGGTGAATTTCCAAAGGCAGATGAGGATGCAATCATACCAAGACATTTAGTTGAGGGTGCAGTTGCAAGGGAGGTAGAGCCAATTGGAGGTAGTGTTACAATAGGAGTTGATGTTGCGAGGTTTGGTAGTGATGCAAGCGCAATATGTTTAAGGCAGGGCAATGTAATCTTAGGAGATGGAGTTAAGACTAAGCGTGGATTGGACACGATGCAGGTTGTGGGATGGGTGAGGAGTGAGATAGACAAGTTAAGGGAGAAGAAGTTAGAGTTAGGAGAAGTTTGTATAGATTCAATTGGTTTAGGTGCAGGGGTTGTTGATCGTTTATTAGAGGAGGGTGTGGATGTAAGGGGTGTTAATGTTGGTGAGTCTCCGAGTGTAGGTGGAAATTATTTAAATTTAAGGAGTGAGTTATGGGAGAAGTGCCGTTTATGGTTTGAGGGTAGGGATGTAGTGATCCCGAATGATGAGCAATTGATTAATGAGTTATGTTCAGTGAGTTATGGTTACAGTTCAACAGGGAAGACAAAAGTGGAGAGTAAGGATGATATAAGGAGGAGGTTAGGGAGTAATGCGAGTCCAGATGCAGCAGATGCATTAATTTTGACATTTGCAAGTTATGCAAGTAGGGGTGCATCAAAATCTTGGTCGAAGCCATTAGATAGGGAGATTAGGGGGATAGTTTAATGTACAGTCAAGTTGATAGTATATTCCCTACCCCTTTGTATATGTTTAACAGGGGGATTGGGATATTGGAGTCAGAGAGTGGTGAATTTAGGGAAGTTATAGGAGGGGGTTTGTGTAGTAACAGGTATAATTCAACGACAAGTAATAATAGGGTATTTGACAATAATTTTAGTGATATTTTAGAATTTTGTAATACTGCAATAGGGAGATATGTAGATGAGATATTGTCTCCAGTAGTTGATTTAGAGTTTTTTATCACTCAATCGTGGGTAAATGTGACAAGGAATGGAGAGAGTCACCAGAGGCATTGTCATCAGAACAGTATAATAAGTGGAGTTTATTATCATCAGACGATTGAGGGTGATTCTATAGTATTTTTTGATCCAAATGAGTCAGTTAAGGACAGGATACAGATATTACCGAAGGATGCGAACTTATTTAATTCAAATGAGCGTATTTTATCTATAAAAGATGGTGATTTAGTTTTATTTCCGTCTTATTTGGAGCATCAGGTAGATAGGAATGAGACAGATAAGGAGAGAATATCGTTGGCATTCAATGTTTTTGCTAGGGGGCTGTTTGGAGGAAGAAAAATACTAACAGAATTAAAAATATCTTGATCTAGAGTTGTTTATCAGAGATTTTTTTTATATATATCTAATCAAAAAGGGTTATGGCAGGATACGATTCAGAAAAAAGGGAACAAGTTTCAGAGTTAGAGAAAGAGCAGATTCGCCTTTCAGGTGATGAGGCAATGGATGAAACAGACCTTGAATCCTTAGTTGGAGGTTTAATTGAGGAAGCAATTGATTATATTGATCTCTCTGAGTCTCCAGATCGCATTCAGGCAGCAGATTATTATAATGGGAAGCCATTTGGTAATGAAGAGGATGGTCGTTCTCAGGTAGTAAGCAGGGATGTAAGAGACACTATTGCATTGATGCTCCCTCAGATAATGAGGACATTCTTTGGAAGTGAGAGAGTAGTTGAATACCAGCCTAGATTCCCAGAAGATGTCCCAAACAGTGAACAAGCTAGTGATTATGTGAATAGTGTTGTTTTGGGGCAGGATAATCCATCATCTTTTAACACGTTTTATTCAATTATAAAGGATGCACTTATAAAGCGTGTAGGAATAGCGAAAGTAGATTGGGAACGTAGGGAAGAGGTTGAGCATGAGGAATATACAGGATTAGATGATCAAGCATTAGAAGCATTACTTTCAGACCCAGATATAGAGGGTTCTCAGATAGAATCCTACCCAGACCCAAATTTTAGTCCTCCATCACAAGAGACTGAGAGCATCTCTCCCTCTGAACAACCACTGCAAGAGAACATGGATGTTCCACAATTGCATAATGTGGTTATTAGGAGGCTCTCAGTCGATGGAAGCATCTCATTTGAAGCCTTACCTCCAGAAGAATTTCTAATTGATAGAAGGGCAAAGAGTGTAGATGATTGTAATATAGTTGCTCATAGGCGTTATCTTACAGTCTCAGAGTTGACAAGTATGGGGTATGACTATGATGATATGTTGGAATTAGCAGGAGATGAGGATGAGTTTGGAACAAACTCAGAATATATGTCTAGAAATCCAGTGGGGAATTATGCAGACAGTACAAACGGAGGAGAAGCAAACAGGAAGGTTTTATATATTGAAGCATATGCAAAGGTCGATTTTGGTGGTAGTGGAATCGCTAGTCTCAGGCGTTTTTGTTGTGCTGGTACTCACCATAAGTTGCTTCATCACGAGCCTGTCAATGATGTACCATTTGTACTTTTTACTGGTTATCCAGAACCGCATTTCTGGAGAGGACAAAGTGTAGCAGACCTTACAATGGATGTTCAACTCGTGAAATCCAGCATTTTACGGAATATGTTAGATTCTCTCAGTAAAAGTATCCATCCTGACACATGGTTAATTGAGGGTCAGGTTAATATAGATGATGCTCTTAGCAACAAGGTAGGAAAGTTAGTAAGGACACGATCAGCAGGAGCAATTGGGGAGTTGAATAAGAGTTTCAATGGGAAAGAAGCATTCCCTATGCTTGACTATATGGATAAAGTTAAGGAAGACAGGACTGGTATGAGTAAACAGTCAATGGGTCTTGACCCATCTGCTCTTCAATCCACGACAAAAGCAGCAGTTTCCGCAACAGTTGCAGCTTCACAAGCTCAGATTGAGTTATTATGCAGGATGTTTGCAGAAAATGGGATGAAACCGCTATTTAGGAAGATTTTAAAGTTATTGCATACTCATCAGGATAAGGCTCGTATGGTTCGTTTGAGGAACAACTGGGTACCGATTGATCCTAGAGTTTGGGATACAGGAATGGATATTAGTGTTAATGTTGCACTTGGAATGGGTACAAGTGAAGAGAGGATTCAGATTTTAATGGGTATGGCAGCAAAACAGGAGAAGATATTAGAAGAACAAGGTCAAAATAACCCATTAGTAACAATGGATCAGTATCATCATACGCTTTCAAAGATGACAGAGTTATCTGGATTTAAGGATGTTCAGTCCTTCTGGAGTAACCCTCAAGATTTTGAACCTCCCCCTCCAGAAGAACCAGAGCCTACAGCAGATGAAATATTTGCACAAGCTCAAGCGGATAAGGTTCGTGCAGATATTGAACTTGACAGACAGAAATTTTCTCTTGAGCAGGAAAAGATGATCAGGCAGGATGATTTGGAGCGTGACAAACTGGATTCTGATGTAGGATTAAAGACTCAGGAGATGGAAAATAAGTATAAGACTGCAATTGACCAGACAGAGATTCGTGGAAATATAGAAAAAGATAGAGAACAGATTCGTGCAGAAGCACAGAGAGAAATGCAAAGACAGCAAATGCAACAGCAACAGATGCAACAACAGATGATGCAACAAATGCAATTACCTCAAGAGATGAGTCCAACTAATATAGAAGAAGCTCCATTGGAGGAGGGAGTACCTAATTAATGGGTAAAAAAAGAAAAGAACAGAAACCTAAAACAGTAGAAGAGAGGGTTTCTCAAGGGAATAGTGCAGAAGCACTAATACAGTCTCCAGTATTTTCAGAAGCATATGAAAATCTAGAGGATAAGTATATAACCTCATGGATGAGTTCTAACCCTGACGATGATAAAAAGCGTGAGCAGTGTTATATTTCGCTCAAGGTCTTATCAGAAATAAGGCTTGAACTAGAGTCCATGATTAATAGCGGAAAAATCGCAAAACAATCAAATTAGTTTTTGAGGAGATCAGACATTCCTTTTGGAACAAGTCTAATGTCCTGAGAATCTAGAAAGAAATATGGCACAAGAAGAATTAGTCGAGGGCAATAGCCTCAATATAGGGAATGAACTCGATGAAGCACAAGCCTTTTGGGGAAAGGAAATAGCCTCCGAAAATGGTGAAGAATCATTAGAAGAACAAGCACAAGAAACCCCCGATGAGTCAGAAGAAGAAGAACTCTTTGACTCAGAAGATGAGCAGGAAGAAGAATTAGAAGAATTAGACGAAGAAACTTCTCGTGAACAACAACTTTACAAAGTGCGTTCCGATGGCGAGGACATTGAAGTCCCCCTAGATGAATTGATTTCTGGTTATTCTCGTCATTCTTCTTTTACGAAAAAGTCTCAGGCACTTGCAGATGACCGCAAGAGTTTTGAGAAAGAAGTAGCAGAATCAAGACAAATTCGGCAACAAGCAATCGAAATCTTAGAATCTGCTCAGTCTGCATCATCTCAAACGCCTCAAAAAGATTCCGAATACTGGCAAAATCTTAAAGATAGCGACCCTATGCAATTTATGCTAGAGCGTGATGAGTTGCGAGAATCTCAAATGCAAAACCAAATGAGGGAACAACAAATACAACAATTAAAAGCTCAAGAGGAAGCAGAGAATCAGGCAAACTTAGAAAAATATATTGCTACTCAAAGGGATAATTTAAAAGAATTAATCCCTGAATGGGAGGATGCAAAGCTCGCTGATTCAGAAAGGAAAGCAATTGTGGAGTACGGAAAATCAATAGGTTTTTCAGACCAAGAGTTAGAACAAGCCTATGATTCTCGTGCAGTTGCAACTATGCGAAAAGCAATGCTTTATGACAAACTGACTCAGAAACGTGGAACACTTAAACCTGTTAAACGTGGAAGCATGAAAGCAGGATCACAATCTATTGATCCCAGATCAACGAAATCTAAAAAGGCATCGGCAAGACTACAAAAATCTGGCAGGGTCGAAGATGCTGCTGGAGTATTTTATAATATGATTCGTAACTAACTAATATAAAAGGATAAAATGGCTATTGTAACGAATACCTTTCAGACATACCAAGCCATTGGAAGACGTGAGGATTTGAGTAACACAATCTATAATATCTCACCTTCTGATGTGCCATTTATGTCTATGATTGGTAAATCAAAAGCAACAAACACTCTATGTGAGTGGCAAACTGATGCTCTCGCAAGTGCAGCAAATAATGCACAGGTCGAAGGAGATGAATATGCCTTCACAGCAGTAACGCCTACAGTAAGATTGGGTAACTATACTCAAATCTCACGAAAGACTGTTATTGTGTCTGGTTCTCAGCAAGCGGGTAACAATGCAGGTAGAGATTCAGAAATGGCACTGCAACTTGCAAAGTCCAGTAAAGCTCTCAAGCGAGATATGGAAACTGCATTAACACAAAATGTAGCAAAAGCAGTAGGTAATGCTTCAACTGCAAGAAAACTAGGTGGTCTTGAAACATGGATTTCAACAAATGTTTCTCGTGGTTCTGGTTCTCCAGCAGGTGCAGGGGCAGGTGGGGGAGCAGCCCCTACAGATGCAGGTACTAAGAGAGCCTTTACAGAAGCAATCTTAAAATCTGTGATTCAAAGCACATATTCAAGTGGTGGCGATCCGTCAGTCCTAATGGTGGGAGCTTTTAATAAAGGCGTTGTATCGGGATTTTCTGGAAGATCATCTGCTCGCCAAATGATTGCAAAGGATGCAATTCAAGGGGCAGCACACTTGTATGCCTCAGATTTCGGGGAACTAAAAGTTACCCCTAATCGTTTTCAACGTGAACAATCTGCATTTGTCTTAGACCCAGAATATTGGTCTGTGGCTTATTACAGAGATTTTAAGCAAGAAGAAGTGGCAAAAACAGGCGATGCAATGAAAAGAGCCTTAATTGTTGAGTACACTTTGGTGGCTAAAAATGAAAAGGCATCAGGGATTTGTGCTGACTTAACAGTAAGTTAATATGTTATCACCTTCCAAGAAGGTGTTGTTAGATTGGTCGCAGGGGAATCAAGAAATATTCTCCTACGACCAACACGATAAAACCTTTACAATTGAAAATAAAGAAAATGTTGAGCCAATAATACAGGTGGCAAAAGATATGTCTGAATTGCAACCATCTAAAGATTTGAGGCACGTTGCAATAATCCCAAAATTTGTTTTAGACCAATCATTAAGAGAAAAGTGGACAAAAAAAGATTGGAAAAAGTGGGCTAATGCTCACGAAAATAAACCATTCAGGACATGGCAGGGGAGACTTTAAAAGTTGCTGTTTTAATAGCAACAACAAAAAAAACATATCCGAATAAGTTTGTTGAATGTCTGTCAAATTTAGTAGGACACTTTCAACGATCAGAATATGACGGAGAGCATGAAATAAAAGTTTTTACAACTCATGGGAGTATTCTTCCAGAGATTAGGCATAGATTGATTGGTGATGCAATCGCATGGGAAGCAACCCATATTTTAATGTTATCACCAGAAATAACCTTTCCTCCAGATTCTTTGCATAGAATGTTGGCAAGAGGAAGGGGTGTAATTGGAATAAATTATTTAGTTGATTTTGCAAAAAGGGAATATTCAGCATATAGGAGTGGCAGTTCAATTACTCCAGATGCAAGATTACCAGAAACAGAAGAAGTTGAGGGAGTAGCATTAGGGATGGTTTTATTTAATATGCCTGTTTTTGATATTTTAGATATTCCATTTTTTAAATATGAACAAATTGGGGAAACTCCAGCTTTTGCAGAAGATTATATTTATTTTTGGAAACAAGCAAAAAAGAAAGAAATACCTTGTGTTATAGATCATGTTTTATCACAGGAAGTTAAAAGTTTACATCATGGAGAATTGTGGCATTAAGTAATTATACAGATTTGCAAGCTATTTGTGCAGATTTCCTTAATAGGTCTGATTTGACAGATATTATAAAAGATTGGATTAAAATGGCAGAAGCAGAATTTAATCGAGTGTTAAGAACAAGAGAAATGGCAGTAAGAACTAGATCACCATTATCCACTCAATATGTAAAATTGCCTCCAGATTTTATAGGAATGAGGAATATTGAATTAATTACTGACCCTATAACTCCGTTAGAATATAGAAATCCTCATACTCTTGATATTCATAGATCGAATGATGCAACTGGGAAACCTCTTTATTATTCTGTTATACAGGATAATTTAGAATTTGCTCCAGTCCCAGATTCAGAATATACACTTGAAATTGTGTATTATCAGAAAGTTCCAGCATTATCAGTGCATACAACAAACTGGTTACTTGATAATCATCCAGATGCTTATATATATGGAACGCTACTGCAATCCCCAGTTTATTTAGGACATGATGAGCGTATATCGCTATGGTTAGGAAGATATAACCAAATAATAGAACAAATAACAACGAGTGACCAGAAAGCTAGTTTTTCTGGGTCAACTCCTTCAATCGCATTCACACCATACGGATAGGGAAAGACAATGGCAGGATTTACAAATTATTTAGAAGATAAAATAATGAATCATCTCTTTGGGGATGATACAGGGGCATCAGGTGCAGATCATTATACTGCTCCAACAACGTGGTATGTTGGATTACTGACTGCTGCTCCCTCTGACAGTGCTGCTGGTACGGAGGTTTCTGGAGGAGCTTATGCAAGACAATCAGTTGCATGGACAATAACTGGGTCTGGAACAGCCCAAGCAGCAAATACTTCTGCTATAACTTTCCCAGCAGCCACTACAGACTGGGGTGTAGCCACACATGCAGGAATTTATGATGCTGCTACTTCTGGGAATTTGGTTGCATACGAAACTTTAACGAAAGCAGATTTTAGTACAGCAAATCCAAAAACGATAAACTCTGGTGATATTTTTAAGATAGATTCTGGAAACCTAAAGATACAACTTGACTGATGCTAGGGTACGGATCAGCAAAATTTGGACAAGCAAATTACGGAAGAGGAGTAATACAATCAAATGCTTGTATTATTCCAGAAACAGTTAATGTAGATGTTTACCCAACTGTTGAGTTCGTTGCTCATGCTCATAACAAAGCAACAACAGATGTAGATGCTTTTGGTGGAATTATTCTCGGAGCATGGGTTGATATTGATGTAGATACAACAATAATTGCTTCTGGAGTAAAGATGACTTGGGCTGGATGGTCTTTCTTAGGAGTTGGAACATCGTCTTTTGATTCTTCTGGATATATCGCATGGGATTCACAGTTAGTTGATGATTCAACTTGGACAACACAAACTATAGATTAAAAAATGGCAAATACAACAAATTTCGCAGTCGAAAAACCAACAGTAGGAGGTTATCGCAATTCATGGGGTGGTACATTAAATGTAGCACTGGACAAGGTTACAGAATTACTAGCTTTAGCACTTCCGATTGGAACTATCCAAATTTACACAAAAGCAACTGCACCAACTGCAACAACGAATGGAGGGACTTGGTTAGTATGCGATGGTTCAACGAAGGTTAGAACAGACTATCCAGAGTTACACACATTAATAACAAATACTTTTGGTGCTTATCCGTCTGCTTCAACATTTGTTCTGCCAGATATGAGAACTAGAGTGCCAGTAGGATATTCGTCTGCAACAGTAGGTTCTGGTGCATCTCAAAGAACTCCCAAAGCTATGGCTGCCAGTTCTGGAGAGGAAAGCCATCAATTAACAGTCAATGAATTGATGCAACATTCTCATGCACTTCCTCTTACTCCTCATCGTCATGACATAGAAGATCAAACTCATACTCATGTTGGAGCAGAAACAGGAGGGAAAACTGCTACTGCAACCACTGGGATAACTGCTCAACCTCATCATCATCCATTACCAAGACGTAATTCTTGGGGGGATGGAAACTACGATACTGGATTTGTAAATGGTGGTGATCCTGCAAATACAACTACAGGAGAGACTACAGTAGTTCTGAATGATTCTGGTCATGCACATAGTTTTGTTACTAGCCCTGTTCTAACTGGTATCACTGAAACTGAAGATGCAGTGACAGGTATTACATCTACTGAAAACACTGGAACGACTGACACTCCACATAATAATATGCAACCATATCTAGTTTTGAATTATATAATTTTAGCTAAACATCCGAGTTTTTAAAATGGCAACCATTACATATATAGTAAAAGTAGTATCTGGAAAATTCACGATTGATGATTCAGAAGCCCCAAAATTGACATTCAGAGATGGAGACACCTACGTTTTTGACCAAGCAGATAACTCAAACTCTGGACACACTCTGCAATTTTCAGTAACGTCTAATAACTCTGGATCAAGTGAGTACACTACTGGGGTCACAAAGAGTGGGACTGCTGGAAGTGCTGGTGCTAAGACAACCATAGTCACTTCTGGGTCAACAACTGATACTCTTTATTACTACTCTTCTGGTGGTGGCACTCATGGATCAGAATTTTCAAATACAGGATATAAAACATCATCAAATTATAATTTCTTAAAACCGATTGTTGGAGAAACATCTTCTGAAGAAAAGTGGGGAGGAATGTTAAACCACATGATCGACCAGATTGACCAGAATATTCAGTCTCAAGACTTGGATGGTGCAACTGACTCTGGAACAGTCGCAGTTGATCTTGATAGTCAAAGTTTAACAGTTGCAGGAAGCAACGGAATCGCAACTTCTGGATCAGGCCAGACAATAACAGTATCAGGTGAAGCTTTAGCCCATCAAGGAGAGCCACACATCCAGTTGAAAAAACTCTATCCAGCAGTTGCAGGTAAACTTCTAGATGGCTCAACCTCACATTCTGGAGATTATGGTACTGCACAATCAGATGGAAGGAGCTATTATTATACTTCTATAAAAGGATCAAAACCCATAAAAGACCCTCGCATTGGTGCTTACTTTGGAAGCCAGAGACATATGTTTAAGTCATTACAATTACTTAAACAGGAGAC
>TARA_R100001594_G_scaffold3749_1_pt1 | contig 10849 bp, 11 predicted proteins | sample TARA_R100001594 | Tara Oceans TARA_R100001594 (sample SAMEA2622752) | marine metagenome | biome: marine biome (ENVO:00000447); feature: marine epipelagic mixed layer (ENVO:xxxxxxxxx); material: "saline water (ENVO:00002010), including plankton (ENVO:xxxxxxxx)" | depth 150 m
CGTAGGAGATGGAAGAGTATATCTGTATGATATCAAGAGCATTGGTGCTTTCCAGTACAGAAAGAATTTCTCTAGGATGAAGGAGAGAAGAGAGCCTTCAATTCATCAAGAATTGCAATTAGCAACTTATGGTTTGTGGGTTCAGAAAGAGTATGGTAGGCTAGATGGGATGTATATTTTATATTATAACAAAGACAATTCCATGTTACGTTATAAAGAGGTCAGTAAAGATAGACTCTTGACTGCCCTTGGTTTTTGGGAAAGGATCAATAAACAACATTCCAATTCTAGTCTACCTACTTTACAAGACGATGTATCCCCTGTAGCAACGTGGGAATGTCAGTATTGTAATTTCAAGGATAGATGCCAAGAAGATGCAAATAAAGGATTATAAATGAAAATAAAGTTATTATCATCTGCCAAGAGCAAGATTCATAAGAATAAGATCACTAAATATCACATATTTTACAATAATGATACCCATTGCAAAATGTGGTCTAGTGGTGGTATAAAATATGAAGAAATGATAGAAGAGGTTGATCAAGAATATTATAAACTATTAGATTCAAATTGCGAAATCTGTAAAATGTGTAGCAATAAAAATAAAAAATATAAATATCAAAATAAAGCTAATGATAAGTTTAATGAACAGCTTACTGAACAGTTTACTGAGCTTGGAATAAAAAAATATTAAAGGAGATTATATGAGTCAAGAAAATATGCTAGATAAAGTTAAAGAAAATCATACGAATGGTGGTTTATTAGAGATAGAAGATAACCTACAATCTAAACATGATTCTATTTCAAGTGTGCCTACACCAAAAGCATTTGTCAAGGCTAAGGGTGGCTTTGATTATGTTGATGAGGCTTATATGCGAAAGCAGTTAAATGCTCATTATCCAATATGGAAATGGGAGATTATAAAATACGAATTTATAGGAGATCAAGTTATATCTCTACATGGTAGATTGACTATTATAGATCATGGAGTTGAGAGATATTTTGATAGTGTTGCCGCCCATAGGATAGCCAAGAATCAAAAAGGTTATGTAGACCTAGGGAACGATCTAAAGGCAGCCAATAGTGATTGCTTTAAAGTAGCAGTTAATCGTCTCTGTAATGTAGCAGATGATGTATATAGAAAACAAGTTCCTGATCTCGAACTTGATTTAGACCAAATTAAATCTATTACAGATTTAAGCAAAGAGGTTGGTAATTGGGATGTTATCAAACCTAAAATGGAAGACTTGTCTATTAATTCTACGAATTATGAGGCAACAATTAGAAAACTAACATCAATGAAAGGATAAAAATGACATCAGTAAACGAAATAAATATAGGAGATAAAACAAATATGCATTATTATGACCCAAAAGAAAATACTAATGTTTCTCTGATTCCAAAGCAATTGTATCCAATGCATTGCAAGAAAGTTACTACTAGAGAAGTAGATGTTAAAGGTAAACATAAAGCAATAGTTTATAATATTATTTATGAAATTGCAGAAGAATGCTCACAGAAGAAATACCCTACTGAAAATGGGGAGATTAGTGGCTCTGCTTTTGTAGGTAAAGAGATTTGGGCTAATGGTATATTTATGTTCTTAAACCCAAAGCCAGGAGATTCATTTGAAGCTAATAATGGAGCAAATGAAAGATACTTAAACTTTTGTGAAACTATTAGAGTAGAATGTCCTGATATAGAGGTTGATGTAGATGGTGAAAAACGTATGGTTAAGCAGTTTCCCAAACTAGAAGAATCAGATATTATTGGTAAGCCTGTTATGGGTTTTATCGATATTCAGAAATATGTAAAAGATGGGGAAACTAGAACATCCTACAAAGTTAAAGATTTTATGGCTTGGACAGATGGTAAAGTTAAGGACTTTGCAGTAGCAGACCTACCATTTTAATGCTTAGCTTAAATACAAAACTCAAGGTATTAATTTTTCTCAAAAAAATGCTTAGAAAAGATGTAAATTGGGTTTGCCAAAAGGCAAATATTTCAAGAGCAACATTTTATAGGCATAAGAAAAAACTATATGGAGAAATGGTTATTACCAAGAGGTAAAAAAGAAACAAGAACCTGTTTCTCTTGTGGTTCTTATAAAATGAGAGCAATGTTTTATGAATGGTATCCAAGTCCATCAATAAAGAGTGTTCTAGGAACAGAAATGCATGGCATAATATGTTCTAAGTGTGCAATGAGAGAGGCAGGTTCAAACCATTGGAATTATATAAAAAATTCGTAGGTATAAGAGGTAATTTCCTAGTAACGAGTCAATCTACTTATACCATAGAGACGAATACAACTGGCTGGAAGTTGCAGTATAAAAACTCCCTTTACAAAAAAACACGTTAATGGGGTAATACTTAGGATGTTTTGAAGGGCATCCTTATTCCTTAGTTAATCGGATTACCTAACATATTGTATTACCCTCTAACGTGATAAATTTGGGCAGATACGTTTCTAAATAACCTTGGTGAATGATGATATATCCGCAAATATATCCCTTAACTATCTGCCCTGTTATTCTGTAGGTGTAAACAAAAACAAGTAATGGTAATTACTGCACCATAGAGACAGATAGGGTGGGATGTTTATATATTCCACCCAAAAAATTATAAGGAGATTACATGATAGATTCAACAAAATATAGTGAGTGTTGTGAAGCACCTCTAAGAAAATACAATAAAGATTGGAATGATGGTATTTGTAGGAAATGTGGTGAACATAGTGTAGCAATATTAGGAATATTACAGAGAGAAGAAGAATGAATCATTTAGACTTATTTAGTGGTATAGGTGGATTCTCTCTAGCTATAAAAAGATCAGGAATAACTCATGGTTGGCATGGTTATTCAGATATAGACAAATATGCAAACAATATATTTAGGAGACATTTTAATGAAGCAGAAAAACTTGGAGGAATTGAGTCTATTCAGCCTAGAGATTTGCCAAAGCTCGACCTCGTCACCTTCGGATTCCCTTGCCAAGACTTGTCAGTTGCTGGAAAAGGAGGAGGACTTAGGGCTGCACGAAGCGGCTTATTCTTTGAAGCAATGCGTATCATCAGGGCTAAAAGACCCCGATATATCATCTTTGAAAACGTCAAAGGTCTTCTCTCAAGTCAAGGAGGGAGTGACTTTGTCATCTGTTTACAAGAGATTGCCAACGCTGGGTATGATGGTCAATGGCAATTATGTAATACACGCTGGGTACTACCCCAAAATAGAGAGCGAGTGTTCTTTATCGGACATCTTAGAGGAGAACGTAGACCAAAAGTATTTCCTATCGAAAGCAAGTCTGAAACGAGTAAAAGAGAATTGGGAAGGGAAGTTTCGCCCTGTCTTACAGCAAGAGACTATAAAGGAATAGGCAATGCTGAAATGGCTCTAGTGCAAGTAGGTTCTGTAGCAAATGGAGACGCAGGAAGAGTATTTGACCCAAAGGGTATTTCTTGTACATTAAAATCAGAAGGTGGTGGATGGGGTGCTAAAACAGGATTATATAATGTGAAAGCATTAGATATGTATAATAAAAATATAAGAGATGAGTCTCCTACACTCACAGACCCTTGCCACAACTCTATAAGGCTTAGTGTAAATTCTAAAATTCGCAGACTCACCCCTATAGAATGTGAGAGATTGCAAGGATTTCCTGATGGTTGGACAGAAGGACAATCAGATACTCAGAGATATAAACAATTAGGTAATGCAGTTAGTGTTCCTATTGTTCAAGAAATTATAGAACGATTAAAAAAGGAGATATAATGCCACAGCCATTTTTTTGTGCAGTATGCGATAAGCCAATAAGACCATCAGTTAATAGAAAGTATCAAACAGTACACGATAAGTGTATGCTGGATTATTTAGATAAATTTGATATTCCAAGTAAAGAGGATTATAATAATAATATTAGCATCAATAAAAAATAAAGGATACAATGGCAAAAGTAAAGTTACCGCCTTTCTCAGAAGAGGCAGAAAATGCTATATTGGGAGCAATAATAAGTCAACCATCATTAATAGAAGAGGTATCAGGATATTTATCTGAAGAAATCTTTTATCTAGAAAGAAATAAAAGGTTATACTCTATCTTGTGTTCTATGTCACAAAATGGAGAAGAAATAGATATAATTACAATTGCAGGAAGACTCAATGACGAGGACAAAAACTCAGGAGTAACGTCTTATTATGTCTCCGACCTTGTAAATAATTCAGGAACACCTTCAATGTCTAAAAGATATGCAGTTCAGGTGTATGAAAAGCATCTATTGAGACAAGTTATAACCAAAACTCACGAAATAAATGATGTTGCCTATACTAACAATCAAGATGTTTATAATATTCTAGATGATGCACATAGTGTGATTGGTAAACTTATAAATATTAGACCAGGATTAACATTTGATATTGGTGAATCAATGAAAGAGACATTTGAAAATATTATTCAAAGTGATAGAAATATTATAAAAACAGGATTTGAGGGAATTGATAATCTATCAGGTGGTATGACTAGAGGTGAAATTACTGTGATAGGTGGTAGACCAGGACATGGTAAAACAACTACAATGCTAAATATGATGAAATCTTGCATTGACAATGGGTTGAAAGTTCTAGTATTTAATAGGGAAATGACAAATGTAGAAATGTTGAAGAAGCTAATAGTGCTAGAATCAGGCAAATTATCTTATTTGGATGTTAGGTTAGGGTATGTAGGTGATACGATTAAAATGGCTGAATTAGAGGCTACTAAAAAGAAGATAGAAGAAAAGTATAGTGCAGATAGATTTGCTATGTTTGACAATATGCCTAGTTTTGATGAATCTTCATCCCAAGTTAAGAAATTTAAGCCTGATGTTATATTTGATGATTATATACAATTAATAAAGCCTGATAAAAAGATTACAGAAAGACGATTACAACTTGAAAAACTTGTAAATGATTATAAATGGTTGGCTAAAAAGCAAGAATGTGCCTGTGTTCTACTTTCTCAGTTAAATAGAGGACTAGAATCTAGGAATGATGGTAAACCTAGATTATCTGATTTAGCTGAAAGTGGATCAATTGAGCAAGTGGCAGAAAATGTGCTATTTGTTTATTATGACCATAAGGTTAATATGACTAAGTCTAAAGATGGAGAAAATGTGATTGAACTTATAGGTTCTAAGGTTAGATATGGAACATCAGGCTCAACAAAACTTGGATATGAGGGAGATAAAGTAAAGATTTATAATTCAATAGAAGAATATAGGAGAGATAAAATAGATGCAATATAATGGTAATTTAAAAACAAATGAACATATAATAGACGATAAACTTCGTGAAAAAATATTTATTGGTATTGATCCAGGAAAAAATGGAGGAGTAGCAGTATTAAATGAAATAATGGATGGTGATCCTGTTATATGTTTTAGATGTCCTAAGAATCCTAGAGATATGGCATTTTCATTAATGTCTACAATCCCTACAAATGTTCCTTATGATGATGTTATAGTTCTTATAGAATTTGTTCATGCAATGCCTATGAATGGAGTAGTCTCTATGTTTTCATTTGGTCAAAATCTAGGACAATGGGAAGGTATATTAGGCTCACTTGAATTAGATCCGATATATGCTGGACCGAGGACTTGGATGAGTCACTATGATTGTAAGCCAAGAATGGATAAGAAAGATAGGAAGAGATATTTAAGAGGAATAGCAGAAGAGTTATTTCCTAATATAAAGATGACCTTTAATATTAGTGATGCATTGTTGATAGCTAATTATAATAAAGAAACGTATTATAAGAAATTGGCTGCAAATGCGAGGCAGAAATCGTGAAAACTACCTCGCATGGCAACGAGGGGGGTATGTTACCATACCTCCCTTATTTTTAAAGAAATATTATATACACCATTAGCCACTTGCTCTAAATTAAATGAGTCTTGATCAATTATTGCTATTGCAAACATATCAGGGGAATTATTGGATGAGTCAGGCTGAAATATAAAAGGTATTTGACCTCCATTTGTTCTGTGTATAACTTGTGAGAAAAAATTATTATCATCTAATAAGGTTTTATCTGTAGAATCATCTTCATAAATACTTTTCATTGCTGATAATGATGTAACATCAGGGAATATATTGCTATTATTCATATATGAAAAGTCTAATTTCCAAACACGTCTACCTGACCTAGATAGGTCTGCACTTTCTACTTCAGGGCTAAATCTACCCTGCAGCAAGTTTGATGAATCAAAAGTATAACCATTTCCTATTTCCCAAGGAGGGAGATTCCCCCACTTTGGCTTTGAAACCCAATCATAATTTGTAAATAATGAGCCTCCTTTAGATTCTATTTTATTTATACCACCATATTCTATACTCATAGTTAATGATAAGTCAGGAGAATTTTGCATCTGAAAATAAGAACCCATTATTACAGAACCTATATCTATCTGATTAATTTCATATGTTGTAAGAAGCCAAGAGGGATGATTATCTGTTGTTCCTGCCATCCTACCATCAAAAGTTGCTATACTAAATCCATCATAATCAGGCATATACAAATTAGCTGATGGGTCTTCTTGTTGAGTATAATTTTCTTTGTATGTAAGATTAACAACTTCTGTTAATGAAGCTGAATTTACATCTATAGAAAATATGGGAGATTCTTGTATAAAATATCTCTGAACTCCCTCATCACTAGTAGTATAGTTATTTTCATTGCTGTCATAATTAACTTGAAATCCTCCACCCTCATTACCTGCATTATGACCCAATATAGCTACAAAAGATTGTGATGTGAATGCTTGATAATTATATGAAGCATTATATACTTGGTTATTATTAGCGTCTATCCATTGATATCTTGATGGCTTGACAGGCAATGTTCTATAATGATTAGAAGGAACAGAGGAATATCCCAATATATCTAGCCATTCTAATCCATTAATATAAAATCTTGGTGCTGCAGTAATATCTTGATATGCCATTAATAACCCCCTAATCCTTTTTTAGTTTTATTAGGCTTTCTTTTAATTGTTAATCCTTTTGAAAGTCTACCTAAAAAACCACTTATTCTAAATGTTTTCTTTATCCAATTATTTCTCTTATTAGCACCTAATCCAGGAGGAACAGATGTTGTATTTTTAGTAGAAATCAATTGATCATTTTTTAATTTTGTATATAATGTTTCTGAATTTTCACTATGCATAGAGCCTGTCATAGCTTCACAAGTTTTCTTATGAATATGAAATTCTCCAATATATTCTGTTCCATCTTCAAGATATAAATTTCCATCATGGTTTGCTGTATTAAGATTATTAATACTAGACTGATCTAGTGAATTATTTTCAATAGGATTATTAACTAAATAACCTGAATTTAATTTTTCACCTGTAAAATCTAAATCTTCTGCATTTGTATCCATTAGTTCAGAATAATGCATTATAGGTTTTAATCCACATTGTATCTTATTTGCATCTTTGTCAGCAATAATTACATTTTTTATCTTAAAATTTCCTTTATAGTCGAATAAATTATTTAAAATAATATTTTTTTGAGATAATGAGAAGATTAATATTTGATTGTTTTTTTCTATTAAATTAAATTCAAGAGGAGTTTTATCATTTATAATAATTTTTCCTGAATAAAAAATATGAATACCTCCTATTATTTTACTATCTTGAATACTACAATTACCATTACCATAATACATTTTAATAATCATTATTCTCCTCCACAATTGCTGGATAATACACAATTTGCCAATGTTACTACATCTAATACATTGTAGCCACCATCACTATTCATATCTCCACAAGCTGTATAAATATCAAACATACAATTCCCTGACAATACACAATTAGCTAGAGTAACAATATCCAAAACATTATAACCACCATCATTATTTAAATCACCTATATTTCCTTGACAGCCTTGTTCTTCAGGCTCTGGAGGGAAACCTGAATCTGTATATAAGAAGAAAGAAAAAGAATCCATAATTTCATTATCTTCTCCAACACCAGCATTAGTAAATGCATCAATAAGTTTAATATCTATCTTATGGGCAATTCTTAATCTTTTATCCATCTCCCCATATTCACTTAAATAATCCAAATGATCAGTAGTCATATTACCTATATCTAAACTTTCTCCCTCTAAGCTAGAAGTTCCATTATGTATAATCAATCCATTAGATAATTCTGAATTAGACATTCCATATAAACTTACCTCATCTTGAGTTGAATATGCAAAATAAGTAGAATCTTCTGCAAATAACTCTTCAGGATGCTTATTAGTAAGGTCAATATAATGATCAGGATTCTCATTAAGCTGAACTGCAAATGAATGGGCAATCTTTATCTTTAAATTATCATGGTTATATAAAGATGTATCTATCTTAATAGTAAATTTATCATAATGAGAGGTTTGTAAATCTAACATTGGATATAGTATTGAATGATCAGGATATGGAAAAGATGAGTTTGATATATTATCTAGATTAAAAACAAGTTCATCATCTTCCGGATCCGAAAAGTTATTACGCTTATATGTTCCATAATCTACATTTAATATTGATGGATTAGCAGTATCATTATTAGCATTACATGATGTTATAGAGAAAAGTGTAGGAAAGTATGAAGAGCAGTCATTATCAAAACATCCTTGATTATAATAATCATGTATATCACTCCATTTCCATCCACTTGTATTATATAAAGGATGAAATTGATTTTCTACTATCCAAACACCTTTATATTCTTCAGGCAAACCACTTTCACTACATCTTTCAGGCATTTCGTCACAAATATAATTAGTTGGAATATTATTAGGAGCTGATGAATCATTACAACATTGGCTAGTAGGGCATATTTCATTATTAATTGTAGGAGTTAAGCATCCTTCATCACTATTATCACTTGGATCGTAATTAACAGTTCCCCAAAATACATTACAATATTGGCAACTAGACCCATCTCCACCACAAACACCACAATTATCTTCAACTATTCCATTGCAACCACCTTCACAATCATAGCCTGGTCCATTGCATACTCCACACTCGTCATATTCAGCCATACCATTACAAGCTCCAAGACAATCTACACTACCATTATCTCCACCGCAAACTCCCTCACAATCTTCATATTTACATCCAACATCAATAGTTGCATTTGGATTGTAATTACAAGCATCTGTATCTGTGCAACCTGCAATAGCCTCTTCTTCTAAACTATGTAATTGTGTTAACTCTACTTCTACAAAATTGATAGTTCTTTTTGTTTTTGTCACTATAAATTTATTATATATAAATTGACCATTCAACAAGTCACCACAAGTTTGGTTTACACATTCTGCATAATTAATTCCATAAGGTTTAATATCTGAAATTAATTTGTCAAATATTACTATATCTGCAATTTCTATATTTATATATTTTAGAGGTAATGTGATTTTTATTTTTAAATGCTGATTACAATGAAACATTAATAACCATTTTGCAAAACTTTCAGCAGTTTCTTTATTTCTAATGTATTTTCCTCTATGGTCATCTATTAATAATGTTGTATCAGATACATTTTCTTCACTTAAAATATCTTCATTATATGTTTTAAAACCATAATATGAATAATCATATCCACCAGCTTCTCCACCTTGAATAGTTGGATATAAGTCATAAATACCATAAGAAACAGAGCTTAAAAAATTCTCTAATCCATAATCCCAATTATATTTAAATATTATTTTTGTATAAACATTTTGTATAGGAGTTCTAGAGAATTGAAAATTTATTACATCTTGACTGTTTATAGAAATATCAACTACATCAGGCTCGGAAGGTGGAATAGTTACAATATCAAATTTATCATTATATTTCATTCTAAGAATACTAGGAGAAGCAGATGAAATCTCTTCAAATAATCTCTTTGAATTGATTCTTTTATCAATTGTAAAATCATATCTCCATGTATTGTAATAATTTTCATTATTAGGGTTTATCCATAAGCCTGGTGAATCATTATCATATAGTTCATCCATTGAAACATTTAGTTCATCTGATATAATCTTTCCAATAACATTACTAAATCTATTCTCTTCAGGAGATACTATTTCACCACCTTCTTCTGCTCTAACAGTTGTTAAAGACATAACATCTGCATAAATTTTCTGTGATAATAAATTATTAATATGAACCTCTTGAAATACATGAGCCTCATCTACATATAAATCAAAATGATTTTCATCATTTGACCAATCCATACTCGATTCATCTTGTGGATTAGGAACTCCAATTTGAAATGAAGAATGCTGACTAACAGTTGTCCAATCTCCTTCTCCCCCAATCATATAATCTTTTAAGTTAGCATTAGAAGATTCACTAAAATTGTCTGCATCAGGAGTTACATGACCCATATCTATATTATATTGATAATCTTCATTTGCTCCAGGCTTAATTAACCAAGGAGCAGTATGATTTTCTGAATGTTTTCTTACTTTTAAAATTGCATATGTAGAGCAACTCCAATCTGAGTCATAGGGCTTTAAATTAAATCTAATATAAGCCCATGTTTCATTTTCATCAGTAACCATACCCTTTAAGCGAAGAGATGTATTCTCTTGAAAATCTGTAGTATTAGAACCATCTATATTTACATTTAAACGAGGAGCTATATAAGTATCTATAGCATTTGTTCCAACTGTATCATTTGACAAATCATTACATATATATAAAAAAGCACCTGGAGCTAATCCTTCAGGGTCTGCATCTTCAAGAGGATGATTTGGAATACAATAAGCAAAGCTCCAAGAGGAAATCTCTCTAAATAAATAAGAAGCTATTCCACCTGTATTGGCAAGATCA
>TARA_R100001594_G_scaffold32974_6_pt1 | contig 10829 bp, 17 predicted proteins | sample TARA_R100001594 | Tara Oceans TARA_R100001594 (sample SAMEA2622752) | marine metagenome | biome: marine biome (ENVO:00000447); feature: marine epipelagic mixed layer (ENVO:xxxxxxxxx); material: "saline water (ENVO:00002010), including plankton (ENVO:xxxxxxxx)" | depth 150 m
AGGGTTATGGGGTAAAAGGTCTTGTATGAAGTTATTAAATAGAATAAAAGCCAGATTTTCTACGGCAGATAATGTTATTGACTTTTTGGTGGATGTATTTTTATTATTATTTGATGTTCTGATGACACCTTTGTTGATTCCAATACGGATTGGTAAGTATTATTTTAAAAGTATGGTTAAAGCATTTACTAAAAAGTTCCTTAAATCATTATATCATAAGTATTACGATTGACAATGACTGATCTTGCACGGGCTATAAAAATTGCAAAAGAGCTTGAGTTTCGTCAGCGCACAAATTTAATGAAACTCTATAAACCCTATCCTTATCAATTAAAGTTTCACAACTCCCATGCTAGTCAAAGATTATTAATGGCAGGTAACAGAGTGGGTAAATCATTTTGTGGCGCAATGGAAATGGCATATCATTGCACTGGGTTATATCCAAACTGGTGGAAGGGTAAAAAATTTAATAGACCTGTAAGATGTTGGGTGGGCGGTGTATCAAATGAAACAACACGAGATGTATGTCAAAAAGAATTATGTGGGCAACCAGATGACCCAAGCGCAAAAGGTATGGGAAGTATTCCTTTAAAACTAATTGGCGAAACTGTCAGAAAGCCCGGAGTGCCAAATGCAATGAACAGTGTTGTAATTAAACATAAAAGTGGTGGGTATTCTCGTATTGGTTTTAAGGCATACGAAATGGGTAAAGAAAAATGGATGGGTGAATCATTAGATGTTATTTGGTTAGATGAAGAACCTCCACAAAGTATTTATTCTCAAGCATTAACTCGTACAGCAGATAAAGGTGGCGTTGTTTACATGACCTTTACACCAGAGCAAGGTATGACTGAAACTGTATCGCAATTTGTAAATCATTTAAAAGATGGACAAGAATTAATACAAGCAACATGGAATGATGCACCTCACATGACTAAAGATATTAGAGAACAAATATTATCAGCACTACCACCCCATGAAAGAAAAATGAGAGAAATGGGAATACCACAACTGGGATCTGGTCTTGTTTTTCCTGTATCAGAAGATGATGTCGTATGTGAGCATTTTGAAATACCAGAATACTTTCCAAGAATATGTGGTATAGATTTTGGTTGGGATCACCCAACTGCCTGTGTATGGATTGCATGGGATAGAGATAGTGATATTGTTTATGTGTACGATAGTTATGCTATGCGACAAGAAACTGTGCCTGTTCATGCATCAGCTATAAAGTCCAGAGGATTTTGGATTCCTGTTATTTATCCTATGGATGGCAGACAAGCAGATAAAGGAAGTGGTAAAAGTCTTGCAGTACAATATAGAGAAGAAGGTGTTAATTTATTACGAGAACATTTTTCAAATCCACCGCAAACAGGAATGAAAGAAGGTAGTGGTGGTAATAGTGTTGAAGCTGGTATAATGGAGATGCTTACACGATTTCAAACAAAGAGGTTGAAAATATTTGAAAACCAAAGTAAACTTTTAGAAGAATTAAGAATGTATCATAGAAAAGAAGGTAAAATTGTACCCATGAATGATGATGTGATTTCTGCACTACGATATGCAGTCATGTCATTAAGAAAAGCAAGAGTACGAAATACCGAACCAATCCAGTTACAATCTGATTCTGAATTTAACTTATTTAAATAGGAGAACATTATGCCAATGGGTAAAGGAACTTACGGATCAAAGGTTGGTAGACCAGCAATGAAAAAAAAGAAAATGATGAAGAAGAAAAAATGAACAAAGCAACAATGAAAAGTGTAATAAGCGCACTAAAAAAAGCATCTAAAGCTCACGCAGCTCAAGCTGTAAAACTTGAAAAAATGATGAAAGCGAAAAAATAATGCCGGGAAAAAAACTTACAGCAAAACAAATGAAGATTGCTAGGGTTGCAAAACCTCGCAATAAAATTACGGGAGCAGATTTTAAAAAACTACAAAAAAGGAAAAAAAGATAATGGGCAAAGGAGTCAAGCATTATTTAAGAACAGGTAAAGAGCATAAAGGCAATAAACATAAAATGTCAGACGGAACTTTGCATACAGGCAAAACACATACTGCAACAAGTAAAAAACTGTTTCATTTTAAAGATTTATCTAAAACTGCACAAAAAGTAGCAAGAGGTAGAGCATAATGAAAAGTAAAAAATTATGTGCAAAAGGTAAAGCAGCAGCAAAAAGAAAGTTTAAGGTATATCCTTCAGCTTATGCAAACATGTATGCATCTGGTGTATGTAGTGGTAGAATAAAACCAAATGCAAAAAGAAAGACAACAACAAAAAGAAAAAGAGCATGAGCTTAAAAAAATGGGTAAAAGAAAGATGGGTTGATATTGGCGCACCAAAAAAAGATGGAAAGTATCAACCCTGTGGTAGAGCAAAAGGATCAAAAAGAAAATATCCAAAATGTGTGCCCATAGCCAAAGCAAGAAAAATGACACCTTCACAAATAAAATCTGCTGTATCACGAAAAAGATCAGCATCTAATACAGGACCAAAGCCAACAAATGTTGCAACATTTAAAAAGAAAAGGAGGGCATAATGGGATTTGTAGCAAGAGTATTTTCACCACCTAAACCAAAAGCTCCTCCAAAACCACCACCTCAACCAAAGCCAACGGCAGACATGGCAGATACATCACAACAAGCAGCTATGAGAAAAAAAAGAGCGAGTGCTGCAAAGTTGGGTGGCGCAGGATATGGTCAAGGTTCTGTTATGAGTCAAATGGAAGAAAGAGGAACTAGCAGGACTATTCTTGGTAGTTAATGATTACTTCATCATCAGAAGAACATTTAAAAGAAAAGGTCTTGTCATTTGTTAGTACAAGAGCTAATATTCATCACAACCTAGATGATGGTTTTTCTTTTATAGCATATTTAAGTAATGATAAAATTATTGGTGGCGCAGTTTTTTCACACTATGACGGACACAATATTTGGATGCATTTAGCATTAGATGATCCGTTAATCATGCGAAGGTCATTTGCAAAAGATGTATTTCAGTATTGTTTTATTAAGTGTAAATGTGTTAGGATAACAGCTATGACAACACCAGACAATGAAAGATGTAAAAAACTTATTGAATCAGCAGGATTTCAACAAGAAGGAATTATTAGAAAAGTTATAAAAAAAGATATGCAATATCTTGATGGTGTAGTATATGGATTACTTAGACATGAATGTAAATACTTATAAAGGAGAAAATTATGGGAGGTAAATCTATGCCACAAATGCCACCCCCAACAGATCCCGTTGTTGACGATAAGGTTGCCGAGTCAGAAGCAAAACTTGAAGCAGAAAGACAAGCAATGTTAAGAACAAAGTCTCAAGGTAGAATGGGTACTCTGCTTACAGGTGGTCAAGGGCTTACAGATGAAGCACCGACATCCAAAACAATACTGGGTGGATAATGGCAAATTATAATTATGTAAAAAGAAGAATGACGGCTATGGAAGCCGAAAGAGATACATGGGAAGATCATTGGCAGCAAATATTAGATTATGTTATGCCAAGAAAAGCAGATATAACATTTGTAAGATCACAGGGTGAAGCACGAACAGAAGTACTATTTGACTCAACAGCAATAACAGCAAACAATTTATTAGCATCTAGTCTACATGGAACATTGACATCTCCATCTTTACAATGGTTTCATCTGAAACTTAGAGATGATGCATTAAATCAAGAAAGAGATGTACAACTGTGGTTAGAAGATTCTGCACGAAAAATGTATGATGTGTTTAATGAAACAAATTTCAATACAGAAGTTCATGAGTTATATCTTGATTTATGCTCAATAGGCACGGGAGCTATTTTTGTTGAAGAAGCAGCAAAGGGATTTGATGTAGAAGGCATACATTTTAATACTTTACATATATCAGAGTTTTACATTAGAGAAAATATTAATGGTAGAGTAGATACTTTATATAGAAGATACAAACTAACAGCACGACAAGCTGTTCAAGAATTTGGTGAAGATAATTTAGGAGAAAAAGTTTTAGAATCATTAGAAAAAAAACCAGATAAAGAATTTGTTTTTATTCATGCAGTAGAGCCAACAGAAGATTACGAAAGAGGGAGTGGAGAAACGGCAGATACAAAATTACCATTTCATTCGTGTCATGTGTGTGAAGAAGATCAAATGGTTGTTCGTGTAGGTGGATATAATGAGTTTCCATATTTAGTACCAAGATGGGCAAAAGCAACAGGCGAATCATTTGGCAGAAGTCCAAGTTTTAATGCATTACCAGATATAAAGACATTAAATAAAGCAGTAGAGATTGGTTTGAAGGCATGGGCAAAAGCAATAGATCCACCTTTGCTTGTAACAGATGATGGTGTTATTGGTAGAGTTAGGGTAACACCGGGTGGCTTGACAGTTGTAAGAAGTGATGGAGCAGTAAAACCATTACAGGTTGCAACAAACTGGCAGATAACAGACATGAAAGAAAATCAATTACGAGCAGCAATAAGACAAGCATATTATTCAGATCAATTACAATTACAGACTGGTCCTCAAATGACTGCAACAGAAGTTCAAGTACGATACGAATTGATGCAAAGATTACTAGGACCGACATTAGGTAGATTTCAAAGTGAATTTTTGAATCCTTTGATAGAAAGAGTGTTTGGTATTATGTTTAGAAACAATGCATTTTTATCTGCGCCAGAAGTAATAGAGGGAACAAAAATAGATGTAGAATATGTTGGTCCATTGGCACGCTCTCAAAGAATGGAAGAGTCATTAGCCATTGATAGATTATATCAACTTGCTATGCAGGTAGGTCAAATTGACCCAACAATTATGGATAATATTGACCATGATGAAGCTGTGCGTATGAGAGGTAAATTACTTGGAGTTCCAAAAACAGTTATGAGAGGAACAGATGAAGTATTAGAAATAAGGCAAGCAAGGGCGCAACAACAACAAATACAACAACAAATGTTGATGCAACAAAAACAAGCAGAAATGGCATTGACACAAAGTCAAGCAATGAAAGAAATGGGTAAACCAGAAACCATAGAGGGTTTTGACAGAGCCGAGGAAAGAGCAAGAGAAGAAGGGTTTATTGAATAGTGGAACTTAAAGACCTTGAGAATTTTTACAGAATTACATTCGCAACAAACGAAGGGCAAATGGTATTAGCAGATCTTGAGTCTGCATATTACCATAGAATATCCTATGGTAAAGATCCTTATGAAACGGCATATAAGGAAGGACAGCGAAGTGTTATACTTCGTATTAACAACTTAATAAAGGAGAAAAAGAAAGATGGAAGAACAGACCACACAGGAAGCTAATCCTACAACTGATACAGCGCAAGAAGCTCCACAGCAACCTGCACAACCAACTGTACTAGGACCTTCTGAAAGTGATAATCAAGATTGGAAATCAAACTTACCAGAAGATTTAAAAAATGATCCAACACTAAAAAATTTTAAAGATGTTGAATCTTTGGCTAAAACAGTTGTTCATCAACAAAAACAAATGGGAAATAGAATACCTATACCAAAAACTCCAGAAGAACAAATGGAGGTGTACAATAAATTAGGTAGACCAGAAACACCCGACAATTATGAAATTATTGTACCAGAAACGCATACAGAGTATCTTGGCGCAGATCAAATAAAAGAGTTTACAAATGTTGCCCATAACATTGGCTTGAATAATGACCAAGTAAAACAACTTGTAGACTTTCAAGTAAAAAGTATTGATGCACAGGCGCAAAGATACCAAGCAGATATTGCTGTGCAAAAACAACAAACAGAAGAAGCGCTTAAAAAAGAATGGGGTCATGAATATGACTTGCAAGTTAGAAATGCAAGAAGAGCTTTACAGGTATATGGAGATCCAGAAATACAAGAGCTGATGAATGGAGAAGCAGGAAATATACCTGCTGTTGTAAAACTCTTTGCACGATTAGGCAAAGATGTTACAGAGGACATGGCGCAAAATACCCAAAACAATAATTTAGCCACATCTCCATTAGATGCTCAACAGGAAATTACAGATATTATGGATGATCCGGAACACCCATACCATGATGGGAAACATAGAGAACATTTACAAGCTGTAGAGCACATGAGACAGTTGCACGAAAAAGTGTTTGGCAAGTAAAAAATTCTATGTTAGGATTATTATAATCAACAACCCCTGTTATGGATAAGTTTGCGATTAGTCTATCAGACTTTAAATGAGGTTTCCCATTTTTGGACAAAAACTGCATAAACATAAATAATAATTTTAATAAGGAGAAATTTGATGAGTGTTCAAATTACTACGGCTTTTGTAGAACAATATAAAAGCAATGTATTCCATTTGGCTCAACAAAAAGGTTCAAGACTAAGAGATGCAGTAAGAACTGAAACTGTAACAGGTAAATCGCATTTCTTTGAAAGAATTGGATCTACTTCTGCACAAAAAAGAACTTCAAGACATTCAGACACTCCAAGAGTTGATACACCTCATTCAAGGAGAAAAGTAAGTCTGGAAGATTATGACTGGGCAGATTTAATTGACCAAGAGGATAAAGTTAGACTGTTAATTTCGCCACAATCCGAGTATGCGTTAGCAGGTGCGTGGGCAATGGGTAGAGCAATGGATGATGCTATTATCTCTGCTGCAACTGGAAATGCATTAGGTGGTGTTTCTGGTGGAAGCACAGTTGCCTTACCATCAGCACAAAAAGTTGTGCATGGATCGGCAGGATTAACACTAGCAAAACTATTAAGTGCTAAAGAAATTTTAGACAAAAATGATACAGACCCAGATGAGCCAAGATATATGCTCGTTACAGCAGGGCAACTTGCAGACTTACTAGGAATTACATCTGTTACTTCAGCAGATTTTAATTCTGTAAAAGCATTGGTTCAAGGTGATGTTGATACATTTTTAGGTTTTAATTTCATTAGAACAGAACGACTAGGTCTTGACAGCGACAGCAATCGTCAAGTGCTTGGTTTTTGTCAATCAGCAATAGGTCTTGCTATCGGAGCAGATGTTACAACTAAAATATCTGAAAGAGCAGACAAGAACTATGCAACACAGGTATTTCTATCTATGTCTATCGGTGCAACTCGCATTGAAGATGAGAAGATGGTAGAAATCGCTTGTACAGAATCGTAGGAGGTAAATCATGGCAACAGCTAAATCAGTAGAAATTACTAACCTTGACACATCTCCTAGAACAGTAACTGAAGCCGGGAGTGTATCTGGAAAGATGCGTGTATTTGCTGACACTATTGCAGCAGGTACGGGCGACATTGATAATGATGATGTTCTTATGATGGCAGAAATACCATCAAATGCAAAAGTAATGAGCATTAAATTATTCAATGACGATCTGGACAGCAATGGCTCTCCAACTCTGGCAGCTAATGTTGGGCTATATGTAGGTCAAACTAAGTTTACAGATACGGATGGATCTTCTACTGCGTATGCAGCAGGGGCAGTTATTGATGAAGATTGTTATGCAACAGCAATAACAACACTACAAGCTGCTAACACAGCAGGTGTTGAAGTTGCGTTTGAAGCAAAGAATGTAAATGCCATTGCAAATTTTGCATGGGAAGATGGAGGGTTAACTTCTGATCCTGCCGTTCCTTTGAGAATTGCATTAACTATGTCAAATGTTGCAGCTACAGCAGCAGCAGGAGATGTAACAATGGTAGTTACCTATATTGTAGACTAAGCAAAATGGGTGCTTGAAATATAGCACCCTATTTGTTACATTAGGTGTATTATGGCAACAGAAGTATCAATATGTTCAAATGCATTAAGAAGATTAGGTGATAGTCCTATAACATCTTTAACAGAAGATACAGAAAGAGCCAGACTTTGTAATGCGTTGTATGAACCAGCAAGAGATAGTTTATTAAGATCTCATGCGTGGAACTTTGCCATTACAAGGGCAAGTTTGGCAAAGGCAACAGAATCCCCTGCCTTTGAATTTGCAAATCAATTTATTCTGCCTACAGATCCATTTTGTTTGCGTGTGTTAAAAATGGAGTTTGATGATTTTGTTTTTAAGATTGAGAATCTTGCAGGAACAGGGAGAGTATTATTAACAGACGAAGGTACAGCTAATATCTTGTATATAGCAAAAATTACAGATACAACATTATTTGATTCAATATTTTCTGATACACTAACAGCAAAACTTGCATCATTAATGGCATATCCAATAACTAACAGCACAACTCTTCAAAAGGAAATGGAGAGAATCTATAAATTAAAACTTACAGAAGCAAGAAGTATTGATTCTACAGAAGGATTTACAGATGATATTGTATCTGATACTTTCACAGATTTCCGTAAGTTTGGCTAATGGCGAGAGTACATCCGTTTCAAACTAATTTTACAGCCGGAGAACTAACACCCAAACTAGGTGCTCAAGTAGATTTTAAAAAATATTCTAATGGTGTAGAAACACTTGAAAATATGCAGGTCTTTCCACAGGGTGGTGCAACACGCAGACCGGGTACGAGGTTTATAGCAGAGGTAAAAAATTCAGCAAACATAACACGATTAATACCTTTTGAGTTTAATGTTGAACAATCCTACATAATGGAGTTTGGAGATCAGTACATAAGATTTTACAAAGACAATGGACAGATTACAGAAACAGCAAAAAACATTACAGCAATAACAAAAGCAGATCCTGCTGTTGTAACAAGCAGCTCACATGGGTTTGTAAATGGAGATCATGTATGGATTAATAGTGTTGTTGGTATGACTGAGGTAAATGGAAGAAGATATACAGTTGCAAATAAAACAACAAATACATTTGAATTATCTGGAGTAGACTCTACTAATTATACAACATACAGCTCTGGTGGAACAGCAGCGAAAGTTTTTGAAATATCAACACCATACACATCAGCGCAGGTGTTTGATATTCAGTTTGCACAATCAGCAGATATTATGTATTTAGTGCATCCATTACATGAACCTGCAATATTATCAAGAACAGGGCATACAAGCTGGACACTTGCAGATGCAGTTTTTGAAAAAGGTCCATATTTAGATGCAAATAGTACAACGACAACATTGACATCTAGTGCAACTACAGTTGGCACAGGCAGAACACTTACTGCAAGTGCAGATTTATTTGTCAGTACAGATGTTGGTAGGTTGTTTAAATTAGGGGATGGTCATGGAAAAATTACGGCATTTACAAGCGCAACTGTTGTAACAGTAGAAGTCCTAGTAGCGTTAACAAGTAATGGGTCAACAACATGGGCATTAGGCGCATATTCTAATACAACAGGATTTCCCCGAGCAGTTAGTTTTTTTGAACAAAGATTAATTTATGGAGGTAGTGCAGATTTTCCTCAAACAATATGGGCATCACAATCTGGCTTATATAATAATTTTGATGTTGGTGATTCAAGCGCAGCAGATGCATTTATATACACAATAGCAGCAAACAGAGTGAATGTTATTAGATGGATAGCGCCAGCAAGAGATTTGATTATAGGTACAGCAGGTGGTGAGTTTCAAGTTGGTAGACCAACGGGTGAACCCTTAAAACCAGATAATGTAAATATCAAACAACAAACAACTTATGGAAGTCATACGATTGGACCACAACAAATAGGAAATACAGTTTTGTTTGTGCAAAGACAAAAAAGAAAAGTAAGAGAATTATCATATCGTTTTGAAAATGATGCATACGCAGCACCAGATATGACTATATTATCAGAGCACATAACAGAAGGTGGTATTGTTGATGTAGATTATGCTCAAGAACCAAACTCTATATATTATGCTGTTCGTGCAGATGGACAACTTTTGGGATTGACTTATCAAAGAGAAGATGAAGTAGTTTCATGGCATAGATCAATTATTGGTGGTAAAAATACAAATTGTACTGTAACAGTTACAGATTATGATAATATACCTGTAGGTAGTCGTATTGTATTAACAAAATCAGATGGAACGAGTGTAACATTTACATCAGAAGCAGCAGGGTCATCTTCTCCTTCTGAAACACTTGGGTGGAGACCAAATACAAATAATAACACTACAGCAGATAATATATTTACAGCAATAAATGCTCATGCAGATTTTACAGTTGCTAATCCGTCTGCAAATGTCGTTACCATAAAAGAAACAGATCCACAGTCTACTGGGTTTTTAACAGTTAAAACAACAGATCCTACGAGACTGGCATCAACAAGTGAAACACATGCAGATGTTAAAAGTATTGCAAGTATATCAGAGGAGCTAGAAAACGAGGTGTATATGATTGTAGAAAGAATTGTTAATGGATCAACAGTTCAGTATGTTGAGTATAAAGATTCTACTTTAAATTTAGACTCTGGTCTTTCTGGCACAGTAACCGGATCATCTACAAAAGTTACATCATTGGATCACCTTGAAGGGCAGAAAGTACAGATATTAATTGATGATGCTGTATATCCTGCTCAAACTGTAACGAATGGAGCAGTAACAGTTAGTTTGCCAAGCACATTTTCTGATAAAACAATAGAAGTAGGTCTTGGATATGTCTCTACTCTTAAAACAATGAAAGTTGAAGGAGGAAGTCAAGCAGGTACTTCACAAGGCAGAAAAAAAAGATATAATGAAATTATAGTACGATTACTTAAAACAGTAGGCGCAACAATTAATGGGGATCAATTACCATTTAGAACAAGCGCAGTACCAATGGGTGAGAGTATTACAGAGTTTACGGGAGATAAACGGGTAACAAATCTAGGATGGGATAGAGATGGACAGATTGTTGTTCAACAAACACAACCATTACCTATGACAGTCTTAGGTATAACAGGAACTTTATTAGTGGTAGATTAATTATGACATGGCAA
>TARA_R100001594_G_scaffold1843_2_pt1 | contig 10825 bp, 14 predicted proteins | sample TARA_R100001594 | Tara Oceans TARA_R100001594 (sample SAMEA2622752) | marine metagenome | biome: marine biome (ENVO:00000447); feature: marine epipelagic mixed layer (ENVO:xxxxxxxxx); material: "saline water (ENVO:00002010), including plankton (ENVO:xxxxxxxx)" | depth 150 m
ATCTAAATGTAAGAACGCAAGAGAGTTTTTTAAAAAAGGATTACACCTCAAATTTGAAAAGGCAGATTTAAAAAATAGAGTTGATTGGTTTAATAAGGCTAAAAAGAAATATGGAGATTGTATGTTAAATCACGCCATAGGTGTTTATGGAGTTTTTGATATGGATAATTATTGGACTTGGTACGAAAAAGAATATAATAAAGAAAGATACAAAGATGCGGATGTAATCGCCCACCGAGAATCTAATTAATTTTTGTAAGCCATTCAATCTTAATATGTGCTAAATCTTGTACTTCGGGCTTACCTCTATCAAATCGCCCACCTTTCTTAAATTGTGGAATCTGTTGAGGGTTTTGTTTCCATAAATACAAGCCGTCAAGACAATTAAAAATAAAATATACTTCATTATTATTATTAATATGATTTAAACCTTCAATATATTTATTTTTACCAAATATTAAACTATCGTATTTATTATGATTTATTCTTCTGCTTTTTAATTCTATCTTTAACCCTTCGCATTCATAATCAAATAGATTATTTTGTGCGGTTGTTTTTGTTATATTATCATTCTTAAAGTATTCTTTTAAGATTGGTAATATTTTATCTTCTTCTTCAAATCCAAAGGCTAAATCATTAATTTTAGTTGGGTGGTTATTCATACTTATAATAATATATAAAATAAAAAAATATATTTTGAACGCTTTAAAATAAATAAATGTAAGTAATATATATAACTATGATGAGTATAGCAGAGACCTCAAAACCACTTGGGCTTCGGGAGGCTCACTTTCGGGCTATTAGGCGTGATGACTTGATATTACAATCACGGAAGCCAGTACCCTTATCAAAAACTTCTAAAAAGAAACCTCCAAGAAAAGGTTTTATGAGAGCCAAAAAAAGAGTGAAAGGTGGATTCGCAAGAGATAAAGAAGTACAAAGAAAGTTTAATATAAAAGGTATTGCGAAAGAACTAAAAACCGAGATTGAAAGTGTAGAAATAAGAGAGAAAAAATCTAAAAAACAAAAAGAAGATGAAGAAGCATTAGAAATTATTAGGGATGAAAAAAAAGATAAACCAATTGTAATTCAATCAGTATTGGATAAAAGTATTATTGATACTAAACTTGAAGGACTCGCAAGAGATTTTGATGAAAGAGAGAAAAGATATAGACGCAGAGAAGGAATACAAAGCGACGCATTATTTTCGGCTCTTGCGGACGATTTTGATGAATTAAGACAATCCCAAAGACTCACTCAAAGCGAATCCGCAGTACAAGGTAGAAGTGAAAGAAGAAGAAAAACTCAAAGTGTAATTAGAGGTGGCGAAGTATATACAACAGACGCACAATTTTTAGGGGCTATGCCTCAATATGAAAGTATGAGTGATTTTTTGAAAGATTATCCGCAAAACATAGGCTTAATTAAAGCATTAAGAGAATTAGGTAGAATGGACGAAGCATTAGAAAATGAATTAGAATCAAGAATAAGATTAAATAATAAGCAGTTTGGAGTTGAAGAAGATTTAGCCCAAGAAGGTAATGCCCGTGTATCACAACAACTTCACTTTCGGGCAATAGAAGGTGGAGGGAGAGCCTATGATGTACTACAAGGAACGGATATTGGAGGAGAAACACAAGACAGCCCCCGTACTCGCTCCCGATTAAGACAAGTAGTAGAACAAAGAAAACAACAAAGACTCCAAGAAGAAAGAGAAGAATATGACCAAAGAGAGTTAAGTGAATATAAAAAAAGGTTTGAAGCGGGAAGACCTATTTATACTGGTGGTCTTGCGGACAGACAACAACAAAAAGCAGAAGGGCTTTTAGAACATTCAAGCGAAGATTCAGTAGCAAGTGGAGATTCTGTGAGACAGAAGAGAGGTTTAAGTGTAATAAGTGATAGAGATGACGAATTAGCAAGTGGTAATTTAAGAAGTGATGGAACAAGCACAGCCGAGAGAGAAGCAGTCGCACTTGAATTAGATAGACATTCGCAAGATTCATTAGCCACAAGAAGTAGTGGTGGAAGTGAAAGATTTGGAGATATAGGTGCGCATAGACCATTAGAAACATTAGAAAGAAGTGGAAGACCCTACCAAGCACCGCAACCCGAACCCGAACCTAAACCAGCAACAACACAAAAAGTTAAATCATTATTAGAATTACAAAGAGAATTACAAAAAAATATTGCGTCTCAAACAAGCCTAAATGCCGATTTATCTTCTTTAAGAAGAGGTAGATTAGATAGAGAAGCAAGATTATCAAAAGAAGCCCCAATAGTACAACAAGTACAAGCATTAGAAATAGCCCAAAAAAAATTAGAAAGACAAATAGCAGAGAAACAACCAACGGCTAAAAAACCAACTGCGAGTGAAAGAATATTAAATATAAGATTAGGAAGTGATAGTGGTGGAGGTTTAAGTACTTCGTCAGCCATAAGAGTCGCAAGCGAACACGGAACAGACGCAACGGGAGGCTCTGTAATGTATGGAGTTAAACCAAGAAGCAAACAACAAGCACAAACCTTACTAACTGAAATGAGCGAAGAACCAACCGCAATTAAAAGTACAGACCACGAAGCCCACTTTGATTTTTTAGAACAACACGCAAGAGAACCTAAATTAACATTATAACCAATTACACCACCAACCGCAAAAGAAGAAACAACGCCAAGAGGTAGAGGTGAAAGAGAGCCAGTCGCACCAGTTATAACGGCACAAGAACTAATACAAAAAGCCGAAGGGGGTGGCGGAGTTGGTGAAGCAGTTGGCGGGGCATTAATAGGAGGAGCAAAAGCAGTTGGAGGTGTAGCACTTGGAGGAGTACAAGGAGTAGCGGGAGCAGTAGCAGAACAACTACCCGCACCGCAAGATGTCGCAAGAGGAATCGCAAGAGCGGGAACTGGTGCCGTTATAGGAGCAGTACAAGGTGTAGCCGAAGGTGTTGGATTAATTGGTGGAGCGGAAGTAGAGCAAACGGATGTTTAAAATTTGCGTTTTTTATTATTAAAATTAAAATATTAAGTTATATTATAAATGTTATATCAAATGTTTTTGTCTATTGTTGGTGGATTATCTTTTGGAGGTTTAATTGGAGGTATATGGATGCGATGGGCTTTGAGTACTAAATATAAAGAAATGGAAAAAATGAGAGCCGTATTATTTCAGCAATTATTATATGAATATGATAAAAAAATAGAAATAGAAGAATTAATTGAAGAAATAGATGAATGGATGGAAGAATATGAACCTTCAAAAGTATTTACATTAAGAAAAAAAGAAAAAGAATAAATCTTAAAAATACGAAAAATACTTAAAGACAAAACAATTAATATATATGTAAATAACAAAGAACTATGACCCGCTTTAATAATCGTACTCTCACATACGGCGAACCAAAGTTTTTAGAAAAAAAAGTTGAAATACTGGAAGGAACTTTATATGAAACGATTGAAAGATTAGAGTTTTTAGAAAGAGAATGGAACAATCTAAAATGTCTAACTGGAATGCCTTTTAATGAAGCCCAAGATTTCGTTGATTATATTGAGCGTTTAAAAAAACAAATAAAAAAATAAAATCTTTTATAAAGTATAAATGGAGCATAACTTTACAGAAGACCAAGTGAAAATGTTAAAGGAGATTATGGAACGCACTGATTTAGGTGAGAGTAATATATCTATGGAAATTAAAGATTGTTTGGAAGATTTTAAAAGAAATGAAGAACCCCAACATATCGCAAAAATTACCACAGATAATCCAGCCTTAAACTATGATATAGTGAATACAGATAAGCCCGTTGAAAAAACAAATGGATTCTATGTACCCTATGATAAAATGGATTACACAATACCAAGAGACGATAGTGCGATTCGCAGAGGTTTTAAAGAAGATATGCCGATTTCTTTTTTATCAATAAAAGATGGAGAGTTAGAGAAAGGGAAAGAATGGTACTTAACCCAATTTCCAAAACTACCAAATGAAATAGCAGAACTACTTGCGAGATATAATTGGGGTGATTTGAAATATCAAACCAAAAAGAAGATTAAGAATGATAGAAAGAAAGCATTAAAGAAAGGTAAGAAATACGAGCCTTTATCTAATATGGAAGTGAAGCAAGGAAAGTTTGTTGTAAGTTTTGATTAGATTATCCCCTCTCAATTAAAACTTTTGTTTTTTTATCCCATACTTTTTTCAATATACACAAACCCTCTAAAATTAGAGTGGTTATTGTATTAATTTATTTCTCTCTTATAAATATAATGCCTATAAGTGTTAAAATAACTAATTCTAATTTGAAAAATAAACGATTGATGGCTATTTTTAGATTACATAAAGGAGGAAAAGTTTTTAAGATTACTCACTTTGGAGATAAGCGATATGAAAATTATACAATTCATAAAGATAAGAAAAGAAAAGAATTATATTTGAAAAGACATAAGAAAAATGAAGATTGGAATAAATATATGACGGCTGGTGCGTTGAGCCGTTGGATATTATGGAATAAACCTACTTTGGAGGATTCAATTAAAGATTATAAAGAGAGGTTTAAATTAGATTAAATATATAAGTATAATATATAATGTCGTATCAGTTGAAAGAAGATTTAAATACTTCAAGGGTGATTCACTTGGATTCTAAATTTGGGACAACTTTTTTACAGAATGGAACAGATGGAAAGCGATTAACAACAAATTATATTTATAATCTTGTTGAACCTCTATTAGTACCCGACAATCAAAAGATTTTAGTTTCATTATATTCGGCTACAATCCCATATAGTTTTTATAATTTAAGAACTGGTGTTAATGATAGATTTTATATTGCGTATAGTACTGATGGAGGTACAAATTATACAGATTTATATTTTGATTTAACGGGTGGTAATTATAATGCCTATGAATTAATTACAGAGTTTAATAGCAGAGTTGCGACGGCTGGTGCGATGAAGAGAGTAAGTGATGGAGTTGTAGATAATACAATTCAATCCCAAATAACTTTCACTTGGAGTTATGATAGAAAAAGATTAAAATACCAAGTGTATTATACTTCAAGCGGAAGTATAAACGCTTTAAGATTCACTTTTAATAATTCTAATCAAACAATAGCAAATATGTTTGGATTTTATGATGGAGATTTAGTAGATGCGATTAGTAGTAGTGCGAGTACTCCAACTGAAAGTACAAAATGTATAGATATGAATGACGCAATACACGGCTTATATATAAGACAAAATATAGCAACAAAAGGCAGTATGGATAATGAAAATGGTACATTCTCAAATATATTAGCAAGAATACCAATTACTACAAATGCGGGTGGAGTTATATTTCATAAACCTAATGAAGCCACACACCATAATTTAGTTGGAACAAACGCAATTGATAATATTGGAGTTAAACTTACAGATGACCGAAATAGAACAATTGATTTAAATGGATTAGATTGGCAAGTGGCTATATTAATAAGTTTTGTTGAAAATAAGCCTTTACAACAAGAATATATAGTAAGACCAAATGCGATTGTCCCACAACCCCAAGTGGAAGATACACCAACCGAAGTTGTAGAAGAAGAACCCCAAGTGAAATTAGTTAGACAAAAAGCGGTGAGAGATAAAAAACCAAGAAAGAAAAAATCTAAATAAATATATAATGATTAGAAATATAAGACATATACAAATAAAAAAGGTTGCTTATCACCCTACTTTGTTTAAAGCAATAATTACTTATGAAGAAACAAATAAATATGATGAAAGTGATGATATAGAATATATAAAATTAAAGGAATTAGAAAAGAAATATAAAAAATCTAAATAAATATATAAGAATGTGGATTATTACTTTGATTTCAAACCCTAAACTCGCAATAGATATATTATTAGAAGGATTAGCAAATAAAAAATAAAAATTAATTAGTAATGTTATTACGGATATTTTAATATAAACTATTAATATATCCGTAATGTTATTACGGATATTTTAATATAAACTATTAATATAAATACTATGGGATTTGGAAGTTGGTTAAGCGGAGCAGTAAAATCTGTTGGGGCTGGTATATCTTCTGTTGCTAAAAAAGTAAGTAGTGGTGCGTCTTCTGTCGTCCATAAAGTAGCAAGTGTAGGTAAGAAAGTTGCGGGGGCAGTACATTCAGTAGCCCAAAAAGTACAAAAGGGGGCTGGTGCGGTCGCTGGTGTATTAGATAAAGTTAAGGGAGTTGTAAGTGAAGGGGCTTCGGCTCTTCAAGGTATTCCAATATTAGGTACGGCATCGGGTATTGTAAGTAAGGTTGTATCGGGTGCCGATGTACTCGCTCACGGAGTCCAAGAGGGAGCGGGTGCGGTGTCGTCTATATCTGCGAAAGTTGATAAAGGTTTAGATAGAGCCGATGATGTAGCCAAAAAAGTACAAGATGTAGCAAGCCGAGTTGATAAAGTAGGACAAGCCGTCGGCAGAGGAGATATTAAAGGTGCGATTGCGGAAGGTAAAGGGGCTGTAAGAGTTGGTGTCGCTTCTGCGACCCAAGTAGCCAAAGATATTAAAGGTGGAGTGACTGAAATTGCGGAAGATACAAGAAAGGCTATTGAGAGAGGTAAAGAAGTTAGAGCAAAAGCAACTGGATAAATAATTACAAATAAAAATACTTTTTTAAGATTCTTTTTTTATTCTTTTATATAATATAATATAAATGAAGGAGACTTACAGATTATTCGTGAATGGTAATCCCGAAGCGACAAAGGAAAAAAATATGCGTATTATATTACCAACCGCCCCTATGTTTTTACACGATAAGTACGAATTAGATAAATGTTGGTACAGATTAAATAGATATATATTACAAGAAGACGATACAGAATTAGATGGAAATACATTAGTAGTTGAATTAAATATACCAAGTGCGACCGCAATTACAATACCACTTACGCAAGGTGGCGATGGGGCTACTATTGAAGCAACTGGAAGTGGTCTCGTGACCTTTCTAACTGAAATAACTGGGGATAATGATTCTTGTAAGTTTTATAATAGAATGGTTGAAAATGCGTGTTTAGGTAATGCGATGTGGGGTAATGCGGTAGAGATTAAGTTATATCGTATTGCTTTGGATACTGGTGTTAAGACTCGTTGGACTGCCGACCAAGATATACTTTTTGAGTTTGAAATTGAGCCATATTGTAAATGTTAGAAAAATTAAAAATTAATTCGTTTTAAAATAATTATATTAGTATAAGTATAAATAAAATGACTGATGTTGTAGCCCCGAATGCCGTGAATTATGGAGACCAACTACCCCTTGGGATTGAAGCACGCTCAAATAGACGCCTTTTCTTTCCAAGTACGGGTGATTCTTATGCCTCTAATGGAACTAATATAATTCGCATTACTATTAATGCGGATTCTATGCTTGATACGAGCCAATCTTATCTCAAATTTGATTTAAAAAATACTACCAACACCGACGCAGTCTCGTTTGATTTGGGACAGCCCGTAATCTCCCGTCTTGTTATATCCAGCGGTGGAGTTGTACTTGAAGATATACAGCACTACAATCACCTCGTAGGTGGGATTTTAGCCCCCGCCCAGTATGGAGCGGGTAATCACAATACCGACGCACTTAATAGAAACTTTTTCCAAGACCAAACGAACGTGGTTGGTTTTGGTGCGGGGTCAAAGACCTCCCCTATTACTGGTGGATTTGATAAAGATAATGGGCGTTGTGCGATTGCCCAAGGTGAGACGACTACTTGTTGCTACAAACTCTATTCGGCTCTATTAGACAACGAGAAGTACTTACCACTTGTACTTATGAATAATGGTTTAGATATTGAAATACACCTTGCGGGAGCAAATGAAGCGGGTTGCTCGGCTGGTGCGAACGATGTTAATTTTGAGATTTCGTCTGTACGCTATGTCGCTCACCTAATAGATTTACAGAGAGATTTTTATGATATGTTAAGAATGACCCAACAGCAGTCGGGAGGTGTTTTACAGATTGCGGGTCAGTCGTTTAGAAACTTCACGGGTACGCTGTCGGCTACGGCTACTGGCGAACAGAATATTAATGTCCCCGTCCGTGCTCGGTCTATTAAGAGTTTATTTTGGAAGGCTTCAAGTGCGGCAGCCCAAGAAACTTTCACTCTGTCGCAAGGCTCTAATATGAGTCTCTCGCAGTACCAAGTGAAAATAGGTGCGAATAACTACCCGCCCACAGCCGTCCAAGTAGATGCGTCAAGTAATAAGATTGAACCCTACTTGGAGTTAGAAAAATCGTTTGGAAAATTAGGCTCAACAATTCATACCAATATGCTTACGAATCAATGCTACTTGGCTTCTCACAAGGGGTCGGGTGGTAAAGACTCCAATTCAACCTTCGCCCCATATGGTTTAGATATGGAGTCGTTTAGGGCTGAAATTGAGAATGGCGTTGATACTTCGTCTCGTGCCCTCCCTATGACCTTATCGCTTACTCTTGGAGCCGATGGTGTCTTTGAAGAGAGTACAGTGTATATCTATGCCTTAATTGATACTCTATTCTTTGTTAATATGGATGGCTCTGTCTCTGTCTCTTCTTAAAAATTGTAAATCAGCATTATAATCAAAAAAATATAAGTAGTATTATATATAATAGATAATGCCTTCTAAAACTTGGAGTACTGGAAGACCAAAGAAAAATGAATATGAGGCTTGTTGGACGAATCCAAATGGGAGCGTGACTTGTGAGGGTGCGCAAAAAGAACGACAAAGAAAAGCAAAAGCCAAAGCGAAAGCAAAGAAAATTAAAAAGACTGGCGGTAAAAGTGGAAGAACTAAAAAGGGACAAAGTACCAAAGAGAAAGTGAAACAAACTGGAAAAGAATACAAAGACTCACTTGGTAAGACAATTAAAGAAATGACGAAAGAAGAAAAGCGAATCTATAACAATTTAAAAAAGGCTGAATCAAGAGCGAGATTAAAGAAGAATTAAAACACCACCACTTAATAGGATTGGTGTAATGCTGTTAATCCCACTTGTAAAACGCTGTATTTTATTTTATATTTTATGCTGTATTTTCTGTCGTTTTTAAACTACTTAAAGACAAGCCCCGTATATAATATAAGAAGGAAATATACGATGGAAACTCTAAACTTTAATAATCTACCTAACGAACTTAAATCTATTATCTTTAAAATTAATAAGGATAAAGAAAAAGAAGAATATATAGAAAATAAGAATAAATATAACGAAGTAATTAATAATTTTGGTACTATTTTTAAAAGGGGAAATATCGGGCTTATAAAACAAAACGAAAACGATACTAATAGCCCTTTTATAATAGGCGACGAAGAACTAATATATTTTAGAGATTTAGATATAGAAAACGGAATCGCTTGGACTTGGGACGACTTCTCTTTAAGGCGAGTAAGTAAAGAGTACGATTACGATTATATAGACGAACTCCAAGAATAGATATAATTTTTTTAATATAATTTTTTAATCTTTTATAAGTAATTTTTTTATACTTGTAAAATGCTGTATATTCTACTTGTAAAATGCTGTATATAAAAATGCTGTACTTTCTGTCGTTTTTAAACTACTTAAAGACAACGCAAGTAGTATATATATAGAAGAGAACGAGCCTTATAAATAGAAAAATATATTAATTCGTAAATACCCGATATATACTTAAAGACAACCCCCGTATATATATTATAATAAAAAGAAATGCCGACGAATAGTAATGGAAATAGTAAAGCCGACGCCCTTGAATTATTGGATATTATGGGTATTAGAGGAGACGCCCGTACCTTTATGGACTGCGTTAAAAAACTAACTACGGAGAGTTATAGAAAGAAAGAAGAAAAGTTATATTTATATGGTAGTATATTATATAATATGGATATTAAAACTATTCAAGATTTAGGGAATAAAATAAACGAGCCGTTTATATTTAATAAGTGTAAAGCCCGTTGGAACGAAACTATATTAATAGTAGTAAAAGACGCCTTTATAAATAATACCTTTCATTACCAAGGTACTTATTTAGACGGGATAGGAGGAGATAATAGATTCTTAAAGTGGTGTGCGAATAAAGAGCCTACGGATACTTGGAATAACTCTAACGAGCAACTCTCCGCCTACTTTTCTCGCAAGTACGATTGTACTATTAGTTGTATAGAAGTTATTATGAAAAATATACAAGGGGATAAAGATGTTATTAGAAAATTAGAAAAGAATATAGAAAGCCTTAAAGAATCTAATAAATTATTTCAAGAAGAAATATTTACACTTACGGATATTATAGAAGAAAATAATATAACTCTAAATGTCTGCGGTCTTTGTAATACTAAAATAGCCGACGAAGAATTAGAAGACGGAAAGCCTCTTAATAAATGTGGTAATATGATGTGTCTTACTTGTATGAAAAAGATAAAGGAAACTAAAAATACAACGCCGACTCCCGATAATACTGAAATACTTTGTCCCGACGCCAAAATACCTTTCTCGTATTTTAAAACGAAGTGTCCGTATTGTAGAGAAGGTAATTGTCTCCCCGAGTGGAATAAGTACAAATCGTTAGTAGTTAAGACGATGGATTCTATTATCGGTTGGAGCCTTAAAGGAGAAACGAAATTAACACCTTCTTTTGTTAGAAGTTGTAATGTTATGTATAAGATTACTAATAGACATTATCTCCCTATGGATATTAATTTATTAGAAAATCGTTAGAAATAGATATATTAAATATTTGTGTATATATTATTAATTCTATATAGTAATTTTTTATAATTTTTTTAATTTTTTGTAGGTTGATAAATATTTTTTAATTTTTTTAAATAGAGTCGTGTTGCG
>TARA_R100001594_G_scaffold44112_1_pt1 | contig 10807 bp, 4 predicted proteins | sample TARA_R100001594 | Tara Oceans TARA_R100001594 (sample SAMEA2622752) | marine metagenome | biome: marine biome (ENVO:00000447); feature: marine epipelagic mixed layer (ENVO:xxxxxxxxx); material: "saline water (ENVO:00002010), including plankton (ENVO:xxxxxxxx)" | depth 150 m
TGTTGAGATTTTAAATTTATAACACTATTTTGAGCATCCTTAAGCCAAACTTCAGGGTAACTAGTAGTTATTTGAGAATACAAAGTGCCTTTAGAGGTGTACTGAGAATTAACATCATTAGATATTAAACACGTTAATTTATCACCATTAGTATTGCTCATATTCCCGTTAGTATCTAAAATAATCGGATCCCCTTCAGGAACAGCAACCCCATTCTTATCGTAGAATCTATAAGCCATTAAAGTCTCGGTATTATACTTAGAGAAATCGGGGTACTCTAATGGGTACTTTACATTAGCGCGATCAAAAAGTCTTAAATCTTGTATAGATATATAATCTAATATAGCAAAAGTATCAGGAAGAGTATTGTCGTACTGGAATATTTCTATTATGTAATTTTGAGAAGGTCTGTGTACTTGATTCTTTTTCTTAAAGTAATTATAAGGTACTTTAATTTTCTGATTCCGAGTGTTAAATTTTATAGATTTTTCTATAAAATCTTCCTCTTGAAGAAGCCCAATTACTTGAGTAGAAAAGCAGTAATCTACTGAATCTACTTCTTTAGTCTCATCATAATCTATAATATGAGACATACTATATTTAACTACATTAACAGCCCCTGGATCCTGAAGTATACTAGCATCGTGCATAGACCAAGTTCCATCTGGCATATAATTCCAGAATACTTTTCTGCCATCATAATCAGTCTCTACGTCTGTATGAATCCATATTCCAAATGCCCCGTTTCCTAAGGTTAAACTATTATCTTTACCAAAATTACCACGAATAGTTAGTTTGAAATCTCTCTCTGGTATCAATAAGTTAGAGGCAGTTCCGTAATCTTTTAAGTTAAACCTAAGTCTTGGAAATTCACTTTTAGAATTTAAAACAATAAATGGATTTTCTATGTTATAATTATCTCTTTGAACAGAGGCATTAGAGCTATCTAAATTATAAATGGTAAATTTAGAATCACCTGAAGTAGAGTCTATTAGTTCTACTCCTGACAATAAATAAGGATTTCTAACCTCAGTAGTTTCCACATACATATCATCCACAGTGTTCGCATCTATATTATTTAAAGAGGATAAAGATTTTACTGTAAAATAGGAATCTATAGGGGCTGACTCTAATAATGATGAACTTAGCGTCAAAGCAGAGCCGTTTACCTCAAAGTAACCATTATATAACAGAGGTCCATAAGTATGAGATAGTATATTAGGACCCCCATTTTTATAAGTTTCTAATAGACCATTACCTATACCTGTATTAGTAAAGTAAGATATGTAATCTTTAAAAGATTTATGAACCCCGTCGATAGAGTCCCTGCTCATTATTCTTTTACCTAATATACTGGAGTATAAGTCTTCTAAATCCAAAGTAGATCTGTTTATAAGATCATTTTTTATAGACATTATTGGATTTCTAAAAGATGAAGAATCTAGTAAAAAGTTATTTTTTTCATAAATCGCTTTAGCCTGAGCCTCGAACCTCATATCTAAAAGGTCGTATAAGAAATCATTAAACTCATGAGTTCTTTCTCTTAAAACATAAGAATTACATGAGCTTGGGGTTATAGCGTCCCTACCTCTTACATCAAAAGTTGATGACGCTGGAATAGTACATAAGCTATAATCAGAAGTCCTAGTCCAGCACTCCGTCCACACGCTATTATTATAAGGCCAAGAACTTACCTCATATAAGTTTTTGTAATTAACCACAGGGTTATACTTATACTGACTGTTAATAAAACCTAGTACGTAGAAATCTATATCTGTACTTCCTTGATTACTTAGGTTATAGTACGAGGGCATGTTAAACCCTGTGCGCGTATACCAACCCGACTTCTTTAAAGTCTTTGAAAAATCTCTACGTCTTACATTAGACCTTTCCAATTCTACTACAGGGGGTCCGCTAACGGAAGAACCCGCTAAATGTATAAGGTCGAAAGACATATCCACCATATCTCTCTTAAATACAGGAAGATTGGTATGTACGTTATTGGCTCTAGAGGAATTAGGAGGCGTGGTGTAATCGCCTCCCACAGTCCCAGGTATATTCCTTATATCTACACCAGAAGAAGTATAACCCCCTAATGCCCCCGACAAAGAAAGATCATGTATAGCGTACCTTACACTGGGGCACGTATGCTCAGGAATAGCAACATCATCTGTATGAGCCAAATCTACGTGAGATCTGGGTATACTTTTAGCAGGGGAAAACTCATCAACTATAGACAAGGACTGGAAGAAATCATTCTTAGTATATAAGATATCATTAAAGAAAGTAGTATCAAAAGACCCAGAAGATACAGTAACATCAAAGTGAGAAGACTTTCCATTCCATAAAGGCAAGAATTCGTACTTTTTATAATCCTGACTGTCTAAAATATCTTGCTCATTTGGAGCCGTATGTAAGGAGCTAGTAAAGAATAATAATGAGTTATTATAAAACTTAGCACTTAACTTAGATGAAGATACATTCTCAGTTATGAAATTATAAAATGAGTCCGCGAGTTTCTGAGACACTCCGAAACATAATAATTCATTCTTAAAGAATGTGACCAATTTATCAGTTAGATCTACATCTTTATAAAACTTAATCTCTTCCCAAGGAGGTATGGGAAATTCTCTACCTCTATAATCAAAAACAAAATCTGGGTTGTTTATATCAAACTTAAAATTCCTAACATAAAATAAGTCAGGGAATAGCTTTACTGCTTTAAGAATCATATGGTCTATAACCAATCTAACATTATGATCTATATCAGAATAACTATATTCAGAGTTTGTATATAAAGCTGCTTTATCTGCGGTCCATGTATCTAAGGAATCAAAAGAATCGCTGGCTGTTTTTAGTAGATAATAAATTAAGAAAGGTACGTAGGATTCGTAAAACTCAGAGATGCTAGACATCTCAAAACCTGTCCCAGGAAGCACAGTGGTAATTGCATTATATAAACCTTCTTTAGTACCTTTTTGTTTATATAACTTTATCGCAAACCTAAGCTGCCGCCTCCAACCCTCTGGGGATGATCCTCTTAGACGCCACCCTATAAGTTCAGCCAAGTACTTTAAGTAGTTATCAGGGCAAGTATCTATGTCGTAAATGTACTGTAGTAGTTGGGCATTTTTATTAGTATCAAAAAATGCATAAGAAGCACCTTTCATAAATCTAGTAAAGTGCCCTGTAGATTCTCTTGAGTCTAATAGATTATCATTATTTATGTAATCCAAAAAAGCATCATATATATAAGAATCATCATCAGTTATCGGTCCTTGGTCGTATACTACATCTACCAAGGTTTTTAATTTATCTAAGTTTTGGGTTCCACTAGTGTACTCCCCAGTTCCTGAAATATAATCACTAGGAAGCATAGATTGTGAAACAGAAGACAACGAATACCAGTTATTCCAAATATGATCTAAGACCCCTTTAACACCGTCTCTAACTGTGAAAGGGTTAGCAGATACATAAATATCAGTTAAAGCACTAGCTACATAAGAGGAAGGATCAGATACATTACCGCTGGTATTGAGGAAATATAACCATCCCAAATTATTTATAAGATAATCGTGAGTTCCAGAAGCGGTATTAGCGAACGCATTGGCAGTTGTCTCTGCCAAGCTACTTGAATTTAGATGTATCTTAGGTAATAAAGTATCTTTAAATAAACTTAAAAGTTTAGAAGATATATCCCCAGACAGCGAGAACACGTTTACGGCAGAAGCGTCTCTAGCCCATGTGCAAGGCCCTCCTAATAAACTTCCTGTACAAATACCTAATTTATGAAGTATATCTACTTCTATTTCTTGAGCAGTTATCTCATATGCTCTATTATTTTGAGGTATAAACCATTTAGAAATCCCTGATAAAGTATTTATGCTGGAAAACTCGGAGGTTGCTGATATACCTAATACTGAGGGTTGATTTTCACAAAAGTTAATTATACTATTAATCAGTGAGTCCTCTAATGCAACGGTAGAAGACGCATTCTCCACTTCATTATCGAAGTAGACCGCAGGTAAAACCGACCTAAGAGCATCCTCATAGCTTCTTTTAAAAAACTTTTGTGTCATTATACTAAGTTAATACTTATATCTATATTGTTTAACTGAATAATTTCGTTAAACTCTACTCTAATTTCGTCTTCGCTGAAATTATCTATAGAGGAAAATAATACCTCTGGTACATCTATTACGGTTCTATTAAGCTCTGAAAGAACAAGAGAATCTCCGAAAGCCCAATTATCGCTTAAAAAGTAATTAGTTATTATATTGGCAACATTAGTGGAAATAGTCCCCTCCATACCTTCATACTCTTTGCTTATAGATAAAGTCATGACTAAATCCAAAGTTCTAATTAACCCATCAGCCAAAACCACATCATCGGTAAGCATCTTTTTTTCATTTATTTTAGTTAATAATTCATTCTTAAAACTTAAGGATGCTTTTTGATATTGATTATTTGATGCTTTTTCAAGAAGGTATAAATCTATGACGTTCGCTGAAGAGTAAGCCTTTCTAGTTACAGCGGTAGCCTTTCCTGTAGTTCCTAGTTGAGAGGTAAATGAATTAGCATAAGCAATATAATCATCTAAAGATACTATCCTGTCCTGGGTTTTATAAAATAAAGGCCCATACTTTTTAGCATGATCAATACTCTCCGCATCCGCGCCACCAGTACCTATAGTTGTTTGTGTAATTCTAGTGTTAACGGGGAGACTATTATACGTCCCAGTATTTACAGCATTTATATAAGAGTTAGGACTGTTACCTCTAGACCCCCCTCCAACTCTGTAAGTTACAGTATACGTTGATTGAGGAGGCGGGGAAACTCCGTTGCTACCATCTCCAAATATCAAGGTAGCGGCATAATCATCGTTATACACTACTTGAAATACTTTATCATTTACACCAGAAGCTGAGAATAAATTATTTACCTGCCTATAAACACCGTCAGCCGCTGGGGTTTCAGGTGAAGATACAACTACTTGAACACTATTTTGAATAACTGGCGATTCCTGTAAGGTTACATTGTTAAATATACCTACACTTTCAAAAGTCCCAGTTTCTACAGCAAATGCACCTTCCAATAAAATACCTTCATCATATTTTCCAGTTTGGGAGCTTCTTACAGAGGATGTAAATGTGATACTTCCTGTACTGTTAACATTATCAATCTTTCCACCAGATTGTCTATACAGTGTGTATGAAACGGTCTCCCCATCTTGAGGCGAAGTAACCGTAAAAACCCTCTGGGCAGGGGTTAATATCAGATCGTTATCAATTGAAGTCACACCTTCTACGTATATATCTGCTTGGGCTTGAGCAGAGGTTGGTCCTTTCAAAGAAATGCCCACAAGATCAAATAATTTTCTAACACTATTTATATCTTTAGCTGTAGTTATAAAATTCTCGTTAGCTAACATATCAGATTTTAAAGACATTACAGATCCCATATAAGCTATTAACTCTATAAGAACCATACCTAAATCTGACTCTGCGAAACTATTATAATCAGTTGGGTATACTGCTTGAATGTAATTAACTAAAGCATTCCTAAGAGTTAAGAAGTCAGTAGCCTCATAATCTATGTAAGTATCTTTTAAATTATCCTGTATAGTGGCTAATTTTTGAAAATCAGACCCTACATCAGTAAAAGGTACTGTTTGGCTTGAATAAGGATTGCTCATATTTTAACCTTTATATCTAATATTTGAGAAGACGATCTAATACGGTATAAAAGACCTACATGTATCCCTGGAATTCCGTAGCCGTACATATTTTCGCTTTGAGTTATTGAAACTTTTAACACTTGGACCCCAGGAAGGTACTTATTTACAGATACCTCTATATCTTCAGCAGCGGTAGTTACTAATTCAGAAGTTAACGGCTGAAATAAAAGATTTCTTAAGGATAATCCGTAGTCTGGGAGCATCAACCTCTCACCTTTATGCGTCAGTAATAATTGACGCAGTTGAGTCTCTGCTAATTCTCTACTAGTTAACTTATTAAAATAAGGCACAGGGCTGTCGGTAAGCTTATAAGCCCACCTAAGACCAGTAACCTTCTCAGTAGGTGCTGAAATTACTCCCGCAATAGCAGTGTTAGTGGGTTTATTGCCGTATAGTGCCATTATAAATCAATATTCTCGAAGAATTTCTTTTGAGATGTGTAGTTAGTCTTTATCTCTGTTATATTTAGAGCTTTATCGTAGAATTTTAAACTTCCTATGTATCCATTATAAGGGCTATGTATCCCTGCGCCTACATCAAGGAATCCTCCAGACGAGGTGTTCAAATCTACAGGTCTCCCATCAGTCCAACCTCCTCCTACTATCCAAGGAGTAAATAGAGAATAATTTTTAGGACCATTATTAAAAGCATTCGTATTAGAAGATTGATTAACAGTGCTTTTATTGTAGTAGAAGCTGCTCAGTTCAGACGTAGGGGGAATTATAAAAGATGGGACTTGTGGAGCAGAGTTAGGAGTAACCCCAAATGTAGAAGATATTTTATCTTTTTTAAATAACACACCATTAATATAAAGCTTTAGAGAGTCGCTGTAAGGTTCAAAAACTATTTGCAAGTTAACGAACTTAGAAGTTATATCAGAAAAACTTACGCCATCCACTACGTCCTTAGTGGATACGACAAACTTCAATATATCCCCATCGGGATTTGTTCTACATTCAGTATTCTTTACAAAACCTACACTACTAGTATTGTAAGATTGAGTGGGAGCTATAAAGAAAACAGAAGATGTTGTGCCTGGCATGTAATTGTGATTAAACGGAGCCACTGATAACACAGAACTTACCGCTTCAATATATGCAGTCGTTGATTTATATCCAGAAGTGTATAGAACACAACAAAGATCATTAGAAGATACCGTATACTTATCCCCAGGATCTGTTACGGTAAAATCGTAAGATTTAGCAACACCATCTATATTTTTGGTTTTAAAGGTTCCACTGGCTTGCCAAGCGGCTACAGGTACATGAGTTCCTGCGCTCGCAGCGGAAGATAAAGTCCATACACCTTCAATTCCATTTGCTTTAGCTACCGTTGTAGAACTTACGGACGTTATATACCCACCAAAATTCTCTCTAACATTTAAATCAGTAGATGCAGGACTTACAACTTCTTCGGTGTAGTACATTCTAGGATCTCTACTAAATCCCATCAACATACCTCTAACATTATTACTAGATCTATTTATGATAACAGCAGATTGATCTAGATTTAAGTTTTCTCCTCCAGTGTTCTCACATCCCATTAAAACTCTATAGTACTGGAGATCGCACCAAGCCCCTCCGTCAGAAGATAAATTAAAATTCCAAGAACTTGTATTATAAGGGTGCGAGGGGAATCCAGTTGAACTCTTCTCTTGAAATAACCCAGGAACGTAAGTCCATAGATCTATAGTAGCCCCATTTTTAGAGTAAAGCAAATCATAAAAAGTACTAGAATCAGGAAGCTTTACATAAGATCCTGGTGTATTTATTACGAACGGATAAGTACTCCAATCCTCTCCTTTAAATTCTGAATTTGAATTCTGCTTATATAAAGAAACTATACCATTAAGATAAGGAAGCCCCATCCCCTTTTGAAAAAGCATACTAGGGCTGTTAGTTACCAATTGTGCATTATCAATACCACCCTCATAAGTAGCAGTATTCCTAGAAGTAAACTCAGAGGAGTCAGGTGTTTGGAGCTTGCCTGTGGTGAACGGGTAGATGGCCTTCAGACCGTCTGTAGTGATCCCTGTGGTTATGGAGAGGAGGGGTTGGTCTGTAAGCTCGTCGCCCTCTATGTAGGCCCCTACACCGGACTCAGAGACCTTTAGCGGGGTGAGGACGGACTGTGAGGATATGCCTGGATTTTCAACAAATAGAGGTATTACAGGTAAAACCAAGCCGCTAATCTCACCATGATCAAAAATTAAACCTTTTTGTTTTTCAATCTCAACACTAAGGTTAATACTACTTAAATAGCTAAAATCGTTTACAGGTATATTACCTTTACTATAAAATATATTGTAACCAAACAGGTCTGGGGCTTTAACAGCTACTTCTATTTGTTTTTTTCTTTTATTAATCTTCTGCTGATACCCAGCGTTTTCTGATTTTATCTGCTGAATGTAGTTTTGATATATTGCAGAATCTTTGTTATAAGTGTCATAGTCGAAAGTTTTTAAATTTTTATTTAAATTACTTACTACTGTGTTTCTTTGAGATTCTAATGTTTGTAAGAACTCATCTGCATCGTAATACTCTTTTAAAAATTCATTATTATCTATCTTGTCAGTATCAAAAAGAGTATCTACATATGTATTCAAATCTTTTATAGAATACGAAGTCCCTCTACCACCTAAGTTAGGTGAATGATCCATTAACCATTTATCTTTTGCAGGTATAAACTGTAAATCCTCTGTGGTTGGGACGGGAGAACCCTCAGCATAAACCCTTTCTCTAGAGTCATAATATAAGCCATCTACAGATAGTAAATACTTTCCTTTCTTTGCAAGAGGGGGTCCGTAAGCTAATCGGAAAATAGGTGTTTCTTGAGGCTGATCTTCCTCATCAAAGCTTGGAATAAGGTCTGGGTTATTCTCCCGTTCTAATAAAATCTCACCAATAGTATCTATAACGCCATTAACTTTAGTAATATAAGCCTCAGAAGCCTCTACCAAAGCCTTCTTAATTAAAAACTGGCCTTTAGTTCTAGAAATTTGTTCTTCGGCACTTTTAGCAGCGGCTGGATCTACTTTATTATTACTTTTTTCTAAATAAAGTTCATAGTCACTCAAACAATTAGATATCGCCTCTAACTCATCTGCCAGGCTCTGTCCCGCCTGAATTTTGGCCTGAAATTCTCCTATAGACTGACCTAAAGTGTTAGCAAAATTATCTACTCCTCCTTGAGAAGAGTCAGAAAACAAACTTAACTTGCCAGTATCTGAATTATACTGCAAAATTCCTAAAGTATTGTGGATGTCCTCAAAGGCGGCTCCCATTGAATTTCTAGCATTAGATCTGCCTTCCGCCATACCAGCGGCCAAACCTCCTAAAATATCTCCAGGAAGCAAAGATAACATACTTTTAGTGAGGTTTGTTAAGCATTTCGGAAAACCGAATTGCATTTCCAATGCTCCACCAATGGGGTCATTTAATATATTTGCATTCCATGTAGTCATACTATTCTAAGCTTTCTTCCGCTAGTTGTGCATTATCTTTTGTAAAATCTGCTAATGTAGGCTTAGGGACTTCATTATCTGGATTTAGATAGATATTGCTACCAGATTTTATGGTAATATCTTTTCCTGCTCTAAAATTCATAGATCCTTCACTTAAAAAGTGCATATCCCCTTTTGTATATACTTCTACACCCGCTTCTCCTGCTTTTATACAAACTATACCATTAGCTTCCGAGGCATCTATAAATATCCTACCTCCGTCTTCACGATAAACCTTTACAGTAATATCATTACTTCTGCTAGATATATTTACTGAACCATTATCATTATCGGAAGGTATATCAGCGTTGTTCCAATCTCGCCCAGCTTTATTTTGAATATCTAAAGTTCTTCCTCCCGCTCCCACCGTAAGTCTCATCTGACCATTAGTGGTAGTATTGAATAGATTACCTTTTACCTCATTTTTATAAGTCCTATCCCCATAAAGACTCTTAGTATCTCTATCTGTTAGCATGATACCGTCTTTGGTAGAGTTTTTTAGTACTGACATGCCTTCTGATACGAATAATCCTAACTGTTGACCTACTTTACTAGTTAAGGCTGTATATAAACTTCTGTACGCTGGGTTACTACTGTCTGCTAACTTAAGACTGTGGCCTTCTGGGGACATCATGCCTATCATTTGGGAATTAGGTTGATGGGTAAAATCCTCCATAGACTCCCCTAAGCTAACCCTTGAGCCTCCTGCGTAAGGTTTATCCTCAACGGAGGGTAAATTAGGGTTTTCTTTTGTACTTTTACATGATACAGATACAACGGAATCAAAATACCAATAACTAGAACCGCTAACTTTTTTAATAATTATCTCAGTGCCTTCAGTAGGCATACCATAAAGACCAGAATACCTAGAGTATCTAGACCCTAAAGGGTGAGAGCCAAAAGGAGTTGTCATAATCACATTATACGGCTCCTTCGTACCTATCTCATAAGCTTTAAACTGACCTTTGTAAATGTTTTCAAAAGTATCTTTTACTATTGCTACTTTACTTTCCATAATAACTAAAACCTTAGCCCATAATTTCTCCCAAAGTGAGCTTGGCTAACGCCAGCTTAGTAATAGCAGATTTATTGTCTATAGAATGTTTATAACCTAATAGACGATAAGGCCCGGTATGTATAGACTTAACTACTGCGTCCGTTTCTTGCGAGTACGGTGTAGGATTTCTATCAATATTTACTTGCACAGGCTGTGGAATGTTCGATCTACTTATGCTGAAATCAGGCAATACCGTAGCTTCGCCTAAAATAGTGCCCAACATAGTATAATTAAAATAAAAATGTAAGAAATCTGCTAAATCCGAAGTATCTGAGCCTGTAGCTACATAAAAATCGCTTAAAGCTTCATTATCTTCGGATATTAATTTTTCATACATACCATGAGCTACGTCTATGTAATCCTGTTCTGAGTAAGTGTATGCGGTCAGCCCCGCTTTACTGTACGTTTTCATTTGAGATTCTAGATAATCCTTTATATACTTAACATACTTGTCCTTGTTTACTCCACCAGGAGATGTTTTTTCTTTAAAACCTAGCATCTCATCTCTTTG
>TARA_R100001594_G_scaffold27360_4_pt1 | contig 10804 bp, 21 predicted proteins | sample TARA_R100001594 | Tara Oceans TARA_R100001594 (sample SAMEA2622752) | marine metagenome | biome: marine biome (ENVO:00000447); feature: marine epipelagic mixed layer (ENVO:xxxxxxxxx); material: "saline water (ENVO:00002010), including plankton (ENVO:xxxxxxxx)" | depth 150 m
GATCAGTACCAAACATGGTGGAAACTACTGGGAGCAACAACTAGACAGTAACGGCAAGTATATTAACTCCCTTCAGCGAAGGAGAGGTTCACCGAACCTGTCCGATGAACAATACAACATAGAGCTAAAAAGAGCCGAAGATCAACGAGTTACATATGCTGAAAACTATCATCTTCAACTTGAGATGATTGACTTTGCGCAAAATCTCTATGCAGAGTTCAGAGAAAAATTCAACGGTATGATTTCAGGTGTGAACGATACTCATACCTTCTCCTTCGATACCTTGGATCACTACATGAACAAGAAAAAAGTAGTTACTCACTCCCTGGAGAGCGAAGTAGCCCAGGAAATGATACAAAAGTACAGTGCTGAAGCAATCAGAAAAAAGCACAAACAAGGAAAAAGTCACGACCATGACTTATCCGAACTAGCAAAAACCCTTTAACATTCAGAGTGGAGGGGAGCACAGTCTCCCCTCTACTCCTTTATTTTTTTTCGAGATCGCCTACTCCTAACTACACGTAAGTACAAAAAAAATTCATTTTTTTATTACACGTAAGAGATAGAAAAATTCTTGAAAGAAAAATCTTTAACCTCCTCGGATTTTTTGGACAGGGATTGTACTGGGGAGGGGAAAAAAATAAAATTTTTCCTCTCCCATTTTTTTCAAACCAAAACAAAGGAGGTTGTCGGTAATGAAAATTATCGAAAGACTAAATTCGATTCGTAATCGACTCACCAAGAAAACAAAGTATACCTACACTCACAAGTGCGTCAGTTGCGGATCGGATCAGATTGTCTGGTCTGCATACGTCAATGAAAAAGGACGCATGGTCGGAGGAGGAATGCAGGATCACCTATGCCTTGGCTGCGGAGAAGTCGAAGGCGAACTAGAGATAGAGAGGAGAGAAGCATGACCCTAAAACTCAGGAGAGAACCTCTCAAGAGTTTAATAAAGAGATACGCTGAATCACAACCAGGAGAACAGGTTGTGTACGCAGTCACCGAACCAGTACCTCAAGTTCACTATCCAGTGCTCTTCAGGAAGGACAAAGAGTACATTGAAAAATGTGCTCCATTTGTCTGGGCATGGAACTTGTTTGCCAACGGCAATGCGTTCCTGTTCCAGAAGAGAAACGGAAAGAACTTCGACTACATAATAGTAAAGAAGGCTACGCCTAAGTCACCATCAAGACTTCCATTGCCTGACGGAAGAATTTACACACAGGCAAAAGATATTCCAGAGATGAAAGATTATCTAGTTACAAACGCATCCTCACATGGATGAATTTATACTTAGGGTATTCATCACCCTGTATCTATCAATGATTACTGTAACCTTAATCTTTTCTTAACACAGGAGACAGACCATGAGTTCCTACATCGACAGATCATATGTAGACGAACATGCGGCATCAGATATCCTTCACGTGTCAGTGAGTAAACTACAGAAGTTACGTGCTGCCGGTGAAGGCCCGTACTACAGCAAGGTAGGACGGCTTGTTCGATATCGAACAGATGATCTAGTCAATTTTATGGAGGAAAATAAGACCATCGAATCAACTGACAATACCCGCATTACTACCAACTACAAACAATCCTTCCGAAAATGCGAGAATACTAGCATCCCTATAGAAACAGGGATTCCAATGGAAGATTATCGGCATAAAGAACCAGCTTGGCACAAAGCAGTGCTAGAAGCGTTTTCAAAACTAAAAGTAGCGTGTGGCCTTGACACCGATGAAAGTTTTTTTCTGGACGAAAGGACAGTTCAACGAAATCATCATCGACTCTTGGCAACTGGAACTCAAGCGTTACGAAGCCGTATATCAACATTATGTAAAAAATATAATGAAAAATACGGGGAGGAAAACGGATATATCAAAATAGCAACTAGAGTACAGGATAAACCATCCGGGATTCGCGTTTGGCGTATAAAGTGACGATCAAACTTTAGGAGAAGAGGAATGATCAAAGGACTAACAGCGATAGCTGGAGTAGCAACCCTTACCAAGGATGCCTACTCCAAAGTTAAAAACAAAATTAACCAGGGAGAACAAGTCAACGAGAAACTTAACAACATCCAGGAAAGTCTTGATACTATAAAGTCTGCATGGGTTAGCCGTGCTGACTTTGAAAATGTTTGCAGCGAACTAGAAGAATCTAGGGAGCTATGTATCAATCTCCTGGAGGGTCTTAAGACCATGGAAACACATGATTTTTGGCAGACTATGGATACAATAGACGGTCATAAATCATTCAACCTTGGCAAAGCTATAGGTAACACGGAGCAATTCCTGAAAGAAAGTGATCCTGAAAATAAAGTCAAAGAAAGGAGAGGACGTATATCTGAGTGGATGTCAACACCAATATAGGAGAATTTAATGGAAGCTATCGAAGCACTGACCCGTACCAAGATCGAACGTCGTCTGTGGGAAGCGGCTTGCTGCCTTGCAGACGTAAAGGAGATCATGGAAGAAGATGGAACCATCAACGAGTGGGTTCTTTACGAGAATAACAGAGAGCCCATCAAGGAGATTGTATCCATCAGTGCCATGCTCGTTCAGAAGGCACACGAGAGCCGGATGAGATCAGCCAATGTATCCGAACTACCACCAATAGAAGGAGAAGAGGCATGCCAGAAGATACAGTAGATGGTGTCTTTACACCGATGAACCATCAGGAAAAGGAGTTCTTTCCTGTTGAGCTAACAGACCTACACGATGAGGTAGGTCGAAAAGTGGAAGGATGGCAGCTTGTACGTCGTGTGGACACAGGTATGCCACTACACGTACACACAGCTAGCTACAGACTGATTCCTTTCGAGGAAAACGTAAGCAGCTTTGAGGATTCACTCCACAAGAGCGGATTGGATCTAACAGACATGCGTGTTGACTCAGACATGAGCCATAACGGATGCCGTCACTTCCGACAGTACGTACTACCCTCATATCGTGAGCAGATTCGAGGAGAGGACGATATCTCACTCAGATTCCTGATGTGGGATAGCTACGATGGATCAACACGGTGGATAACCCGTGGTGGATTCTACCAGTGGGTCTGTGCCAATCTGGCTGTAACAGGAGAGGACATCCTCAACATCAGCCGTAAGCATACCCAGAACTTCAACAACAAGGTTGATCACGAGAAGATCACCGATACCGTTGCTGATTACACACGACAAGTAGAGTTGTACCGAAAGTTTGCTGGCATGGAGCTTACTGATATCCAGGCCACAAATTTCTTTGAGAAGATGTCACCTACGAGGAAGTTGGCAGAGCATCTAACCAACAAGTGGGTACATCAAGCGAATGACTACGGTAAGACACTATGGGACGTGTACTCAGTCCTTACCAACTACGCAACTCACGGTGAGACAGGCAAGGACAAGGCTAACACCATTGCCCAACGCCAGGAGTTCGTAAGGAAAATAGTAGACTCCAAGCCGTTTAACGAATTGGCTTTAGCAGCCTGATCATAGGCAATACTGCCTTAAACTATATATCCTCGTCGTGTGGATAGTAGGGCTAGTCTAAAGTCAATACACCAGAGCCGTGCTTCCTGAGTCGCTGTCACGGCTTTGATGGGGGGGTGCAATTTAACTGACAGCTCATTGCATCCCCCACTTTCCTAGAAGGAAGAAGATATGTCGGGTACAATCCTCGCCCTTGACCCTGCTACTACCACTGGATGTTGCATTGCTCGACCATGGATGCCACTAAGTCCCTTTACATTCTCGATAAAACCACCAAAGAAAGTACCCACACTAGGGTATTACATCAATAAAATCAGGGAGTTAGTAGATGAGTTCGAACCTGATTACATTGCATGGGAGGAGTCATACGTAAGGAACTACACATCTGCCAGACTACAGTTTGGAATAGCGGGGATCATTCAAGGCTACGCTGAGACACGTAAGGCTACAATGTTTGCTATCCATCCATCCTCAATCAAGAAGAGAGCCACGGGTAACGGGCGAGCATCAAAGGATGAGGTAGTCAAAGCTGCCAGACAAGCAGCCGATTGCAGAGGTAGCATTACAATTAGGAACAACGACGAAGCAGACGCATTTTGGATATGGGTGATAGCACATGAGCAAATATCGGGAGATGAGTTCAGAACTAAGGACAGAGTTTCAGAAGTGGTACAAGACGTACCCGCGTAAGATAGGACGGCGGGCGGCGGAGCAAGCCTGGGCCAACTGTGTGACACGTAATAGCGACTTTAAGCCAGTGTACTTTAAGGAACTCCTTATCACGAGGTCAGAAAAGTACGCTCAAAAAGTAATTCAAGATGAAACTGAAGAGAAATGGATTCCCCATCCGGCTACTTGGTTAAACCAAGACCGTTGGGACGATGATGCCCTTAGGATCGCCGTAGAGGAGGGAGAAGGAGATTTGGCTCCTACTACCCTATGAAAAGGGAGATAGCCCTTCACAGGCGCTCTGAGGCCGTTAGAGAGGTAGTTGACTCTTTAACCAACGTCCAACCCTCATACAGTACAGGCATGAGCAAGCTGGATAAGGCCATGGGAGGTGGTCTCTATCCAGGTAAGTCATACGGAATACAAGCCAGGAAAAAGATCGGTAAGACCATCTTCATGGGCACGATCTCACGTAACCTGAACTACCAGGACATACCCCACTTGTGGATAGCCCTGGAAATGAACAGCGTTGAGCTAGAGCAGAGACAGATAGCACGTGATCTGAAGATACAATCACTGCGCTTCCTCAATCACGATAAGGAACTTGCGGATCAGGTAAAGGCATACTCAATGGATGCACCTGATAACACTATCTATGCCAATGCCTCTGGCATAACGATAGAGGGACTGGAGGAAACAGTAGAGAGAGCAGCCAAAGACTATGGTATAAAAGGATTCATCCTCGACTACCTACAACTTGTTAGATCGAGCGACACGGGGAACAGAACAGAGCATCTTGAGTACGTAGCCCAGTGGGTATCGGGAGTCGTCAGACGCCTCGGTATATGGGCAATGGTAGCCGCACAACTTAACCAAGAGGACAACACCAGAGGTGGTGAGGGCATGTTGCTTGCCTTCGATATGGTGTTCAGTCTCAAGAGAGATAAGTTCAAATCAGACGCATGGCTGGAAATGGTTGAGACACGTTACACGCCATACGTAAACATAGGTTCCTCAGAAAGGGCAGGATACAAACTGATACAGGAGGGACCGTACTTCCAGGAGCAATAGATTGCTAAACCAAGGAGAGAGAAATGAATATCTTTGAGCGGCTAAACGCCGTCCAACAAGAAGTCAGCTACATCCAGAAAGAACAGAAGTCAGGAATGCGATACAGCATCGTAAGCCATGACGCTGTTACCAAGAAGGTACGCCCAGCCATGGTCAAACATGGAGTGGTGTACTGGCCTAACGAAATCTACTACAGGCAGAACGGTAATCGTACCGAAGCCCACATCATCGTCCGGTTTCAATCCGTCAACAGCGAGAGATCAGACTTCATCGATGTATCCTCGCTGGGATACGGCATTGATCAACAGGATAAGGGTCCGGGTAAGGCCATTAGCTATGGCGTTAAGTATGCACTGCTAAAGGTACTCGGTCTCGAGACTGGTGACGATCCAGATCTGGATCAGGATACTGAGTTCAAACCAGACCCTAAGAAAACAGAGCCAGTCAAGAAAGCAGAAGCACCAACAAAGGATAGTGATGCGAAAGACTGGACTCTATGGGTTGATAGCTGCCTGTCATCCATCAAGAAATGTGAGACAGAGAAGGAAAGAGACGACTTCAGACTGAGTATTCAAGGAGCTTTCTACGAAGCACCTCAGTCTGCCCAACGCCTGGTATCACAGGCACTAACCAAGAGGAAGAAGGAGTTACTTAAATGAGCTTAAATGTATGCACGTTCAGCGGTCGCCTGGGTAAGGATGCCGCTACCAAGAAGATCAAAGACAATACTGTCGCTAACTTCTCAGTCGCAGTAGACGTAGGCTACGGAGACACGAAGGATACCATGTGGCTCAACTGCGCCCTGTGGGGCAAGCGAGCCGAAGGTGGACTCGTTCAGTACCTTACCAAGGGACAGCTTGTTGGTGTCAACGGCAACCTGTCACTGCGTAAGTATCAGGGAGAAGACGGAGTAGAGAAGTCTTCCCTCGAAATGAGAGTCTCCGACATCCAACTGCTTGGCTCCAAGCAGGACGATGATTCCAGTATCCCCTTCGACTAGAGGGGGGTCACTGGATGCCCGACAGCAAGTATGTCAATCACAAAATGCTGGGAGGTACAGCCGCCTGTGTGATCGCGACTAATGATCACTTTGGTCGTAACATCCATGAGCTTTGGCTGGAACTTACCGGCAAGAAGGAGCCTGATGATCTCTCCTGGAATCTTAGGGTCCAGATTGGAGTCGCTACAGAAGAGATCAATGCTAAATTTTACTCTCATATGACGGGAGACAAGGTATCAACCTTCGGAGATATCGCACCCTTCTATGAACATGCCGACTGTAAGTTTCTCGTCGCACAGCTAGACGGGATAATCTACAGGGATGGTCCAATGAATGGTGTCTTTGAGGCCAAGCATTCTAACCAGTATGCAAAGATAGAGGACTCAAGGGCAACATACTACCCACAGCTACAGCACTACATGGGTGTGACTGGTTTCGAGTTCGCTGTCCTATCAGTGATACTCGGCAACAGTAAGCTCAAGTTTCTTGAGGTAGAGAGAGACGAACCCTACATCAACGAGCTATTCGAGAGAGAGATAGAGTTCTGGGATTATGTTCAGAAAGACATACCACCAGAGATGGAGTCTATGTCCATACGTGTACCGGAGAAACCTGTCAAAAGTATAGACATGACAGGCAACAACGAGTGGGGCAGTGCTGCACACGAATGGCTGGAATACAAGTCAATCTCAGACACATTCAAAAGAGCAGACAGAACCCTGAAAGACATGACCCCTCAAGACGTAAGGATAGCGGAGGGCAATGGCGTCAAGGTAGTAAGGTCAGATCGTGGAAGACAAGTCTACGCAACCTGACGAGGAGTGGCCCATTGATTTAGAGGGCCTCTCCCAAAGGTACTGGTATCTGTGTGAGCACATCAGAGAGTGGGACACTATGTCCTCACACAGCAAGCTACTCATAACTAAAATTATGCAGGAGATATACGAACGTACAACCAATCAAAAACTTAGGAGGATCATAGCCACGAGAGCTTCATCACTTAGGGAGGTAGAAGATGACGATATTAGTTTCTGAGTCCATTGAGAATAAAGGACTCATCACTCCATTTCTGGACGAGAAGCATACGTTCAATCATCCAGGCTACGAACCTGTGTTCAAGGATGGTTCAGATCCATTCACACTGTCATACGGTTCTAGCTATGCAGGGTATGACATACGTATGAGTCTTCGTGAGAGCATAGGTGAAAGTGAGTGGGGTCTTGAGGCCGTCAGGCTGATGCCCCAACAGTTCAGACTGGTACACTCTATCGAGCATTTCAACATGACTGATGATGTGCTCGGCAAGGTAGCAGATAAATCAACCCTGGCTCGTAAGGGTCTAGCTGTCCAGAACACCATCATTGAGCCTGGATGGAGGGGATACCTAACGCTAGAGATTACTAACCACGGTGATGAGGTCATCGAGCTTCATCACGACATGCCAATAGCACAGATAATCTTCTTCAACCTTGAGAAGTCTGTTGACGGATACAAGGGTAAGTACCAGAATCAGGAGAACCGACCAGTCGGGGCGAGATAGGACGGACGTTTTCAAGGACCCCCCATTCTCCCCCATGTGCTGCTGGATGCACGGTTAAGCGTTAGGTAAGGGGGGGTCGCCGCCTTTATCCCTGGAATCCGTGAGGGTTCTTGATGGCGGATCATGAACTTACCTAACGCAATCCAGCACTAATACCAGGAGAATATCGTGCCCATAAGTTCGTCACTCATACTACATCAGGCCGCTAAACTTGTAGATGGCGACAGGGACAATCAACACGGAAACAAACACGACAACTTCCGTAACATAGCTACAATGTGGAACGCCTACATCAATACGATGAAGCATCCACTGAAGCTACAATCAAAGGATGTTGCAAAGATGATGGTCCTGCTCAAGTTAGCAAGGACACAGACGGGAAACTTTAACGAAGATGACTATGTTGATATGGCAGGGTATACAGGATGTGCTGCTGAACTAGAGGACCACGAACTCTAAATCTTGATACCCCCACAGAATCTATCCCATGCCATATTGTGAGCAATGATCTGATCTTCAGTATACGCTGTCAGATAGTCTTCCTCGCTGGTCGTAATAATCCTTGTCCAGAAGCAACCACCATCACTGGGAGCGCCTCCGCAACCACCTACGACGCTCAAGCTTACTAAGACTATGAACAGATGCGTCAATCTCATTTCTCTCCGAACCCTTTTTGATAATTTTCTTTCTGGCAGAGTTGCTTGCCATCGTATAGCCAAGCCCTACCATAGCTCCTATCTTGATGATAGTCGCTATGACAGAGCCTATGACTGAAGCAAGGATGTTCATTCATCCTCGTCCCATTGGTCCTTCTTCTTCCCAGCATTATCTGGAAACTCAAGACCAAGCACACCAAAGATAGTCTGAAGATACTCAACGATCTTGTCGTCAGACTTCGTGGGAGTAATACGGGCCAGTGCCTTAAAGGCAAGAATGAACGCAGCTATAACCCCAAAGTAGGCACCAAAGTTAGCAACAAAGCTATCCATCACTGACTCCTAAGATATTTCAGGAACTCTACGCCACGGTCCAGATCGGCATACGGAGGATGGAACACTCCCTCCCTTGGATCAAGGATTATCATTATGGAGGCTCCGTGACTCTTACTAGCATACCCTAATCGAGCAGCATAATCGTCTATAAATTTATACCCTCTCACACGTAACAGGGTTGCAATCTTCCCATCAGGAAGCTCCTTCTGCTTAGTTGCCCAATCGTGACGATGACCGGCAACAAAGAAGTCGGCGTGTTCATCCATCACAGCCGCTCGGTCGAGGCTATGGATCTCATTCCACATCGAATGGCCCTTGAAGTCATGGGCCGCATCTATCCTAAGAGACCTCTTGTTCGGGAATGTGACCTTGAGCTTTGCTCTCCAATCGAGCATGGGTACAGTCGATGCACCTATGGTCTTCAGGAAGATAGCAAACGCATTGTCCATAACGTCATGGTTGCCTATCAACCACAGTAGCCAACTGATACCTGAGTCCTCAAGGAACCACCTAGCTAGCTTACGCTCAGTCTTTCTATCGACACTGTTGTTGGCGTACTCACGGATCAGACGACCACCCCAGTTGTCTACCGTGTCACCAATGTTAGCTCCATACAGACCATCGGTATTCTTTAGAAGATCGCAGTGATGTCTGAGCAGTGGGACATTGCAGCCATCACTACCTATATGTGGATCACCAAACCAGCTAATACCTATAGGTTTATTCTCGTTAACCTTAACCTCAAACCAGTTAAGTGAGTTCTCGTACTGCTGCCTCTGCTCGTAACGCCTGCTCATATGATCAAGGATGTCTTCAGCAGCGACATCATCTTGAGCAAATTCTGGGTAGGATAAGACAGGGGAGGATAGAGGCTTACCAGCCATCTTTTCATATTTACGTCTGGCTGTGGTACGAGGAATACCCAACTCTCTCGCAGCTTCACCAACAGCACTGGGTCTACCGCTTCCATCCCCAGGATAAGGCAGGCCCTTCTGAATATTATGTTCTACTAAATTAAACAGTACCTGGTCGGAAGCACTAGGCTCTTTTTTAATAACCATAAAACCATCATTTACTATTAAAGATGATTGGTATTTCCAACCTCTACTTACTTACGAACCAGGTTATGCCAGCAGCTATAGGTGCTACCAGGGTAGACACCCATTTTATAGTGGTAATAGTGGCCTTCTGTGCTGCTTGCTCCTGCTCTATTTTTGATATCCTGGGACCAGTCTCCTTGTACCAGGACTTAACATCTTTGATGTCCTCCTTCAGATCTTGTCTGATCTCCCGGATATCTTCTTTAAGATCATCCCTTACACTCTCGAGGTCCTCCCTAGTTATAGCCATAGCACCCTCAGAACTCATGACTCAATACCAGGAGCAACATTAGTATCCTTCCAGTTCGTACCATAAAGATACTGACCATCAACCTTTTCCGAAGATGGGAAGGTTACAGCCCAGCTACCATCATGGTTAACACGGAATACAATCTTACCATTCATAGGTCCCATGGTTAGATCTCCGCTATACAGAGAGAACCTGGATCTTAAATCTACCTGCCAACCTGTTCCCCAAAAAAATACACAAGCCTTGATTGAGTCGGTAAAGGTCACAGTAAAGGTGCCGGTCTCAGGATGTACGAGAATAACTAACCAGTCATTATTAGATCTAACAGCTACATGACTGACATTCTCACCATAGCTAGAACCCGCTACCTGAAAGATAAATGATTGAGGACCGCAGACAGGAAAGTTCTGTGCCTGAGCAGGAAGAGAAAGCGTCAGCAAGACAGCTAAGGAAAGGAATAGCCTACGGATCATTTCGAGTTCCATAGATTAAAAAGCGTGGCGATCTTCTCCTCTAGTACCTTAAGCCTCGCAGTTACATCAGCCCTAAAGGCAGCAGCCACCGCAATCAGAACTGCAAGTGCTGATATCTGCGGCCACCAGTCGGCGAGGATCTGTTCCATCTCATCCTACTGGATCATAAGCCGCTATATCGTCGGTATTGTTGAGCGTAGCTAAATGGCTTTCCGCAACCGGGGGAAGGTCACG
>TARA_R100001594_G_scaffold2956_13_pt1 | contig 10802 bp, 9 predicted proteins | sample TARA_R100001594 | Tara Oceans TARA_R100001594 (sample SAMEA2622752) | marine metagenome | biome: marine biome (ENVO:00000447); feature: marine epipelagic mixed layer (ENVO:xxxxxxxxx); material: "saline water (ENVO:00002010), including plankton (ENVO:xxxxxxxx)" | depth 150 m
GGCGTCGGCTACATTGGTGGCCGTTGATGAAGCGGCACCGCCAAACTGCTCTGCCGCAGCCGAGCTAATGGCCGTTTCAAGACCTCCCGCACCTCCACTACCACCCCCGGTGACGCCGATAAGATCACCGAGCTTACTGGCCAGTGTTGGGAATTTACTCAGGACATCGATCCCGAACCCGGCCCCACTGGCAATCTGGGATAGAAGCTGATCTCTTTCCTGATCCTCAAAACGCTCTTCCTGTCGCTGGAATGTTTCAATTCCTATCGCCGCTTTTCGCTCAAGCAATTCACGACTTCGTTCCAACCGGGCGATATTGATATCCCTGTTGCGGAGATTGATCTCAGATTCCAGGGCTGCATCGAATACGGCGTCTTCAAGCAATCCCTCAAGCTGAAGAAACTCCAGATCGATCTGGGCCAATCTTTCGTCTGCACCCCCCAGCTGCTCCCGTGTCGCAGAATCCGTTAATTCATCCCGTATACGGGCCTCTTCCAGTGAAACAGCCTGCTCCGCACGAATTGCACCGATTTCTGCACCAATATCTTCCTGCACATCAGCTTCTGCAGCCTCGATGCTGCCAGACGTTACTTCAACGCCCCCGGCTGCTGCCGCTGCCCTGATTGCTGCAATCTGGTCACGCCTGTCCCGGGAAAGCTGTCGAACACGTTCGTTGGCCCGGATCGTAATGGCTTCGAGTGTTGTTCCCAGAAGCCGCTCGTTTATTCCGGATCTCAGCTCAATCTCATCCCTGCTAAGGGTGACGAGTTCTCTCTGGGCTGCAAAGGACTGCTGGCTTAATCCTGCCTGCCTTTGCGCCACGGATAGATCCCGCGCAGTCCGCCTTTCCTGTATTGCAGCAGCTTCACGCTCAGAAACAATTTCTGATTCAATCCCTTCGATCTGTATGGGAAGGGTCTCCGCAATTTCCTGTACATTAAGGGCTGCGATCTGGGCATTGGCATCAAGTGTCGCTGCCGTACTTCTCGATTGTAGAAAGCTACCAGCAGCACTGATGCCGCGACCACCAATATCCAGGACATTCTGGAATTCACGATCTGTTAAATTAAATATGGCCATGACTATTCCTGGTTAAGATTGGCCGATGTAATGAGGGCTGATAACTCGAAGGCATAGGGGTCGTGGCCCGTTATCGTGATCGTTCCTTCCCTGCCCCATTCGTTATCAACCGGGAAACTCTTGTCGCCCGTGTAAGCAGGCGGTGCGGCATCCATGGGATCACCAGCTTTCCGGTAGACAATAGGATCACCGTTAATCGTGGAGCCGAGTGATGAAACCAGGCGAAGAATCACACGGTGTATCCGGCGCTTCATACCAGCCATGGAGTTATTGCTGACAGCAATATCCGGGACCTGTGTTACCAGGGTATGCGTATATGGAAGCCCCGCCTCAACCGCCGTATAAGTGCCGCCCAGCGAGATTGTACCGTCCGATACGTTTGTGTTCGGGATACGGCTCCCGTCAGCCTTGACCACAACCGTGTTGCCCTCGAGATGATGCAGGCCAGTAAGCGATGTAATAGCTGAACCAGAATAGACATATGTTGAATCCGTATAGACTGAGGTGTCGAGGTACTCGACATACCGATGGGTAGATCCGTCAATGGTTCGCTGAACCGTGACCCAGACCTGGCTGTTTGCTCCGCTTGCTGACCCCGAAGCAGGAATAACAGATACAGATTCAACGATAGGAACCGCTTCATCTGTTGCAGCAAGCCTTGTAGAATCGCTCGTAGCGATCTTGAGGGGTGCAGATCCCGCACGGGTTGTCTCCAGTATCGTGACAACATTCGATGCAGGATTGGCCACTGTAAAATCAGCGTGGCCGTTGACTGCCGTGAAGATATTGTCGGCTGTCGTGTCGTTTGATTCATTGGGGCGCCAGCCGTTTGTCCCTGAAGGGGCGCTCCCGCTTAATGCCTCGGATGTAAACGTGACCGTCGTGCCATCCGACTTGGTAATGGTGATGGTTGTCCCAACGGCAATGTTGGCGTAGTCGGTAACGGTAATTGTCGCGGAGCCACTTACGCCACCCAGCTCATGGGTATGCCACGCAATGACATTATTGATCCGGTCATAACTCAATGAAGCCAGTGTCCCGCCACTCAGGACGAACCAGGCCACATTCTCCGGATTCTTCTGATAGCAGGATCGCATAATCCCGCCTGATGTAATATCACTCGCATGCCAGTTGAGATCGAGAGTTCGAAACTTTTGCCGGGTGACTGCATCCGTTATGAGACTCAGCTCCATAACGGAAAGGGCTGTGCGATCCACGAACAGGATCGAATTTCCCGCAAAGAGCGGCATGACCGCAACGCTGCCGATAAATGAGTTGGGAACAACCTGCGGACTTGCAGGCTTGAGGATTGCATCACCACCAGTCAGGTTGATTTCTGACTGGAGCGTCCCGCAGAAAAGATCATTCTGCAGTGCAGCAAGCCACTGGACCGAAGTCTGGTCCCTTGTCGCAAGTGTATAATCGAGGGCATCACTGTCCGTCGTCCCCGGTGTCATATCTTCGGTAAGACCAATCGCACTCCCCCAGACACCATTCGGCTCTGCTGAAGTTGCCGCAAGCATCAGCCGTTGCTCGAAGAAGTGGACGGCCTTCGGGAACCCGGTGGTGCTGGAAAACGACCCGAGTTTCCAGTCCGTGGTCGCTGCCGTACCGCCAAGTGCCGTGAGGACCGTCGCTGTGACGGACGTGGCACTGGAGTACGCCGTGATCTTGGCGTAGCCATAGGCGGCTGACCCCACCTTCATGCGGACAATGCGGTCTATCTCACCGCTGCCACCAGACCCGGAGGTATCGGTTGCGGCAAAGGTCGCTGCAGACGCCGTGATCGTAACAGACCCTGATGTCCCGTCTGCCGTGAGTGTCGTGGTCGAGGTGTTGGTGTCCTGGTAGGGGCCGTCTGTAAAGACCACCGTTGCAAGGGACCAGTCGGTATCCGCAGTCCGTGTGAGCTTCCTGACCATCTTGTCCGAGTGGGTGAGGTAAAGCGTATTGCCGTCCTGTGCCCACTGGACATCATCGGCCATGGTGTCGCTCCACGGCGTTGTAATTTCGTAGACCTTGGCGGATGTCCCTGCAGAGGTGTAGGTCGAGTAGTCGGAACTGTTGACGCCGGATAACTCGAAGGTATTCGTCGTCTTGTTGGCAACGGTAAACCAGCGCCCGTTCAACTGTATCATGCCTGCAACAGCTGTGATGTAAACCTCGTCACCGTTGTTGTAGCCGTGGCTGCTGGCCGTCACGACGGCTGGGTTGGCCTTGGTAATTGCCGTTATCGTTTTCGTGGCTTCGCGTATCTGGGCATTGGCCTTGTAGAACCGTGCCTTGAGATTGCTTAACTCGATGATGTAACCCGTACCATCTGCCAGCTCGAAGGGGATGAGCGTCGAGACTTTCGACTCATCTTCAGCTGGCGCCACGAACACCGTACCCGTCCGGCGTTTTACGCCACCCTGTGCCTTGACCTGCATATTGGTGATGGTCCGGGCGGATGAATCGAACAGATCGAGATCCGTTCTGCCGCGCATGTCCGTGCCGAGCTGACCTGCCCGGAAGGAGTTTACGATGTTGTTGAGGCGAGGCATTAAAGCCTTGCTGTGGCAAAGGTCGAGGACTCTATGAGTGGTGGCGCTCCCTCGAGGCCGTCCGTGGATCGTGCGTCCTTTCGAACCTGGACATAGTACTGCCAGATACGTCCACGCAGGTCCTCATCACCCGTCAGGCGGAAACAGACGGCATGTGCCAGCCGTGCGGATATGGCCTGCACCAGCCCCGGCGACATTTCCATGGCATCGGTAATCCGCTTGATATAACGGATGTTGACCGAGCTTGCGTCCACCAGGAATGTCCGTCCCTCCACCACCCATTCATCATGGTCGAAGTTCTGGATCTCCAGTATACGCAGGCACCAGGGGTCCGTTGGCAGGTTGAATGTATTGGTGAAGCCGTAGACGGGCGTCGTTGACGTACTCGCTACTTCGACACGGTAGATCGCACAGTTCCAGGGATGGGCTGCTGTCACCTCATCCCGGATCAGGTCATAGTTTGCATTGATGGCCTTGGCCGCTTCACTGTCATCCGTCAGGGAAACAATACGCTGATCGCCAATCAGGGACAGTGCGGAGTTCGCAATCGTTACATCACTTAATGCAGGCATTGCCTCCTCCAGAAAAGGCGGGGACCGCCCCGGTTGAGACGATCCCCGTTACCACCAACCAAACGTGCGAGGTTCACCCGCTAGTCGACCACATAGGCGATATGCCCCATGATCGTCGCCGCAGCAGGAAGTGTGCCGTCATTGATCTGGGCATCAATGACCACCCCTGCCTGCGATTCAAAGAGCTTGGTTTCATGTGTGCCGATGGTTCCACCGGGGATCACTGATCCCGCAGAGGAGACATCCACACCATCATCAAGCCCATTCGGATCAGCAGCCACCGAATCCCCGTTATCATCGGTATAGGCCTGCCAGCCGAGATCCATCGTGCGACTGGACCCCATGGCAGAAAAGCCGATGTAGGAAAGACGGTTGAGCATCCTCACCTTACCCGCTGGCAGCTTGACCAGCGTTGCAGTTGAGGTTGCATCACCTGCTGATGACCCTTGTGTGAAAGCGAAAAACGCGATGCGTACTCGTCCATGCCACTGGTGAGAGGCAGGGACTTTCGCAGGCACTGCTTGGGTCAGCGCATATTCCGTTGACTGTTCAGTTGTTACTGCCATTGGTCCCTCCTAACTCGGATCACAGGCGATTTCGACGACCTTCTCGTCCTCGACCCTGGTTGCGCCGAAACTCATCTCGACGTACACCTGGGTGGAGTAGTTCTTGTCGTCTCTTTCGGAGATGCGGACTGTCACATCTTCACCGACGCCAAGGCCCACACCATTCTCTGCCCAGCAGTAAACAAGCTGGTCAGAAGAGCTGTCCGTGGGAAGGCTTTCGTAACGGGCAAACTGGAAGCCCATGAACGAAGACACCTGGCCCTGGACGAGAGCGTAGACATCGTTGTAATCCCTCGACTGCACTTCGGTCTCAGACAAGAGCTTGGACAGCTGCTTGGCGTTGGCCACACAGTAGAGGGGTTCATCGTCGCTGATTGCTTCCCCTGCCATCAGGACTTCTTTGGCGGCGATCAGCTTGCCTACGGTCAGCCCGACATCGCCGGAACCGGAGTCAAACGAGTGATTGTTCACCGCAACCTTCTGGCCACTGGGAAGTGCAACAGTTGTTGCTGCATCGTCTTCATCAATGCTGTAGGCGTTCCCGTTCATCGCGTTCACGATGGCGGTGTCAAACTCACGGCCTGCCGCCCAGACCGCATTCGTCGTATACGGTCCTTCAGGATCGGCCAGGAGTTTTACCCGGTCAGCATTGTCGATCAGATCAGCCCACACAAAATCATCCATTGTAATCCGACGCCTCGAATGGGGGGTCGAGATTAATGGGGTATCCTGGTGGCGACTGGTCCGTTTTTGCATGGCCGTTGAGCCAATGCGGTCAAAGTACCCGGCCTTCCCTTTCAGGAAGTCGGGATCGTCCCTCACCCACGGGCGAAGCCGTGAGCCTTTCTGCTGCGAGAGCAGAATGAAGTTGTCCTTATACTGCTGGACAAACGCAGTTGTGATTTCGGTACTCATACAGGCACCCTCCGTCAAAAACTTCGATTGTCAGTTTTCTCGGAGAGCAACCCGGAAGCCGGACCCTTCCTTGGAATGTAACGTATTCCCACGCGGCAGGAGTTATCCTGCAATCACGGACCTCGAGGGCAACCCGTAGCTTCGAATCATAGTGACATTTTTGCCACAGTCAACCTGTCTTTTCTGCTTCCAGTGCTCCCCGCAGCACCCACTGGAAACATTTCTCTGCAATTTCCTCCGGGTGCCGCATCTCCCGCTCCGAGGCGCGATAGGCGACGATGCGGAGACACTCCAGCCGGATATCAAGCAGTCGGTCTACGCTAACCGGGATATGCGATTGCGTAGAGCCGTTGGACTTCTTCCTGGGCCTGGGCGTGTCCGGGGTGCTTTCGATTTCTATAGGGTCCTTCTTCATCTGCCTGGTACTCCCTTATCTTGGCCAGTGCGCTTTCGACGCTGTGCGTCTCTGCTTCCGATACAACGCTGTCACCAGCGGCTGAGTTTTCCGACATGCTCACTCCAATCTCTGCAAGTCCCCGTGATACAGCTGAACTACGTGATGCCAGTTCCCTGATTTCAGTGGCGGCATCCCCGAAGAAACGCTCAACGGTATTCTCGACGGCGCCACGGCGTCGGTCATAATCGGCACCCCATGCAATACGGAGGTCGTTGGCTGTCTTTTCCGAGGTCTCCGATGCCGTGAGGCTGATCTTGTCGAGCCGTTCCTTGGTACTGGCAGCAAGCCAGTTCACCAGCCCCTGTGCCTGGTCCTGTGTCAGGTCGAGGCTGTGCAGTGCCCCCTTGAATTCCCCGATGGCATCCTTATCAAGTTCCAGCCCCTCAGAGTTCAGGGCATACTTGTCAGCTGAGTCCGGCTTGCCCAGGCGCTGGTAGAATTTATCCCGGGACTCTGCATCTGCCTCAGCCCCCGGCACCGATACCATCCCGCCGATTTTCTTCTGCGTATCAATGAAGCTCTTGGCCAGTGTACTTACATCCGGGAAATCCTTCAGTGCATCATGGTCGTGAAGGTCTTGTTCAAGATGTTCATTCAGTGACATCGTTGGTCTCCTTGGTTTCATCTTCTTCGGCCTCACGCTCGAGCGCCGAAAGGTCTACCTTGGCCAGCCGTCCGATCCTGAGATAGACGTTGCGCTGGCCCTCGTTGAAAGCCGTCTTGTCGAAGCTGTCCGGGACATAGGACTGTCTCCGGCCAAAAGACCGGTACATATCCTTGATGATCTCACGCCCCTGTGGGCTGTGGAAAAAAGCCTTGTACGCCGAGAGGCGCTGAAGGCTCGCTTTGGTTGCGGCCATTACTGTAGTGACTGTGCCCTTGCCATGTTCTCTGCGATCTGTGATTGCGCCAGACCCAGGTCAGCCTGTTGCTGCTGTTGCTGCTGTGCGGCCCGGGCCTCACGCAGCCGCCTGAGATCCTCCGGGTCCCGCATTGCCTGTTCCGGCACATCGAGGCTTTCGCCATAACGCCGTGCGATGACATCGGTATCGACGATATCGAAGACAGTAGGATCGACATTGGCCAGTCCGGCCATCGAATTCACCCAGCGGTCCAGCGCCGAGATTTCCGACAGCCGTTCTGATCGTGCCAGGGGACCGGAATACCGTACCTCGATTGTCCGTGGACCAGCATCTGCAAGCTCTGCCGGGGCCTCCGGGAACGCACCCTTGTCCAGCATGATCCGGAAGGACCGCTCGATAAGGGGGTTGAGGAATTCTGATTCAATGCGGCCCAGTGTCGGGCCAAGGACCCGCTGCATCAGTTCAACGCGGGTCCGGATTTCCTCTGCCGTCATACGATCCGACTGGGGAAGCTCCAGCTGGTCGGCAAAGAATGTCTGGCGAATACTCTGGCGCAACTCGTCCAGCTGCAGGCGGCCTGCATCCGGCCTGCCCCGGAATTCATAGAACCACATGGCGTTGCGGTCCCGCACAACCGTCCCCTTCCCCGGCCTCAGATCGACGGCACCGATCACGCCGTCATCCTCGGTAAACCACGGCGGGTCGATGTACTTGGCCCAGGCGTCGAGGTCCAGTTCCGTCGCCTTGTCAAGGACCTTCAGGTCGGGAAGCGCGACATCCCCTGGACCCCTGCCATAGCGTTCGTTGGAGTTCTTGTTCCATCGTGCAACATAGACGGGGAATTCCTGGTAGCCGCCTTCCTGTACGACATGGTTCCCCTCGAGCGAGATGTAGACGGATGCAAAGGGCATGTTCGCTGCGTCCCGCTTCTTTTCATCGCGGAGATGACGCGGGACGATCCAGTGGAGGAAGTTGAACCGATCAGAGTTCTGCTTCTCCGCAGCCTTGATAACCTTCTCAGGCATCTTCTCCGCGCCGAACTTGTCAATGGCCTGCTGCCCGGTATAGGTGAGCAGTGCACAGAACTGGTCAACAACACCCCGCTCGTTCTCCTCAAAGACATAACTTTCAATGGGATAGGTCGTGAAGTTAAACCCGTTAAACCGCTCCTTGCCCTCCAGCTCCTCGTGCAGGATGGCGGCTGTGCCGAAGGCTGTAATGTCCAGGTAGAACTCGTGGGTCTGGGACTGGAAGTTGGAGCTGTTAAAATCAACCCAGAGCCGCTTCGAGCATGACTGCAGCCATTCCCTGACAGCCGGGACCGTTTCAAGGATACGGTCCTCGTCGCTGTCCCCCAGCCGCAGGTCAAACCAGCGGAAGGCCCTTGAGGTCAGTGTCCCCTGGAGGTTTGCTGCCAGTATCTCGTGGGCGTGCATACCTGTACTGACATATCGTTTCGACTGCTTTTTCTTCCCCGGCGTCTGCCGGACCGTGATGGAGTTTTTCCTGGGGATCAGGTGGTCGGCAATTTCCTGCCATCCCGGTTCCCAGTTCCGCCGCTCGCGGATGAGTGTGCTGTACTTGTGTACGAGGTCTTGCGGTGTGAGGTTCATTGGTCAAACACGCTGTAATCATCCAGAGTGGTACGGGCGACAAGCCGGGTCCTGGTCCCCGAGCGTCGTCTTGCAAAACGGAGCGACATGACGAGGTAGCGGGTTGCATCCATGAGATCGTCCCGCTCCTTGTGGATCTTTCCGTTCTTGCGGTGATACAGGCGGAATTCCTCCCACCAGTCTGAGAGATGCGCGGCCACCTTGAACTGCCCCGCCTCCATCATATCCGTGATCTTGGTAATGCCAGCCTCGACGGAATTGCTGCCGTCCTCGAACTGGGCATGCTGGCGCAGCATCGAGACGCCTTCTTTCCGCCACAGTTTGGATATCGGCTCGCCCGATTGCCTGTCATGCTTATGGCCATCGTGGGGCCACGCTACCGGGATATCTGCACCCCGGTCCCTGAATGCCTTTGCATGGGCCGAGGCGACGGCCCTGTTCTGGCGGTAGCAGTCGTAGATGTAGACGGTATCGCTGTCCCGGTCCCATCGTCCCCAGACCCCTGCGACGGGATGGTCCCAGTCGGCAAAGTCCACGGCACCGATGGCTGGCCAGTACGAGGGGAAGCCCTGCGAAAATTCTGTCACATCGAAGGTGATCTCCGGCTCCATGATGGGATAGACGCGGCCCGACCCGAGCATGGGGATACCCCGTGTCCGTGCCTCGCGCTCATGTTCGGGGTAACTGGATTCGATCTCCTCGATGTCATCGTCGGAATAATGGGCGGCATCCCGCAGCTCCATCATCACATAGGTCCGGCCCCCGAGTTTCTGGGGCTCGTCCTGGGCGACGGTATTTGCATCGAGTTCCTGTATTTCCTTCAGTGCTTCCTTTTCTTCCGCCGAAAGTCCGCGTAGGTCGTCCGGACGCCCATTGGCACTAAGAAAGCGAGAAACCACTGAGGACATCCCCATGAGCGGAGTAAACGTGAGTAGGATCGGCGCCCGTTTCGCATTGGTCCTTGTTAAAACCTCCGTGTAGAAATCAAGTGGCGGCTCCTCGTCGTTCCACGCCCCGTCGAGGGTTTCGCCCTGTGCCTTCTCGCGTCCCTTCTCGTAGGACTTGAACCAGAGGATCGATGTCCCGCCCGAGGCATGGCGCACCTCAACGCTGTCCAGCAGGTCCGGCACGCCCCTCGCCAGCGTCGGTTTCCCGATGATGGCATCCCGTGGGATCATCCCCGTCCCGTAGTCGCGCTTGCGTCCCATAAGGATGCGCTGCACGTTATCCCGTGTCGTCTCCCCCGTGACGCCGCATACCCACCAGTAAACCTCCTGCTCGCTCCTGTATCCCTGCCACCAGTCCGGGTAACGCCCGGTCAGGTGCATGGCAACCTCTGCCCCCGCACTGAGGGTCTTGCCCACCTGGTTCGCCGCCATAAGCATCCGCTCACGGTAGCGACTGCCAAGATCGTGGAACTCTTTCTGCTTGGGGTAGGGTTTGTAGAAGTCCAGCTGGTTGAACCGCTGGTGCTCTGCCAGCTGGTCATAGATATGCCGCAGCTCCGCGAGCTTATGGTCGCGTGCTTCGTCAACCGCTAATGCAGCATCTGCCATCAAGGGAGCATGGAACTCCCGGGACGAATCTTCTGGTTAGAGGCAACCACGCGTGGCTTGCCGTTCCTGGAGCCGCTCTTATTCCTGGCCCCACCCTTTGGTTTAGGTGCCTTCATAGGCGTGTAGCTCGATACCATAACAACTCCTTGCAGTAGTGGCTTGGCCATACCCAGTGAACAATACCCACAATATGTTGTGTATGCCAGAGCTATTTACCACAAGATGTGGTATTATACGACATGAAAGAAGACCTGTCGCCAATAACCAAGTGCTCTATCTGTGAATCAGAGGTGGACCCCGAGGAAGGGGGGACATCAGGATACCTTGGAATGATTCCCGTAACATTCTGTGTCTGGTGCTATGCAGGTATCAGGGACCTCGCTTACCAGACATGCAGCCGATGTATAGAGGAAGAAGAGGCGATTTAGGGGATTGACAGATTGTGAAATGATTGTTAAGCCTGAGAGGGCGTAATGTGAATCATGCTTATATCTATTAATATCTATAGATATTCTTATATATACTTTAGTACTTAAAATTGATGCATGTCACAGGTTTCGCTAACCTACTGAAATAAAACAATATAATGGCAGTCCTCCAAAAACTCCGGGTACTCCGTGGGTTTGAGGGGGTTTTT
>TARA_R100001594_G_scaffold139325_1_pt1 | contig 10792 bp, 15 predicted proteins | sample TARA_R100001594 | Tara Oceans TARA_R100001594 (sample SAMEA2622752) | marine metagenome | biome: marine biome (ENVO:00000447); feature: marine epipelagic mixed layer (ENVO:xxxxxxxxx); material: "saline water (ENVO:00002010), including plankton (ENVO:xxxxxxxx)" | depth 150 m
ATGAGCCATTCGAGGCTTTTGAGCGTTTTAGCTGGGATAGGGTCGTCGCCAAAGCCCGTGTAACAGATACTTTCTGTTCTTGAGTTCCATGGGCGGGTGGCTGCGCTGACAACGCCGGCGCCTCTGCCTTCGTATATGGCTCCTTTTTCGTCTATGAGCCAGTTGTAGGCGATGGCGTTCCAGCCTCGTGTGTCCATGTGATACTTTTCGAAGGCTCGTACAGCTTCTACGCCTTTAGCGCCGTTTCTCACGCCTGAATGGTGGACGGCGATTCCTCTCATCCATCCTTTACGAATGTTGGTAAAGGGTTTTTTTGGGCCTCGGCTGCCCCATTCATCTCTCGTGATTATTTTACTCATGATGGCGGGTCAGGGAAATCGGCGATGCCGGCGGGTGTCCACGTTGACGGGTAATCCCGCAATGCTTGGCGGTAAGTAGCCCAAGCACGTTTCTCATCATCGGTGAGTGGAGCATCAGCCATCTGTGTCCAGTCGGATTGGGCGAGAAGAGCGTCACGCCATGTCCGCATTTGGGCAATAAAATAGGTTTCTTCGTTGCCTTCGGGGGCTAGAATAGCGTCTAACTCTATGCTATGCGGCACGATAAAATCCTTGTAAGTACATCTCTCCTGATGTGTCCCATGTAGTAGGTCGGGCATTAGATATGGAGGAAACATGACTATAGCCTAAACTGCCAGCGGCTAATAGCAGATAAGGAAGAATCGTTTGAGAGGAAGATATTACTATATTATGGACAAACCATATCGTCCCACCTATCGGCCTCACCCATCCAGTGCCAGTGCTTGTGTAGGCGCCATCTTGTACGGCCGCTGGTAAGCTACTACCGCTAATATCGAGGCTTATATTACCGGCGCTGTAACTCGTAGTACTGCCAGCATCGAAGAAGATCTGATAAAAGACAAGCTCATTTACTTGACAGAATTTGCCGTTATTTGTGGCGTTTCCTTCGGTTACTGAGTTCCATGCTGGAGTGAAACTTTCAAAATCACCGATGCTGTTAAGTTGAGCTGCTGTTAGAATCGCTCCAGAGCTGAAATCGAATGGGTTGGCCATAAATCTATCCTAGTATTCCTGTACCCAATTTACCATAAAGCGAGTTGTCGAGGATGAATAGTGTTTGTGTTTGGGCGTCAGCTAGAATAAAAGTCCCAACGGTACGGGCTGGGGTTATATCCCACCGGACGCCTATTATCATGCCGTTGTAGGTTTGTTGTGCTCCGGTGCCAGGCGGTGTTTTATATTTGACGTCGCATTGGTCTAACACGGTGTATGTAAATAAGCCGCCGTTGTCGTCTGATGTTGTGATAGTAAATTGGACGCTTTTTATTACTGTTGAGGGTTTTTGTTGTTTGGCTATGATTTGGTTCGCTAGGGTAGTAACTCCAGTGTCGTCGGCGTTTAGAAGGCCGGTGCGTGTTAGCCCTTTAAGCCCATAGGCCGTTATTGTTGCGTCACTGCTTCTGGCTCGTTTAGCGCTGCCGCCTTGTCGTTGCATAAGTGCCTGGGTTACTATATTCTCGCCTCGTATTCCTATATCTAGGTGGGTAAAAGCGAACGTGCTGCCCGCTCCCGTATCGTCAAACGTGACGGTCGTGTTTTGTGGTATAGCGCCCTGCGTTTTAAACGTTAAAACATTTCCATAGTATGAGGCGTCGAAGGCGGCTCCTTGCCTGCAGCATAAGTCGCCGCCGTCTGTTTGTGCTAAGAGTTGCGCTAGTTGGCCGGCTGAACCTGTATGGCTAAGCGTTTGGTTTGTTGATTTGCCTGTTGCGTTTCCGACTATTTTAACCTCGTCGTTATATTGGCCTATGCTTTGATAGTCCATGATTTGATTGATTTGGGCGTCTACCGTTGCCCCATTGAACGCTACGGCAGCGCCCGCTGAATCAGCTATATTTATTTGAGATAGTTGGCCGAGCCTATCTACTACGGTAACTATTAGGCGACTTTGTTTTGTGTCTATGATTTCTAAATCGACGTCTTGTATGACGCCCTGAAATACGACTGGTGGCCCTACCGAATATGACGCCCCCGATACGCTAGCCGTTAACTTAAAAGCTTTCCCTATGTACGTCTCGTCTTCGTGGGTGCCGCCGCCGCCTGGCGTGTATTTGCCGTCGTTATTATAGAGTTCCATCCTGCACGTCCCCGCCATGTAGCCGGAGATAGGTTCATTTTTTCCGTAGGCTATAGAGAAACCAGCGACATCCGTTAAGGGTATAGCGCCGGCGTCTAGGGTGCAGGTGAGGGTGTAATCCCAAGCCATTAGAAAGCCCTAGTATTTACTGGGATTGGTCCATTGATAGCTTGGTAGCGTTGTAGCGCTCTTACTACGTCGTCGCCGTTAGATCCCGCCGGCATGTTTATATTTATGGTGTTTCCCCCCATCATGCCAGCTTTGTTTAATGGGATAACGGCTTCGGGGCCGGCCTCGCCAACGATTCCTAGCGTAGGCTGCGTGACTATGCCACCTTTAGCAAATAACGGGATGCCTCCTGGTATCCCAGAAATTGCGGGCAGCACGTTTTTCCAAACGTTTTTCCCTCCTGGTAGTTTGTCGGCTAATAGGCCCATGAGGTCGGTTGGTGCGTTGATTATTCCCCGCCCTATTTCGGCGACTATTTTGTAACCTATCTCCCAGATTTTAGTCCAGTCCATGTTTCCGAAAGCGTCGCTAAATGCTTGGCCTATAGTGGCGGGCAAATCCTTAAACCAGTTAAGTAGAGCGCTTAGTTTCTGGCCAAGGCCTTTAATTATGTTAAGGGCGAAATCGGCGCCGATTCCTAAAAATGTGACGGCGTATGTGCCCATACTTTTAGCAATGTCGCCTATTGCGATAGCTAGCCCAGTTATAACGTCGCCGGCGAACGATAACAGCGCGGGGACTAAGTGTTCTGCTAGCTTAAAGCCGGCTTTTGCTATTTCCGGTATTGCTTTAGTGATAATAAATTCTGTGATTGTAAAAGCAATGTCGGGTAATTTAATAAGTAGTTCTTTCAGGACTGGCCCTATCCAATCGAGGAACGCAGCTGCGAATTTTCCGAGGTTGTCGGCTACGAGCGGAAGGCCGTCATAAAGTATCCAGTTGCCTACGGTTTTTCCCCATTCCCCCAGTTTTTTCAGGATGGACGGCAGTAAAGGCACTATCCAATCTATGAAGGCTTTGCCTAGTTCGAGCAGGTTTTTGGCTGCGGCTTTTGTTATGGTCCATATTCCTTCAGCTAGGACGGGCGCTATTTCAAGCAGGGCTTGGCCTACTTTGGGCGCTAATGTTCTAAGGGTGTCAAATATCTTTTGGCGCATGTTAATAAGCCCGTCGACTAAAACTTTAGCGACGCCAGCGAAACCTTTTTTTCCGTACACTTTGCTTAGTTTTTCGCCAAAACTAATGAGCTTGTCAAATAGCTTAAAAATTTTGGTGCCTATCGGTAAAAGTTTTTTGCCTAATTCTATGCCAAGGTTTTTAATACGGGCTTTTAATATGCGCTGCTGGTTAGCGAGGCCTTCCGAGGTTTTTGAGAAATCGCCGAGGGCGCCTTGTTGACCTAATTGTTCAAGTATTAGGGCTTGGCGGGCCATTATTTTATTGCCTTCGGATATTTCGCCGTTAGCGTCGCCCAAGCCCATTTCTAACGCTTTTGCTTCAATAGCGGCGGCGTTTATAAGCACGCCGATAGATTGCAGCGGTTCATTTGACCCCCGAAGCCCAGCTTGGAGCTTTTCGAGGGCTTCCTCTGGACGTAAATTATTAAACGAAGCGACGTCCGCTGCGACGGTAACCAAATCGCTGCTGAACGTGGCGAGGTCGTCACCTGATAGGCCGGCGGCTTTACCAAAAACGCCGAAGCTACTCGCTGCTTCTAAAAATTCGGATTGTGATAAGCCAACAGCTGTGGCGGCGCCTTTAGCGTTAGCTTCGATTGATTTACTAGCGGTCTCAAAAATAGCTTGGCTTTTGCTCAAGCTTTCCTCGAAATCGACGGCCATTTCGCCCGCTTTTACGCCTATAGCGCCTAAAGCCGCTCCCGCTGTAGCCGATACTTGCCCTACACGTTTGCCAAAGTTTTTAAGGCTTTCGGTAGCGCCGCCAAGCGCTTTTTTAAGTTTTTTGTTATCGCCAAGGATAGCGACGCTTATAATTGCGCTTTTTTTAGCCATTACCTACGCCTCCCGCCTTCCCACATAGTAGACGGCACCATTCCAAATTTTGTGAGGTCTTCTATCTTGTCCTCATACGCTCTAATAACTTCGTCACGCCGATCATCTAAAGCATCATAAAGAAACGGGTTAGGCCGTATAGGGCCGCCCCGCCAACCCATGAACGGCGCAGGGCGTGTTGGCCACCCCCAGTGGACTGGGCCGGCGTATGGAACTGCTTTATAGCCTGCGCGAACGGTAGCTCTTGTTTTAGTACCAGAAGACCGTACAGTATCACGTAAATCGCCAGAACGGACAGGCACCCTAGTCAAAGCTTCGCGCATAACTAATTCGCCCAGGTCTGTATGAAATTCTTTCAAATCGTCTACAAGCGTATCAAGCCGTTTTAGTTGTCGCTGAAATTGCCTGTCGCCTACGACTTCATAAAGTTTCTCTTTTTTGGCCATTATGTACGCTTGTTAGCCCTTTCCCGTTCTTTTTGTATATCGTTATGGGCGAAAATTAAGGCTCTTAGTAAATACGGGTCTAGTTCGATCAATTCAGCGAGGCTTTGCCCCGTGACTAGGGCTAGCCTAGCGACTGAATAGGCGCCGTATTGCTTACCAAAGGGTCCGCATCATCCTCCAAAACGGTTATATCTTTAATGTCGTGCTGTACCCATTCGTCAAATAATTTGACAACCCTGCCACTATCACGCGTGCTTTGCCAACCTAGCCAGCAAATATGCTCGATAGATGGGTTGTCGCTAAAAGCTCCTGCAAGCGTCGTTTTGAACTCGCGCTCAAAAGCAATAGCGGTTTTTAGTGATATGGTGACAGCGTAGGGGTCACCTTCCGTCGGCTCGATTTGTAGCCTTATTGTTGAGCCAAGCATGTCTAGCTGGTCGCTTTCGTTACCGTGCCGGAAATGGGCCAGGAAATCGAGTGCGTTGCCAAATCGCCCACACTACCAGAAACCGATGGCCACTCCGTGACCACTGCGCTAAATGTAAAACTTGGATTGGTAGCTGAGGTTGCTCCAGCATCGGCTTTGACTACAACTGTTGTTGTTGTCCCTATTAATGGGTATACGGTCGCCTCGGTTTTTGCTGAAGCGAAATCTGCGTTAAAGTCGATGTCTACGGTTCCGCTTTTTAGGCCTGGAATGTAGGTGCGGGCGTCGTCGCCCATTGAAGTGTCCTCTATATTATCAGCGGATTGTGAAAGCGTAACGCTTGTGACGTATGAGCTTAAATCCACAGAGTTAATCGTAACACTTGCATTATTTAGCAAGAATTCTGCCATTGTTATTTCTCCTTTTTAGGGTTGTTATCTTTTAGATGGCCGCCCTGTATTAGAGCGGCGATATTTACACCTGCTAGCTGCTTGTCAGTTAGCTGGTCGCCTTTTTTGTGGTTAGCGAGATTGTCGCTTATTACTTCATATTTGCTCATACTAGAACCTCCAAGTCTAGCTCTACTGCTAAGAATACACTATCAGCGAAAGGTAAACGGCCATAGTTTCGGGCTGCGGTGACGGTTAGCGCTGTAGCTTGTCCATCTAACGTCTGGTCCGCCTCTAACGCTGTGGGTACGCTTACAAGATAATCGTTTAATAAATTTTGTGCTGATGCGCTTTCAAATCGTTGAGCTGCGACAATAATGTTAAAAAAACAAGTAGTAGAAGCTGCCGCTACTGTTCCCATAGCTTCATGATATGTAATAGCGGTAGAAGCGGGGACGACTATGGCGCAGGGAACTACGATGCTATCTGGAACGTTATCGAAGACCGCTACAAAACTTTCGGGAGTTGATACGGTTTCTAAACGTGTTTTAAGCTTTGCCCTTATTTCGTCGTAATCCATTAAGCCGCCGCCGGTACTTTTAGCCCTCTAAGCAATGCCACGACCTCGGGGTCATTACGGCTAATTCTAATAAAACCATCTATGCCGCCTGTTTGGAAACCAAGCGGGCTTGAGCGGCGCTGGTACAGCCTGGCTGCGATAACGAGAGCGCATTGCTTCACCTGATCAGGCGGCGTCATCTGGTAGCCCCAGAACGCCGTGATTTCCACTGTGGGACGCCCGTAAAGGTCACGGGTGAAAGAATTGCCGTCTACTCTCTGTATGGTCCTGTACGGGGCTGTATTTCCGCTAGCGATATAATTCGTGGTTACAGTAAGCGTCGTGTCATACGTACCGTTCAGAGTGGTGTCTTCTTTAACGACGAGGCCGGTTGTTTGCGCGATGTCGTCACAATACACGGTGTAATCGTCGTATGGTATAAATACTTTTGCTGTAGCGCTTGAAGGCGTCACAAAAGTCCGGCCAGTCATTTGATCAACTTCACTTTCGGCAGCAGCTATAGCATTATTTAAGGCTGTATCTTCTGACGTTGAGCCTGAAGGTATGCCAAGATATTGCTTTAATAGGCTTAAGCTAGTGTAATTTGCCATGTTGCCTATTTCTTTTTAGCTGGTGCTTTTTTCTTCGCTGGAGCTTTCTTCGCGGGCGCTGCTGTTTCTTCTTTAGAAACTCTGCTAGGCGCTTGTTTATCCCATAGTTCTTTGCTCATGTGAATCCTTTCAATTGAGAGGTGGGCGACCCTACCGGCTACCAGTAAGGCCGCCCATGATCTCAATTTTTACAGCGTTGCTGCAAATAGTGTTCCTTGGCAAGCAGTCACAGCCGCTGGATAACGTCCGGCGGTGAAAGCTGAATAGCCAAAAGCTACCATCCTAATGGTGAGGCTGTTCGCTCCGACTGAATCGTATCTTACGATTGTTGGGGCGTCGTTGCCATCTGACCAGTACAGGAGGTTGTCACGTCGTGTGATGATTACCCTATCTTCGTTGGTGCCTGCACCAAGGTTAGTTGGGATGTTTGCATCTGTGACAACGTCTACGCCTGCAATGTTACCGACAACGGAACCGTAACCGGCTGCGCTTCCTACCGCTACAGGGTCGGTGGGGTTGTTGCCCATTGGGTTGACCAAAGGCCTGCTGTTCCCATCTAGCCCTCCAGAAATGTAAGCCCAGCGTCGTGGGTGCATAAAGATGACGTCAGGTGGGAGGTAGTAGTTGCTGTTAACTTCGCTGATGCCTTTGATGATGGCTTGGAAGGTTTCAGCCGATGAGGGTGAAGCGTCATCTTCGTCCACGTCGTTGATTCCTGACACGTTAAGGATACCCAAGTGAGTACCTGAGCTGCCTGAACCGTTGATAACGTCAGCGTCTACCGATGTAGCGTAGGCGAGGGCCATGTCAGCAATGATGATGCTGTCTACGCCTGAGCCTCGATCTATGGCTTGGCGACTAATATCAGCAAACCCGCCGTATGAGTTAACGTTCACTGTGAGGAGCGTGTCGTCCGGTGAGCTTTCGGTAAGGGCAGCATTCTCAGCGCTTTGGGCTGCGATGCTGGTGCCTGTTGTTATCCTCGAGATGTTTACTGTTAGTCCATTTGATGGAAGATTGAGGCGGCGGCTGTTCTGTAGGACAGGGGAACCTGCTCTAGCGAGAGCGGCTGCTTCATCCACCAAGTACTGAGGCACAACGAGGCCTGCAAAATTGCTGCTCGAAGAATCTCGGTATTCGAGTTCCATCTCTTGCATGTGCCGTGTCTGTCGGGCTTGTGCAGCGGGATCGCTGAGAACCTGAGCGCGGTACATGTCTTGGAAAAAGTTGTGTTCACCATGCTGACGGTAGGTGAGTGGTTCGTCTGTTACTACGACCTGGCCTACAGCGGCACGTTCTTCGGTGGTGTCTCCCATAGCTGCAACTTCAGCTTTCATCCGAGCTGCCTCCATGTTGGATTCTTTGATTTCTCGTAGTTCTGCAATTCGAACGTCAAGTTCTGAAGCTCGTTCTTGTAGATCTTTGAGGTTTTGGTCTTCTGTTTCTGTGAGGTCACGCGACTCGTCAGCGGCTCGAGTTACCAGTTCGTGCTGGGTCTCGGCTACTTCAGCGCGTTCCTCGATAAGGGTATCGAGTAATTTCATTGTTGTTTCTCCAAATAATGGTTTTGATTGAATCTTATTTGGGTGTTGACCAGGTGAGGTGCGCTACCTCGGCGTAGACAACGGCGCAAATGTAGTTCTAGTGTAGTTTGACGCTTGCTTGATTACAAGGATATACTAAAAATAGAACAGACCCCGAGGATTATTTAATCCTAAAAGAGTCGGGGTCGGTTCTACTTATTTATTTATTATTTTAATTTTGGACTAGTAGCGCTTTTACGGCGTCAGAAGCCCAGTACCATTTTTCTGGTTCTGCTGTTCCATGATACCGATGAGTCTGTTTAAAAGCCAGATGCACTATTACTTCTTCATCTGGGTCTATACGGTAGGGGTGCCTGCCGTCATCATCTATACGCTCTATTTGTATATAGGTACCAAAATCATTTACGTTATTAGCGAAAAAGATTTCTTCACCAATTTGGATAAGGTCACCATTGCATAAGTTTTTAGCTTTCATGTTTTTACCTCCTTTCATATTCAATACCAATTATAGCATATTCAATACCAAATGTCAAATTGGGTTTTTTGGGCATTGATAAAAGCGCTGGTCAGCAAAAAAGAGAAAACGTTGTGACCTGCGGAAATAAAAAAATAAAAAAAATTATTCTGTTATTAGGAGATGGCGCCATTTCGCGAGCCGAGGGACGAGTAGTTCGTCATCTGGGTCAAAAGCTCTTACAGATAGCACTTGTGCTTGATTATAGGCGGGTTGTGTGACAAGACCCACATGGTCAAGCTTTGCCTCGAGGCGGGTTATGTGCTGTTTCCCGTCAATGGTTCCTTGCTTATTTCTAATAGGTAAGAATCCTACTGACAGCCCTGTTACCATACCCTCCGCTGCTAGTGTTCGGGCTTCTTCACCCCTGGCTGTGTTCGCGAGTTTGAAGTCAGCTATAAGGCCGCTTGCGTCTTTTTCCCAACTGACGCTCATACCAATAGGATGCCGTTGCGTGTCGTGCTGCTCTAACAACGGTATTTTGTTACCTCGCTCTTTAATGCTTTTGTCGAATACGTTGCTAGAGAGGGTTTCAATAAACCTTGGTGTTTCGTACCGGCTATGAAACGGGGCGACCATTCCGACAATGTGATGGCCGTCATCTTCTGCCCGTGTTTCAAGGTCACTGAATTCGATTGTGCGGGTTTCTAGTTCGCTCATTCTTCCACCTCTATCTCGATATTGGTTTCATCTTCCGGTAGATCTTCAAGCCTTCTCACTTCGTTAATAGATAGAAAACCGCTTTCTATCCCGATTTTGTGGGCTTCAAACCGTTCTCTACGGTCAGCCCGCTGGAAATCGTCAGCGTCAAACAATGCGACTTGCCCTCTGGGTAGGAGACTAGAGAAGGCTTGTTCGAGCCTTGACATGTAGCCGCGGAGCGTGTACGTCACAAAAGCCCTATTGTCTTGTTGCACGTTCGAGTATGTTTTGGAGTTGCCGTCCGTGGGTACTCCTACCATGTGGGGCGGCACCCCGAAGATGGTGCAGATCTGTTCTGCGCTGAATTTGCGTGATTCTAACAGTTGTAGGTCATCGGGTGAGAACGATAGCGGCTGGTAGGTTAAGCCACCAGATAGCACCGCTGGCGATTTTTGCCGCCCACCGTGAGCTTTTAGGAAAGAATTTTTGAGTTCTACTGCTTCTTCCTGGCTTAGTTCGTTCTGTGACGATATGACGCCCGAAGGAATCGAGCCGTTTACGTGCATCTCTGAAGCTGATTCGTCGCCTGCGATGGCTAGCCCCAGCGTTCGCCGTTGTAGCTGTAGTGGCCCAGCTCCCATTAAGCTGCCCGCTGAGACTATGCCACCGCGTACATGCAGAATATCAGATGCGTCATACTGATTGCCTGCGACATGATAAATTATTGTACCATTTGCGAGCATTTGCACGTTTGTGGCGTCAGGGGATAACAGAACTGCTTGCGTGGGGAAACCGAGCCGGTCGTAACCGCCGAGTAGGAAATAGGCGTTTCCTCGTAAAATCAAAGAACTAACAGCCGCTGAAAACGTGTCCATTCTAGTAAAGTTGGGGTCTGGCTGTTTTAATATCGATGGGGTCGGGTCGAGCCGCTGGTCGTCCCTATACGCCCCTATCGGTAGGCTACCTATGGTATCTGAGATGAGTTGCACGCAACGATATGCGGCTGGGATAGAAAGGGTAGTATTTTCTGTGACGGCGATGGAACCTGTGAGGCTTTGCGGCGATAGGTACCGTTCAGGGATGGTTTGGGATAGGTGGCGGGTTTGTTTCCCTCGGAGCGTGTTAAATATCATTATTCGTCATTTTCCAAGGCTGCCCCCAGTATGAAAGCTAGTATCCCAGCACACAGTAGCCCTGCTGCGAAATTAAAGAATATGTATACTGCTGCCACTATAGCGACAGCTCCTGCCAGCTCTATTGCTAGAGCCACGTATTTTCTTTTAATCATAGTATAAAAATGTCCTAAGGTTAGTGTATAGCAACTTTTGGTTGTGGTGTGGTTAATCCATTCACGAGAGCGAAACGGGCCAAGGTCACAGCGCAAAGAGGTGTTATGTCGTGGTCTGATTTGCGTGACCATGCCCATTGTTCTCCTAGTTTGCGTCTTGTAGCGTTATCTACCGCCGTTTGCAGTCTTGGGTC
>TARA_R100001594_G_scaffold148761_1_pt1 | contig 10767 bp, 16 predicted proteins | sample TARA_R100001594 | Tara Oceans TARA_R100001594 (sample SAMEA2622752) | marine metagenome | biome: marine biome (ENVO:00000447); feature: marine epipelagic mixed layer (ENVO:xxxxxxxxx); material: "saline water (ENVO:00002010), including plankton (ENVO:xxxxxxxx)" | depth 150 m
GCATCTCCACCAAACACAAAAAGGAAAAACAAAATGGCAACAACAACTTCAAACACTTCTTTTAATAGGGAGATTGCGACATTAACAAAAAATCTTGAACAGCTAAGAAAAGAAGTTAATCAAAGTAAAAATAATACTGATTTAGATGATGTGAAGGCTCGTTTAGATCGTGCATCTGTTAGCGTTAGCAAATTAACTGATGGACTTAACGATCAACAGCGCGAAATGACAACTTTTAAGAAACAAGTAACTAATGACTTACAAAAGATTATTGATGGAATGAGAGAATTAGCTAGGCGTGTACAATGACCGAGGAAGAGAAGGGGTTTAACAAACCTTGGAAATACGAATCACTACACAGTACTTTTGAATCAGCCGACTCGGTACGTAATAAACTTTTGCGCATATGGGAAAACGATGATAAGCACAAAGGCATGCAAGTTAAAGTTCATTTCTTGTCATCCAAAAATCAATTTGTTGTAAAGACACGTCTTCATCCAGATTTTGAACCTGTTAAAAAGGAAAAGAAAAAGAATGTCAAACGTAGCAAAAAAAATAAAAGAAATAATGTCGACGGAAAATTTGACCCTCAAAGAAGTGATTAAGAAATATCCTCACTTGGCAGAAATGCACCTGGAAGAATATATTGTTGATGATAAAATTTCTGAAATAAAAGAAAAAAATAAGAAATTATTGTTGGATTAACATGGAAGATAAATTATACTATTTTACTTTTCGAGATTCATTCACCAAAAGAATAGAAAATTTAGAAGTAAAAGCTAAAACATTTGCAGAAGCACTTCCTAGGGCATATATATATCGTCAGAGTTTAAATAGGCAATATAAAAAAGCTAATTGGGATGTTATTGATATGAAGAGTAAGAATATTCCGACTTAGCTCAGTTGGTAGAGCAGACGGCTGTTAACCGTCGGGTCGCTGGTTCGAGTCCAGCAGTCGGAGCCAAAATATGAGAAACAAAACAATTGCAGTGAGCGGCGCCTTTGATCCCCTTACTATTGGTCAAACTAGAATGATTAGTCATGCTTCAAAACTGGGAGATGTTATAATTATCTTGAATACTGACCGGTGGCTTCTGGAGAGAAAGTGGCGTATTTTTTTACCTAGAGAGGAGAGAAAGAAGCTTTTAACAAGCATACCAGGAGTTATTAAGGTAATAGATGCCGATGACGAAGATGGTACGGTTTGCGAAAGCCTTAAGATACTCAAACCCGATATGTTTGGAAATGGTGGCCACAGAACCCGAGAAAACACCCCAGAAATCGATCTTTGTGTTGAAATGGGTATAGGCCTAGTTTGGCAGATCGGAAGCGTAGAAGATATGAAAAGTATTGAAAATCTATATTCACAAATTGTACAATGCCATCAAAACAAGATTTAAAACGCCTTAAACAGATATACGAAGAAGAATCTGCTAAGATTTTATTATACCATGATGTGGTTTTTGATTACGTCGGGTATGATGGTGATGTAGAGACAGTCTATATCAGGGAAGATGAAGAATCGCCTGAAGAATTGACTTTTGAGATGTTGAGTGATTTTGAAAAGAGAATAAAAAAAGAAATTAATCCTAGATGGTACGTGGGAATAATGTTTACTGATCTAGAAGCGGCTGAAAAAGAATTAGAAGATAATAATTACTAAACAATGCCAATTGGATTTACATCTGAAGTTATCGACGAAGAACCGAAGTATGTTCCGAGAAAGACATTTATCGAATGCGAAGAATGTAATCAAATATTTATATCGCGTGAGTATAATAAAACCAATGCAGCTGCCTCCTGTAATTGTGGCAACATTAATATAGGAATACATATTACTGAATATGCTAAATTTGAGAATCTTGTTACAGTTCGATGGACGAAAAGTCCTCCAAAGATCTATGAAGAAGAATAGCATTTAAATAATATTTCTTCCTGTGTTAGAATATCCTTAATTAAGGAGGTTAATACACATGGAGTGTTTACTAACCTGTGCTTTGGTTTCAGGTGTAACTTTAGTACTAGGATATGTTGTAGCTAAAAAAGGCTGGCTATAAACAAAAGGCCCCGTCAAGCGGGGCCTTTTCTTTTTTCAATAATCAAAAGATTATTTAATCACATCTTTCAAAAAATCATATAATTGATCAGTACTGGGAGAGAATGATACAAATGGAAAATGCGCGTGGACAGAATGAATCATTCCTACTAGTTCTCCATCCTCATTGACGATAGGAGAACCTGATGATCCGCCAATTGCAGGTATTGTGTATACAGCAAAGCCTGGCCCAATTTCCTCCCAGAATCCAGAATATCTTCCTTCCAGTATTGGAATCATATTTTCACCAAATATAGCTGCAGGCGCCGCAATATTATAATATTTTTTCCCTATCTCTAATTCGCTATTGCGTAGCTTTATCGATGGTTTAGCTAGATGTTTGACAAACATGATGCACGTATCTAACTTATTGTCTATCTTTTTGACAGAGCCAGCATAGCGAAGATTATCAATATCAACGATTTCAAAGTTCATTTTAAATTTCAATCCAGAATCGATTGCTTCTTTTTCAAAATCTTTCTCTTCGCAAACATGACCCGCGGTTAGAATATAGGAGCCCTTGTTGGTATTTCTTACTACAGCTCCAGATCCATGACCCACAAATTTTTGAGTAAAACAGTTCTCTTCATCAAAGCACTTTGTAACTTCAATTTTAATTTCTACTTTTACAAAAGAATCACGAGGTAGTATATTGTGGATAGCATATTCTGGTAATTTAACATGCTTGGCGTTGCAAGAGCCAAACATAAACATTACAAAAAGTAAGAAAGATGTATAAATTAATTTCCTCAAACATCGGCCCTCCGTTGTGAAGCACTATAAAATATATAGTTAATTCGACTATACGTTCGTATAATTTATTTTTTAAATGAATATTTAATAATAGGAAAACTTTGATGAAAAAAACGTATGTTATTGATACTAGTGTATTTTTGACAAATTATAATTCACTATACTCATTCCAAAATAATGATGTTGTAATCCCCCTTAAAGTCTTGGAGGAGATAGATAATCACAAAAAGAGACAAGATGGCGTCGGCTTGAATGCTCGTGCCATCATAAGAACTTTAGATCAGTTTAGAGAAAAGGGAAACTTACACAAGGGCGTGCGTATAGGAAAGGGTTATGGCATATTATCGGTTAGACAATACGATCCAAAACTAGTTCCTGGTGATCTAGATTTAACAAATGCTGACAACCAGATTATTGGCACTGCCATTTCTGAAAAGAATAAAAATACTAAAAGAAAGGTTATAGTAGTTTCTCGCGATATTAATATGCGAGTAAAGTGCGATGCATTGGGGATCCTGTCAGAAGACTACATACTAGATCAAATTGTAGCCGACACCAAAGAATTGTTTGTTGGCTTTGAAGAATACTTGGTAGACGATCAGATGGTAGATCGCTTCTATAATAATGAAGATATAATGATTGACAAAGAAGAGGCAAAGTTTTTTCCAAATCAATTTATAATGCTTGTGTCAAATTCAAATCCAAAAAAAACTGCTCTAGCCTGTTTTAGAAATTATAATCTTCCATTGCAAAAATTAATTGATTATAAAGATCCTATATGGGGACTTAAGTCAAGAAACAAAGAACAAAATTTTGCACTTAATCTGTTGTTAGATAAAAACATCCCAATTGTAACAATGATCGGGGCAGCCGGCTGCGGCAAAACTTTGTTAGCTCTTGCTTGTGGTTTGGAGCAAGTTTTGGAAGATAATACGTATAAAAAGCTAGTTGTTTCCCGCCCGGTACAGCCTCTAGGAAAAGATATTGGTTATTTACCTGGAACATTGGAAGAAAAGATGAGACCATGGTTGATGCCAATTCAAGATAATCTAGATTTCTTGATGAACGGTAAAAAAAGCACCATGGAGATATTTTTCGAAGATGGTACGATAGAGATTGAGGCTCTTACATATATAAGAGGCAGATCAATATCTAATGCATTTATAATAATTGACGAAGCACAAAACCTTTCAGTACACGAGTTAAAAACAATTGTTACCAGGGTGGGAGAAAATACTAAAATTATTTTAACTGGAGATATAGAACAGATAGATAATACTTATCTAGATTCAACATCTAATGGATTATCATATGCTGTAGAGAAATTTAAAGATCACAGCATAACTGGCCATATCACCTTAAAGAAAGGAGAGCGATCAAAAGTCGCGACATTAGCTGCCAAGATCTTATGATAAAAAGATTTTAGGCTTTACAACGTTAATCAGTGTTATTATTATAACAATATTAATACTAATAGATATATTAATTTTTAGGAGAAAATAAGTGAATACAAATCAATCAATAGAGGTGGGCGAATCTCTGAAGCAAGTAGTAGAGCCAGACACAGACATGAAAAATGTAATTCTGGAATATGTCGGAGAGAAGTTAAACCCCAAAGACGAATTAGTAACAGTAGAAATGATTGTTGAAACAATGATGGCAGAGTTTCCAGAATTCTTGTTAGCAGTGGCTGAAGAGAATTGGATTAGAGGATATCATCAAGCCTTGACAGATGTTGAAAAAGGCTGGGAAATAAATCAACAAAATAAAGCTACGGCTGCACTAGACGAGAACAATAATAAGAATGTTTAAAGAAGAGATATATTTGCATTCTGGCCTTCTAGAGAGATTAAAAGAAAACAAACAACTCAAGTTATTCAATACACAAATCTTTGTTAAAGATCCACTTCCGGAAGGAATAGATCTGGAAAATGTTCTAAGAAGAATTAAAAGAGTTGTACCTGATTTTCTATTCTATGAAATAGATGTAATTTACATAGGGCAATTTGATGAGCTTGTTCAGAAACAAGTTAACGCAATGTACAAGGATGGTGCCTTTTACGTAACAAATGCCCAAAGCAGCGAAGAGGATATGATGGATGACATTATTCACGAGCTAGCGCACGCCATAGAGACCACATATCCAACAGAGATATATTCAGATGGCGCCATCGAATCAGAATTTTTAGCTAAGCGTCTGCGGCTAGCTGGAATATTAAAGAGGGAAAAGTACGATATAACGGGATTAAATTTAACAAATTTAGATTATTCATATGAATTAGATATGTTTTTATATAAAGATATTGGTTATGCTAAATTAAGAAATTTGACTGGAGGCATATTTGTTACTGCCTACTCTCCTACATCATTACGCGAATATTTTGCAGAAGGATTCGAATATTACTATTTAAATGATAGAGAGTATTTGTATAAATGTTGTCCAAAACTTTTTAATATTATTAAGAATATTGATTCGATGGGAGATAAATAAAATGGATATAGAATATAAATTAGAAACAAAAGAAAATGAATTGCACGTAACTGTAGTCATACCTCATATTGATAATCCACGATGGTCTGGCGGCCATGTGAGAATTGTCAATGAAGATGTTGAGGCCTATTTAAATTCTCAGAATATTGATTATGGCCCAAGCAAAACTTATATAGTTGGCTACAATACAAATCATGATGCACGCCAGAGAACTTGGGTTTTTAGAATTCCAGAAAAACCAACATCTGTAGAGAAGCCCAAGACAGCTCCAAAAAGAACAACTAGAGCTAGACGTCCAAGAGCATCTAAAACCACGACCTCCGCGCCAAAAGAGGAATAGATGTCACACATATCTTATTCTGCACTTAAAATATGGAATGAGTGCGCCTTTAAACATAAGTTGAAGTATATCGATAGAGTCGATGAATTCAAGGGAAATGAATTTACTGCTTTTGGAAAAGCAATACACTCTACATGTGAAAAAATTATAATTTCCGAAGCAGTAAATTATGAAAATTATTTTGAGACTGAATTTCTTAAAGAAATAACAGACCTTAAACAGAAAGAAATCACGCTTAAGCCAGAACTTATTAACAATATGCGTACTCAAGGTAAGAAAATTGTAAAAGATGTCTTCCCTGCCGTAAAGCAAGAGTTTGGGGCTTTTGAGGTCATCTCAGTAGAAGAGAAATTATTTGAAGACATTGAAGAAAGTGACTGTAAATTTAAAGGTTTTATTGATCTAGTATTAAAAACTCCCGATGATAAATATCATATTATTGATTGGAAAACATGTAGCTGGGGATGGGATTCTAGAAAAAAAACCGATAAAATGTTGACATATCAGTTGGTTTTATATAAGCACTATTTTGCAAAAAAGCATAACATTGATCCAAAACAAATTGAAACTCACTTTGCTCTTCTCAAAAGAACAGCCAAGAATAACAATACAGAAATATTTCGCGTCTCTAGCGGAGCAGTAAAAAATAAAAATGCACTTAAATTATTAAGCAAAGCGTTGTATAATATATCAAGAAAGAAGTTTATAAAAAATCGTTTATCATGCAAATACTGCGAATTTTATAAAACAGAACACTGCACATAAAAGAGGCTAACGTGGAAAAAATTAAAGTTCTTGTCCTGTCCGATCATCCGATGTCTCCTTCCGGAGTAGGAAGTCAAACTAGATATATGATCGAAGCAATGCTTAAAACCGGAAGGTACAGTTTTATATGTCTTGGCGGCGCCATTAAGCATTTAGATTACAGTCCATTGCGTTTTGATGAATATGGAGATGACTGGGTTATATATCCTGTCGACGGCTACGGCACACAGGAGATGATTCGCTCTATTATGCGAACAGAGAAACCAGATATTTTATGGTTTATGACAGATCCAAGATTTTGGGGCTGGCTCTGGGAGATAGAAGACGAAATACGCGCGAACATACCTATGATTTATTATCATGTTTGGGATAATGAACCTGCGCCTACATATAATAGGCTGTTTTATGATTCGACTGATGTTATTGCAACCATATCCAAAGTAACAAACAAGATTGTTAATCAAGTTGCAAAAGAAGCAGAAACTATCCATGTTCCCCACGCTGTCGACACAGATATTTTTAAAAAACTTCCAGAAAAAGATATTAAAGAATTTAAGCAGCTTCACTTTCCAGATCCAAATGATGGCAAGTTGACTTTTTTCTGGAATAATAGAAATGCCAGAAGAAAACAGAGCGGTACTTTGATATTTTGGTTTAAGGAATTTTTAGATATTGTTGGCCACGATAAAGCACGATTATTGATGCATACGGAAGTTAAAGATCCAAACGGTCAAGATTTAGAGGCTATAATAAATCACCTAGGCCTGGTTAACGGAGAAGTAATCTTCTCCCAGACAAAAGTTCCTCCGGAAGGCTTATCATTGATTTATAATATGATTGATTGTACGATTAATATATCGGACGCAGAAGGTTTCGGACTAGCAACTCTAGAATCTTTGGCGTGCGAAAAGCCAATAATAGTCAATATGACTGGCGGCCTGCAAGAACAGGTAACTGACGGCAAAGAGTGGTTTGGCGTCGGTGTCGAGCCCGCATCGAGGGCTATTATTGGCTCGCAAGATATTCCTTGGATATATGAAGATAGATTAAATAAGGATGATTTTGTCCAGGCTTTGTTAAAGATTTATAATATGACCGCCGAGGAGAGAGCGGAAATAGGTAAAAAAGGAAGAGAACACGCAGTGAAGAATTATAGTTTGGCAGAATATGCTAAAAATTGGGATAATGTATTTACTAAGGTTCATAAAAAGTATGGATCATGGCAAAAGAGAAAGCATTATAGAAGATGGGAGTTTAAGGAAGTAGCATGAAAACTAAAGTTTTGTTAAGAGGTCCGATTTTAACTAGAAGTGGCTATGGAGAACATACCCGTTTCGTCGCCCGCGCTTTGCGTATGCATGAAGATAAATTTGATATATACATACAGCCTATAACTTGGGGTAAAACTAGCTGGCTTTTAAGAGATGAAGATGATAGAACCTGGGTTGATCAAATGATCAACAAGACGGCACATTATATAAAATCTGGAGGTCAATTTGATTTATCCTTACAGGTTACTATACCAAACGAATGGGAGAAAATAGCTCATAAAAATATTGGTATTACAGCCGGTGTAGAGTCTACGAAAATATCTCCAACGTGGGTAGAGAAAAGCGCTGTAGTTGATAAAATAATTGTCGTCTCTAATCACGCAAAAGAAGGGTTTGTAAGAACTAGCTACCATGCAACCCACAAAGAGACCGGTCAAGTATTAGAAGACTTTAGGTGTACGACCCCAGTTGAGGTTGTCAACTACCCTGTAAAGCTATTTAAGCCAGCAAAATTAGGCATTAAATTAGATTATGATTTTAATTTCTTGGCAATTGCCCAATGGGGCCCTAGAAAAAATCTCGATAATACAATCAAGTGGTTTGTTGAAGAATTTATTGATCAAGAAGTTGGTCTAGTAGTGAAAGCCAATATCGCAAAGAATAATAAAATTGATAGAGTGTACACTACGCAAAGATTACAGGCGTTATTGAGTAACTATCCAAATCGAAAATGTAAAGTTTATTTATTACATGGCGAAATGGATGATTCTGAGATCGCTGCTCTTTATAAACATCCAAAAATTAAAGCATTTGTCACTACCACACATGGTGAAGGATATGGCTTGCCTATTTTTGAAGCAGCATATAGTGGTATGCCGATTATCGCTCCAGATTGGGGCGGTCATTTAGATTTTGTATATATACCCACAAATGCAACAAGCGGCGCAAGAAAAAAAGCCATGTTTGCAAAAATAGATTATACGCTGGCAAACATTCAAGACGAGGCCGTTTGGGAAGGTGTGTTGGAAAAAGAGTCTCATTGGTGTTATCCAGATCAAGGTTCTTATAAAATGAGATTGCGAGAAGTTTATAAAAATTATCCATCCTTTAAAGAACAGGCAAGAGAATTAGAAAAATACATTTTAGAAGAATTTGAGTATAACAAGATGCATGGAAAAATGGTATCTGCTATTGTAGGCGAGAATATCCAAGTTAGTGCTTCTAAATATATTTTTGTAAGTGATTATTTTGACGATCAGATGTCTGGCGGCGCAGAATTTAGTTTAGGTACACTGATGAAACAATGTCCAGATGAATATATGAGATTTAATTCTGCACAAGTTGGGCCCCATATGTTAGAAGATCTTGAAGATAAACAATGGATTTTTGGTAATTATACGCAGCTAAATCCACAATTAATTGATTTTTTGATACAAAAGAAAATTTCTTATAACGTAGTAGAGTTTGATTATAAATTCTGTAGATATAGAAATATGGAATTACACAAAATGTTAGAAAATAAAGAATGTGATTGTGCAGGCACCGACCAAGGAAAAACCATAGAAAACTTTTTAGCAAATGCTCAGAATGTATTTTTTATGTCAGATAAACAAAAACAAGCGCATTTAGATAATATGCCTTCTTTAGAAAAGAAAAAGTGTACAACCCTCTCTTCTGTATTTGATGGAGAATTCTTCGATAAAATTAAAAAATTACGAAGAAAATATCGGAATAAGAAGAAAGATGTTTGGGTCATTTCATCTTCACCCTCTTGGATGAAGGGGGCAGAAGAGGCTGAAAAGTGGTGCAAAGACAATAAGAAAGAATTTATTAAGCTCCATGGAAAGTCGTATGATGAGGCATTGGAAACTTTGGCTAGTGCCAAAGGACTTTGTTTTGTTCCCACCGGTGGCGATACATGTCCCAGATTGGTCATTGAGGCTAAATTGTTGGGATGCGATCTTCACATAAATGAGAATGTACAACATGCCGACGAGAAGTGGTTTGATACAAAAGATTATCAAAAGACTGTAAGATACCTCAAAAAAGTACCTCAAAAATTCTGGAATTCAGTAGGGGTATAAATTGTTAGATATAATTCAATCTTTATGGATCGGAGATAGCTTATCTCCTATGGAACAACTCTGCCTTGCTTCATTTGTTAAGAATGGTCATGAGGTTCATCTCTATACTTACGGGGATGTTAAAAATATTCCAGATGGCATTGTGGTGAAAGATGGAGAAGAGATTCTTTCTTCTGATATGATTTTTCAATACAAAGAACACAAGAGCTATTCTGCCTTTTCAAATTATTTTCGCTATAAGCTGCTGTATGATAAAGGTGGTTTTTGGGTTGACACAGATCAGCTTTGCTTGAAGCCTTTTGATTTCGATGCGCCATATGTTTTTTCATCAGAAGAAGTATTGCCTTTGGGAGAAAACAACCAGCACATTAATGCCGGCGTGATAAAAGCTCCGAAAGGTAGCGACGTAATAAAATATGCTTTTGATAAGTGTATGTCTAAAGAAAAAGACAAACTAGTTTGGGGAGAAATAGGACCCAGATTAGTAAAAGAAACAGTAGAAAAGCATAATCTTGAAGCATATGTAAAAGATTTCAAGACATTTTGCCCCCTTCCAGGTTGCTTGTGGTATTATCTGATTAATCCTCAAGTTCATTTTGAATTCACGGATGACATTTACGGCGTACATTTATGGAATGAAATGTGGCGTCGAGGCAATGCAGATAAGAATGATAAATTTGACGAAAATTGTTATTACGAAAAGCTTAAAAAAGAGTATCTATGAAAAAAATAAATTATTTTGATTTAGGCTTATATCAAGGGAATACTTTATTTTCGATATCCTCATATCTAATTAAACACTACCCTACTAGCTGGAATTCTTATGGCTTTGAGGCTTGCGAACTTTTTTATGAATATTGTAAAGCAAGATTTTCTAACAGCTCGCAAACACAAATTGTACATGGGGCAATATCAAATACAGAAGAAGATATAAAACTTTATTTTTCATCAAATGAAGTTGGACATTC
>TARA_R100001594_G_scaffold30664_3_pt1 | contig 10751 bp, 12 predicted proteins | sample TARA_R100001594 | Tara Oceans TARA_R100001594 (sample SAMEA2622752) | marine metagenome | biome: marine biome (ENVO:00000447); feature: marine epipelagic mixed layer (ENVO:xxxxxxxxx); material: "saline water (ENVO:00002010), including plankton (ENVO:xxxxxxxx)" | depth 150 m
CTTAACTAAACCTGTTTCTACATCAGCTCTTAACTTACGAATATCTTCTTGCATTGCATCTATTTCAAATAGAAGCTTTTGACGATGATCAGGTTTTGTATATTCTTTTCTTACCCAAAGATCACACGCAGTTATAGATCCCCTATAACCAAGAAATCGGGAATATAAATAAATTTCGATGACCGAGTAGTTATCAGAAGCAAACGAACAAAAAGACTCTTGAGTTGATGAATCTAAATTATCAACCCATGCATCAAATAGCTCAATATCTATAAGCTCGTTGCGCCTGGTTGTAGTCTCGCTCTTCGTCTTTTTGCTTATACTGTTGCTCTTGTTCAGCGGAACGTCTTTGTTCGGTACCTTTTTTACCGATGGTTTGCCTGTCTTGTTCACCAGCATCCTCCATTTTCTTTTTGGAAAATTCGTAGGCAACTCCAGCAGCCTGTTTATATTTATCTATATCAAACCAGTCATCGACATCAGTTTGACCTTTTGGTACTGAGCTTGTCATAACGAATAAATCCTATAAGAAATTTAGAAGTTGTTCATCATGTTGGCAAGACCAGCTGCCCATGTATCACGACGACCTTCTAGAGATTTCTGACGTTGCTGACGACCTTTAGAAGCTTCAAGGCGACCTAATAAATCTTCAAATTTTTTGATGTCAAAATAGTCATCACCAGTACCTTGTCCTGTAGGTGTTGTCATTTCTATAATTGTTCAAGACTAAAGTAATTATAGCAAGTGTATTTCTAGAAATTAAATGCGTTAACTACACTTGAATATATATCGCCTTCTTTACCAATTCTCGTGATTTCTTTACCACCTTCGTTTTTAAGTTTTTGAACTTCTTTATCAATACTTCCTTGTAAGTTAGTTAAACCAGCACTATAGAGGAACTTACGTGATTCACGTATGTTATCCATTGCAAAATCAATCTCTGCAGGAGTTCCTTTATATTGGTCTTTCCACTCAGGCATCTTAACGCCTGTATCACCTTCTAAGTCACCTGAGTAACTTGGCAGTAATGATTTATCAAAGTTAAATGTACGTGTACCTGTACGTGCTCCAGAGGCATCTCTTTCCTCTTTGCCATACATCGTATCGTAGTAGTTTTCTAAATAACTACGTTGGAATTTATCCTTGTACTCAGAACTTGAAGTAAGACCTGTTTTAAAACTATCAATATCAGAGTAATAACCAGAACCAAATCTATCTTTAGCTTTTTGAATCTCATCAGCAGTACCAGAGCGACCTAAGATTTCTTCATAGGCTGCTTTGATATTTGTATCTCTTCTTTGTCCTAGTAAACCACCACCAGTTGTTCCTCCTGTTGTTCCTCCAGTCGTACCACCAGTAGTACCACCAGTCGTACCACCAGTTGTAGCAGCACCTCCATGATAGAAAGTACCTAAATCAGTTAAAGCTTTATTAACACTCCAGTTTTTCCATCTATCAGGTGTTTCATAAGTTGGAGAAGTTGTCCATCCACCTTCGGGAGCATCTTTATCTTTATAACGATCCCACATCTGACGTGGATCATCACCACCAGAATAATTGACACTTCCAGCAGCTAAGTTGTAATCCGTAGCGTAATCTTTTAATTCTTTTTCAGCTTGTGTAAAGCTAATTAAATTCTTACTTAATTTATTTTGTACACTTGATTTGTGTGCATCCCATCCAGCTCTACCAGAAGTTTGTTTTCCTTTCTGACCTTTATACTTTTGAATACCACCTAGCCAATCTCTATACTCTGCATCTTCATCTCTTTCCCTTTGATACTTTAAGTAGTTTTCAAAAGTCTTATCAGGTGGTGGTGGAGGTGGTGGATTATATGTAACGTTACCTTTGTTATGAGAAAGAACTTTACCTGAAACATAGGTATGTGCTCCTTCTACATCTAAATGAATAACCTCACCTTCACCAATCTTCTTACGATCAACAAATTTTATATATCCATCTAAACCAAGTACTTTAGTACCTCTGTTTAAATCTTTAGCCTTAATCCACTTACGTTTGTTTTCACAATAGAAGCGATGGTTAGGATAACATTCAATCTTTTCTCCTTCAAAATCTAAAGCAAGTAACTTAGACTTTTCCTTCTTAATAGAAAGGATTTTATATTTACCACGCTTAAAAGTTTCTTGGTGTAGTGTATCGACTTTATCGCCTACCTTTAAATGACCGATAGGTTTAGTTTCCCCATCAGCCAAAAGAATATTTAGATGTGTAAGTGAACAAGTCATGATTAACTAAACATTCCTAGTTGTGCTTTATACATTTGATCTTGAGAGGTAGGACCAAATATTCCAGATAGATTTGCATTCGCAGTTAGCATACGACCTGCAAAATCTTCTCGTTTTTTACGTTTTCGTAATCGAGTGGCTTCTGGTGAACTTTCAGCATCAACCATACGTTCAAACATATCTATTTGACCTCGATTTCTTAGTGGACCTAATGTTTCGAGATCATATCTTGCAGCTTCCTGTTGTCTTGCTAAATCCTTATTAGCTCTTCTTTCATTGAATAAGTTTTGATAGATCTGAGCACCTAATCCAAACTTAGCTGTATCTCTATTAGCAAGAATACTTTGAGTATTTCTCCAATCAGCGGCTTTAGCATTAGCTAGTGAAGCTTTGGCTGCTGTATTCGCAGCGTTCATTGCACCCCAGGCACTTAAACCTCCACCAATTATTGCTCCCCACATATTTGATCCTCCAAAACCTGAATTTGTTGACGCTGGTCCACCTCGGTTTCCCGTTAAGCCATAATTGAAAGCTGCTGGATTATCGAAATCTAAACCATATTGATCAGTTGCTGGATAACTAGATCTATTGTTTAGAAAATTCCAAAGCTTATTCATGACTTAGCTTAAGGATATTAGGAATGCACCTAATACTCTTAACTAGTTTAATATGTACAATTCTAACCAAGTCCATAATCTCTAAGCTGTGCATATTTCATTTGTGGTAACTGATATTTAGGAATATATTTAGACCATTCTGTTGCATTTCTAGCAGCAGCATCATATGACTCTGCAGCTCTCATTCCACCAGCTGCAAGAATGTTAGGAAGATTTGCTATTTGCTGATTAAGTAGTTTTCTATTAGCTGCTCTTGCCTGTACTCCTTCCATCTTATTTAGATAGTCTTCAAAAGGCATCCCGTATATATCTTCAAAATTAGGATCTTTAGGTGTTTTATCTCCATCTCCATCTGTATCTTCATCTTTATTTTCAGCTCCTATAATTTCTCCTTTTTCATTTCTATCAACATCCTTATTAAGAATTTCTTGTGTTACACCTGTCATTTCTGCGGATTGACCAAAACCTGTATTTCCATGCATTGAACCAGTATTATTGTCTCCAAAACCAACACCAGTTAAATTTCCTTGTTTATCTCTATCTGTAAGTCCAAAAGTTACCCAATCAACTAAACCTGCACCAACTCTACCCCAACCTTTTGGTCTATCTTTAGCAACAACACGTCCACCTACTATCTCGTATTTTGAATTATTAGTATTATTTTCTACTTTATTATTTTCTTCTTTTTTTGTATTCTTCTGCATATTTTTCAATGCTTCAATATTAACTATATCCCCTTCAGCAAGTAAATTCATATTTCCAATACTAGGAATAAAACCACCAGAACTAGAAAAGTTACCTGGTTGGAAATTTAGTACATCTTCAAGAGAATAATAATTTTGATTCATTTTTATTTACCTCAATAATTTACTGAATAGGCTTGAGACATTAACTGGTTAGTTGAACTCATCATATTCTGCAACATACCTAGTTTAGCCATCCTCATCTCACGATTGAGTTGTGCTTCATTAATTTCTTCTAACAGAGGCATTTGAATATCTCTATATAACTTTGTCTGTTTTTCCATCTGCCTTTTAGTTTTGGCATATGGAGTAATAGGCATTCCAAGTACACTCCAATCTCTACCGCTATATGGATCTGTAGGATCACCAAAGATTGGGCTAAGTATTTGTCTACCACCTTTAAGGATTGGACCACCAACCATAGAGCCAATAACAGTTCCTACTCCAGGAGCGATTAAACTACCAATCGCACCACCAGCAAGTGTTCCTGTTGCTCCTAATGGATCACCTGCAGCAAGATCTAGACCTGCTCCTATAAATGGAACACGTCTACTAGCCCATCTTCCAGCTATTTTTAATCCAGGTTTCATTCCTGCTACTGTTACTGCTGTTCCAGTTAATCCTTTTGCTCTAGCAGCAGTTCTTGCTAATTTTGTTGCTTTTGCAGCTTCTAATGTTGCTTTTGGTGCAACTGTTCTAAATATATTTCTGCCTATTTGATTTGTTACTCCTGGAGCTGCTCCTTTAGCTTTTGAAAAACTTTCTCCAACAACTTGAGTGAACGCTGTTGCTCTTGGTCCCTTAGCTACATCTTTTGCTCTATTAACCCATTGTCCTATATCTGGAAATAATGCACTTCCTGCAGCTACGTTTGCTAAAGGTCTTCCATACTGATCGACTAACTGCGAAGCCATTATTTTTTAATAACTATCTAATATATTTATTTTATCAGTGTACATATCTATCAATACTGTAATGTTGGAGGATATTGAGGTCTGTTAGCAGCTGCAATTGCCATATTAGATAATTTACCTGCAAGTGCTCCAGCTAATGCAAAACCACCACCTCTAGCTGCAATTTTTCCTGCTCCACCTTTTGCTCTTAATCCTTGCCTCAAACCTATCGCACCACCAGCAACGGCTCCAGCAGATTGCAACCCAAAAGGAAAACCAACAACACTAACTTCAGGTTTGCCTTCTAAATTAGCCATTGTTCCTTTTACTAGACCAAGACCTGTTAAACCTTTATTTTGATAGGCATAACGCATGTAATCTCCATATCTTTGTGGAGTTAAATTAGGTATATCTGCTTTTGCAGTTTCATATTTTAAAGGTCTACCCCTTCTACCAAGAAATACTCTATCTATTAATTCTGGTGCAATTTGTGCAGTTTTTCTTCTATCTTCTGCACCTTCAGGAGCATATTTTTGTTTATATCCTTTAGCTCTAAATTGTTCACCTGGATTTGTTAAATCTAAATGTCCTAATGAAGCACCTACAGGTAATCCTATAGAAGCAAAACGAATAGCACTTTTTTCAGTAGGACTAAATCTCCCTGTTCCACCTAAATTTACAGGACGAATATCTTTTGCATAATCACCTCCTATTATTTGTTCAGTTACTTTATCCACAATGGGCATTGGATGATTGTAATGCCAATAGAAACGACGAGTTGCATCTTCTCCTATATCAGTTAAAACTCTTGCACCAACAGCACCTGCAAATTGTAAAGGAGTTTTATGTAAAGTAACAGAAGGTCTTCCAGGTTCTGTTTCTACTTTTTTTACTTTTAAATTTTTATCAATTACTTTTTTTTCTACTGCAGGTTTTCCTTTTGCTAACTTTTTATAATATTTAGGATCTAAAATTGTATGACTATAATCTTTATCTGCTGTCATCTGATCTGCACCAATCTTCCATCCTTTGACAACATCTGATGTCCCAGGGATTCTTAAAATATATTCTTTAACTTTTGCAAGTTTCATTTATACTGCCCTAATTGGTATACCTTGTGTTTGGTACATTGTTCCATGAGCTGTTGTTGGATTTAAATTATTGACATATTTCATCTGTGCTAATTGCTGTCCTTGCACTGAGTTTTGTCCTTTGGGATAGAAATGAGGTTCAATAGCTACTGTTGCTGCAACACTACCTCCAAGCATTGCTATGTTCTGTGGAATACTTGCATGATATAAATCTTCTCCATATCTCTTCTTCGTTGCTGCATCTCTTACATTTACAAACTTTCCACCTAATGTTGTTTTATCGTCTCCTGTTATTTTCCTAGCTACATTAGTTGCACGATTAGTAGCTAATCCTCTTGCTAATCCAGCACTTAATGCTAAGTCAGTTCCACCAACTAAAAGACCTGCTAAAGGATTACCTGTAGCCAAGGTTGTTAAACCAGCAGTTATTACTGAACCAGGGACAGATTGTCTTATAAGATCCTTACCACCACCTGCAAGAAATCTATTACCACCAGGGATACGTCCTATTTGATGGAATACACCTTTAGCTAATCTTGATGCTGCCATTGTCTTATCCTGCTCCTTCTATTTTATCTGGACTACTCTCTACTTTATCAGCAGTTTCTTGCCCTTCTTTCTGTTCTGTTGCTGCTTTCTGTTCAGATACAACTCGATTACCTCTAGCTAATAAATCAGATATATCTGGATCATCTTCAAATTCTGATTTTGCACGTTGTTCTGCCATTGCCATTAAGTAACCATTTGGATCAGGATCACGCATGCGAGGCATTGGGTTCTTCGACATTTCTCCAGGATTTAAAGTTGGGCTTAAACGATAAGCTTCCATCCATTCAGGATTAAAATCTGGCTGTGTTTGTGGTCGATGATTAGTACGTGCTCTGCCTTCTTCAAAGTCATAATCAAATGGTCTTTTAAATCTCCCAAGACCTTCAAACATTTCATAATCATTAGGAGCCATTTGTACTCCATCTGGATCAAAGAAAGGAGAGTTACCAACAAAGTTTAGATCTGGATTCAGAGTCATCTTTCGAGTCTGAGATCTTTTTAATAAATCGCTTGAACCAAATCTTGAAGGGTTCCAAGGATATTCTCCTTCCTTAGCTTTTGAAACAAATAGCTCATTAAAATCTAAACGCTTAGGTATTTGACCTCTTTTATTAAAAGGATTACTGACATACCGACCAAGATCTAAACGGGAGTCTTTTGTCATTATTTTTTAGATTTCTTATTTTTATTTACTTTAACTAATGTTTTACGTAAGTTTGCTTGTTTCACAGTCTTTTCATCGTAATCATCAGGATTAGATAAAACGTTCTCTTGAAGCTGTGCAGATGTTATTCCTTTCTTTTTAGCCTTAGCGGTAAAAGTACCAGGACGTTCGATGGCATCTCCAATCCATTCTTTTTTCTTTTTATCCTTTTTCTTTTTAGTAGCCATTTAGATACGCTCCATCCTTCTTTTCATTACCAACTGATTAAGCATTGCATCAGAAGGTGTTTGATAAGGAGTTAAGTTATTTCTCATTTTAGTACCACCAGCTCTTGCCCCACCTTTAATCTGACCATGTGCAGCAGAAATATAATTTAGTAAATGCATCCGTTCAGCTTTTTCTAATTCACTAGGAGTTACTGAAAGAGATTTTATTGTTGATTCAGTTGGAGGTACATAAGTCACTTGATTCTGTGCAGCAGGATAATTTAAAGGCTGGGCAAATTTAGTTTGAGTTACAGAAGTTTCAATTGGTTGTTCTCCTAATTTAACTGGAGTTCCACGTAAATCTACATCTTCATTTACTACGAAAGAAGTAGATGTTCTTTGTGGTGCTCCTTGTGCTTTTAAGTAAAGATCAACTTGTTGTTGTGCATCAGGTCTACCACTACTATATATTTTTCTAATATCATCACTGACTTTCATTGCATCTAATGTAGTTTGTTTAGTAGGTGTGTAATTTTCGGGATAATTTAAATTCTGTCTAAGAGTTAATTCCTGTTGTGCCTCAACAGCTGCTGGGCTAACTTTTCCACTTCTATAAGTACCGTCTGAAATTCGTTTTCTTAATGCTTCATTTGAGTATCCTCTAAACTCATCTCTTTGAGTTGTAGGATTAAATTCTCCATATTTACCTTCTGGTAGTTGTGTAGGTCTTGTTCCTGCAGTTTTACTAGTAGGTCCAGGTACATATCCTAATTGTCTTCCATAGACACCCATACCTGCTCCTCCTCCTGTTAAATCTTCTCTACTAACAGATGAAGGATTAATAATGGATTGGACAACTTCCTGTTTAGATAATTGAGATGGTTGTAAATCAGCTGGTATTCCTCCTATTGGTAATGTTCCACCTATACGATCAGGTCTTACCTCTCCAGTAAATTCATCTGTACGAGTACGAACCTTTGGTTCCTGTATATCTAGGCTTCTAGATTTTCCTCTAATACTCGTACCACTTGCTGCATTCTTTAATTCTTCATTATCAATAACTCTTTCTTTATAAACGTCTCTAATAAGAGGTGCATCTCCTTTTACAGTAGGGTATTGAATATCTCCCGTATCTGGATTGTAATAATCTCTAGCAACATTAGAAGCATCAGTTTCAGGTATCTTTGTAGATATATAATCTTCTACTTCTTTAGGTAAAACTACATTTTCTCTAAAATTTTCACCTGTAATAGTTTGTTTAATATTAGGTTTAGCTGACCATCCTGCAACCAGTGCATTTTCAAATCTTGTAGTACCTGGTTTTAATCCTGCTTTTATTAATTGTTCTTCTCTTTCTTTTAAATAAGCATTATCTATAAGATCTTGTTTTGCTATTTTTCTTTCTAAAGGACTCATTATGACGTCTTCTTTAGTTGGTTTATAACGTTCTAAATAATCATCGACATTAGTAATAGACTCAGTTTTTAATGTAGGATTAAGTCTTCCTCTAGCATTGTAAATAATAGGCAATTCTAATTGAGGATCTCTTATTACACCTTTTTGTATATTTGTATCTCCAGCAATTTTAGATCCAAGAGTTGTGTATTCTCTTAAGAAAGGTCCTGCAGCAGAAACTTGACTTTTAGCACCTTCTATTTCTTCAGCGGAAAGTACACCTGGACTCCATATACCTGTCTTTCTGCCTTGAATTCTTGTAGGAGTTGTATAAACAATCTGTTGATTACCTACTACTTTCTCAACAGGAACTGCTCCACTTTGAGCACTAATAGCTGAACTTGCTACTTCACTAACTTCAGGATCAATACCTACCTGTGGAGCTTGATGTAATTCATCTTGTAAATTTAAATTAGTATTTTCTATAGCTTGTTGAGATACAGCTACATCATCTAACTTAGAAGCATCAACAGCAGTTACTTGATTTGATTTTGCTTCTATAGCACCTGTACTTTCAATATAATCACGAGGAGTTGATACTTGTTGTTTCTGTTCTATTGTTTGTGACTGTAACTGTGCTTCTAACTTTGGATCATAAGAAGCTTGTTCTTCAATTTTGAAATCTAAATACTTTTGCTGATCTTCCGTTAAGTTTGATAAATCAGGACGAACCTCTTTTCTTAGTCCACCACTCTCTTTTATACCTTGTTGTATTGCTGCAATATTTTCTCTAGATACACTATGTTCTCTAATGTACTTATCACGATAAGCATCTAAGGCTTGTTTAGCTTCAGCTTCTTTCCTAACTGGTGTTGTTGCTAAGTTAGAATCTATTTTTTCTACAACAGTAGTTTCAGGTACTTTTTCTACTACAAAGGTTTGTTTTGATTTTTGATCTGCCCAACTCTTTGCAATAGGAGTAGGTATTTCAGCATCTAATTCAACATTTAAGTCTTGCTTAATACCACCAACATTAGTAGATGTTGCTGTTCCTCCTTTTGGTGCAGGTCTAACCGCTTGAGCAATACGTTGTCTAGCACCAGGATTGAAAGCAGCCAATGCAGCAGCACCTATTGCTGTTAATCCAGCAACTTGTCCAGCATCTATACCTTTTTCTTCTTGTCTAGTATTACTAAGTCTACTTTTTTTCCACTTATCCACAGCTGGAGCTAATTTTGCTTCCTCTTGCTTGCTTTTAGGTAATGGAGTACCAGTAGCTCTAGCATATGTGTAAAAATCAGCAGCAGCGACAGCCATATCAGCTTATTTTCAAAATATTTTCCTTCTAATCATTCTATTCTTCATAAATCTAAGAAATAGTGGCATTATTATTAGTAAATAACTTGAGATAAGCGAATGGACGCTGGAACAAGACAAAAAAGAGTCGAAGGACTAGAAGCAATTAAAGGTAAAGCCCTACAAATGGCAGCCGATGGTAAGACGGATGGGGAAGTTCGTGATTTTATAGACGAAGGTAAAAAAGAATTAGCATTTAACCTTCCAGATGAAGGTGCATTTAGAAAAGCAGTAAAAGCAGCCGATAGATATAAGAAATCTAAGAAGTAATTTTTGATAATTAACACTTAACTTTGTACTTTATGGCGTTTTGGCCCCATTCTTGGGCTAATTAGGGATTTTTAGTACAAAATTAGACTTTTTGTTCAACGAAAGGACCGTGTACAGCCCAAATAGGGAACAAAATTATCTGAGTAGTCTCCCAATGGGTACCTGAATGCGAACCTGTAAAGAAAAAAAATAAAGGGTATATATGGTTATTAATACCAGGTGAGCATAACCACGCCAGATTATTGAACCTAAGGGTTTTCCACAGCTTTTTCCCCGTATTTCCCGCATTTTTCCACATTTGCGCCCGAAATTGGGGAGAGAATCTCGCTGCAATACTCTCGGCGTAGAACTGTATTCACCTTGGCAATGTGGTTTTCCACATGTAAGTCCAAGTACTTATCCAACTCAACTTAAGGAGTAACTCAATGTCTGTTCATGCACTTAACGCACCTAATGCAATCTACATCTTCAATGTGGACGCTAAGTTAGACCGCACCATCATCAGAAAGATACCTCATGTATCTAATGAGTATGAGTGCTGTCAACTTCGCACAGTTGCAGGAGGAAGGAAGCTTTATGCACAGCTAAGAGGTATCAAGTAAAGGCTTGATGGGAGGTTCAATTCCTCCCCTACCTATCGACCATTAACACTAGGACTGGTCATCCATGGAGGCTTTATGTCTATCAAATCTCGATTGGTATCTTCTCTACGTGCTGTTGC
>TARA_R100001594_G_scaffold20962_1_pt1 | contig 10720 bp, 7 predicted proteins | sample TARA_R100001594 | Tara Oceans TARA_R100001594 (sample SAMEA2622752) | marine metagenome | biome: marine biome (ENVO:00000447); feature: marine epipelagic mixed layer (ENVO:xxxxxxxxx); material: "saline water (ENVO:00002010), including plankton (ENVO:xxxxxxxx)" | depth 150 m
AAGGAGTCTTAAATGGACTGGTTAAACTTAGAAAACGCAGCATACTTGTTTGCAATTATACTTGGTGGAATGGCTACTATGGTGGCCACTAAGTATAGAATAATCTTGAAAGAGATTAAAGAAGTAGCTGAAAAATACCATGAAGCGTCTAAGGATGGTAAGATAAGTAAACAAGAACAACAAGCTATTGCAAAAGAATGTATGGATGTATTATCTGCTGCAGTTAAACTTGTGTGGAAGTTCTAAATGCCAAGATTTGGTAAAAGGTCAAGAGAGCGTTTAAAAGGCGTAGACTCTAGGTTAGTAAATGTTTTAAACGAAGTTGTTAAGTACTTTGATATAACTATAATTGAAGGTTTAAGAAGCCAGGAAAGGCAGAATGAATTAGTTGCTCAGGGTAAAAGTAAAACTAAATTCGGTAAGCACGTTCAGGGCAAAGCTGTAGATATTGCACCTTATCCTATTGATTGGGATTCTAGAGATGATTTTCATTATTTGGGTGGATTTGTTCTTGGTGTTGCCTCAAAGATGGGAATTGATATTCGCTGGGGTGGAGATTGGAGTGATTCTAGTTTAAGTAAAAATGCAAGAACCACTAAAGATAATAACTTTGATGATCTAGTTCACTTTGAGATAAAGGAATGATACATGACCATAAAAGAACGAGTAGTTGTCTTTCCAGACATACACTTTCCCAACCACGACGAAAAGGCATTTAAATGCGCTTTAAACGTCTTAAAAGAGGTCAAACCATCTGCATTTTTATTATTGGGAGATACTGTTGATGGAGAATCAGTCAGTCATTGGCAGTGGAAAAAAAAGAAAAGGCCACCCCTTGAATACCAACTTCCATTTATTGAAAAGGAAATTAAAGAAGCTAATGAGGGAATGGATAGAATTGATGAAGTTCTTAAATCCTTTAAGTGTACTAAGAAACAGTTTGCGCAGGGAAACCATGAAAAATGGTTCGACCACTTTGTCGAAGAAAACCCATACCTTGAACATTATGGTTCCAGAAGAGCTTTCAGATTCGATGAGCGTGGCTACGAATGGCATGACTATGGTGAAGTCTTTAAAGTCTTCGGAAGTAAATTATACGCTTATCACGGAGGACACTATATGGGAATTGCCCATGCAAGAACTCACGCCTTACAAATGGGATGCAACATCATCTACGGGCATACCCACGATTCACAAAAAGCAGTCATCACGCACATCACAGGACCACACATGGCTTATTCAATGGGATGTTTAACTGATATGACTAAAGATTACTTAAAGGGCAGACCAACAAACTGGACTCATAATGTTGGAATTGTTGATATTTTAAATAATGGAAATTTTAATTTAGTAGTACTTAATATAAATAATGGTGTTACTACTTATAATGGGAAGATAATTAGTGCCTAAAAAATTATACGAAATCAAAAATTTTCATATTGGAACCATAACAACTCCATCGGATGCAGATATTCCTGAGAATGCAGCAAATTCTAGTTTAAATATAGATGCTATGTCTGAAGATGGCATATTAAAGGGAGCTAGATATGATCGTATTATACCCGTTGCTTCTGCTTATGGAACTTCTACTACTGCAAATGCAACAGAGCCTAATGGGGAGGGTACTTTAGATTTAGTTGCTGTAGATGCATTTTCATCAAGTGGTTACATTACTTTTGTTGATAGCCTGGGATATGTTCAAGTATTGAAATATACTTCAAAAAATGATGGTGCTGATACTTTATTAGGAGTAACCCAATGGCATGGAAGTGGCGATTTAGCTAGTGGGCAAACTGTTTATCAATATACTTCAACAGCTATTGAAGCAGATAGAATGTCTTTAATTAATGATGGTGGAACATATAAGGGAGTTGTTTTTGATGATAGCGATAATTTATTTAAAAAAATAGATAATATTCATGGTGATAGACCTGTATCTTCAGATTTATCAGGAGGTGCTGAAACCCATAGTGTATTACCAACGATGATTAATAATAATAAGGAATTGCACGTTGGAATGGGAAAAGGTGTGAACGATACTCCTAAATGGATAGGTATGGTTTCTCATGGGCAATATGGAGGCACTGCTCCAGCAACTATGCAAATTACTGACGCAAAATTATTAAGTCCTAATTCAATTCCTGATTTTCATAAACCTGTATCTGATGGTACTCATATTTATGGATTTGAATATGGTTCTGATACAATCTGGAAATTAAAGATTTCAGATTATAGCATTGTTAAAAGAAAGTTAATTGTTAAGGGGAATGGTGTATCTACTGCTTTTACTGCAATCTGCATGGGGTCTGATAATAATTTATGGGTAATAGATACGTCTAGTATCAGTTATTCAGTTGTTTCTGGGGTATATAAAGATTCAGATGGTACGACTATTACTTATCCATTGACATTGGGAACTTGGATGAGGATTGATAGGGACACGCTAACTATTACTAAAAGTGGTTTATTAAAATATACTCAAAGTGGAGGACAAAATCCTTTTCCTCATTGGAATAGTGGAAATAGTCATTATTTAGTTACTGATATTTTAGAAAAAGGCAGTTATTTATGGATTTCTGGAGGAGTTTCTCCTGAAAGTGATACTTCTAGCGCTGCTACTTATGCTACTCAAATAGCGAGTAATAATTGCTATATGTTTGCAAAAGCGACTTCAAGTTTTGCAAATTCTGCGGATGTAACCCTAAATGGAGATGCAACAACAAATGATAGTGTTGGATATAATTTGAGAAATACTGACAGCAGTGATGAAAGGGGAGCTTTTGAAGCTGGATTAAGTGACGATGACCCTATTTTTTTAAAAATACCAAGAGTAAATCTTGTAGAAATATCTGGAACAAATGATGTAGTTGGTATTTTAGTAGATACTTATTTAAACGCAACAAGTCCATCAATATCTAGGGCTGATGAAGGAATATATGATGGTAGTTCCTATCAAGCCACTGGTGCAATTATTGTTCACACAGATATTGCAATGATTGGTAGTGGTGGTAGTACTGCAATAATACCTTCTCAAACTACCTATAAAGGCGGTATACAAATCCTCACTGAAAGCTCAAGTGCAAAAACTTATGATGGCTATATAAAAGGAGTTGCATCAGCAGAAGGAAAATTACTTATTTCTGTTCAAGATGATTCTACCACTACAAATTCAGAATTAAAATATGCTAGTCAACCAACTAGCCTTAGTGGCACTTCAAGTTCATCTTTTGCAACATTAGCAGTTGCATCTACAACGTATGATATTAATGAGGCCAGACCTTATTTAAAAGATAATAGCGCTAATGTTGATATTCATTTATTTGCTGGGGCTGGAAATGGAAGGTGGATGTCATCTACGAATACTGCGGGTTCAATTGGAGCTGATATATTTACAGTAAGATTACATTCTGAATTAGAAGTAAGTTTATCAAATACGTCTGCTTCTTCTGCTCATACAAATGGTAGAAAGTATTATTATAAATGTGCTTATGTGTATGATGGCTATCAGGAATCTCCATTAGGAGATATGACAAGTATTGTTTCTAATGGTTCTGCTATTGACATTGATATTAAGTTAAGAACAACAACAGTTTTGTCTAAAAGAATATCGGGGATTGCCATTTATATGGCTGATGGAGCAGGTACTTCTATAAAGCCTGAAGGTTTTTACCGATATGTTGACACTATTGACCTTGATAATACATTTGTAGCAGTAAGCGATGATTTAACGGGGAATCCAGATTGGGGTACATATCGCAATAAAATATATAACCACAATGGAGTTGTTGGTGGTTCCTATGATGCTAGAAATGGAATTTCTGAAGTATTAGAAGATACAATAATGAATTATTCATTATCTACTGATTTAAATAGTCAATTATTTGTTGCTGGGTGTTCTCATACTGAATTAGATGATGCTTCAAATTATTTATTTAAATCAAGACCTTATAATTATGATCAATTCAATTGGATAAATGATTTTTTAATATTGCCATTATATCCGACTGCAATTGCTTCTTTTAATAATAGAATATTTATATTTGACGAAAATAATATTTTAAGAATAGAGCCTAATAATCTTTATATAGAATCATCTTTTAATGGCATTGGTTGTTTGAGTCAGGATTCTATTTTAGTTACAGAGTATGGAATGTGTTTTGTAGATAGAAATTCTGTTTATTTACATGATGGTCAACGAGCAAACGATATATCTATTTCCATATCAAGAGGCGATTCTACTTATAGTTGGGAAAATATTGATTTTAGTTTTTCTCCTAAAATAGCTTTTAGTAATTATAATAAATCATTCTTAATTACGTTTAAAACTACAGGTGGTACTTATTTTACATGGGAATATAATATTATTAAAAAAAGATGGGATTTACAAAGACTCTTTATTGTCAATACTGGCAGTCAGGAAACTGCAGTTCCTAAAGATTATGTAATTGGTAAAAATGGTGAAATAATATGGAATATAAACGGAGCATTTTACGTTATAAATAATGACAAAGTTCAGAGAAAAAGCTGGGATTGGACAAGTAAGGAATTTACCCTAGGTCAGGATACTCAGATAAAAAGATTAAATAATTTTAGTGTTGCTGGAAGTCCTTCTGGCAGTCTAGGGACAAATGTTTCTATAAAAGTAGATGGCAGTGATGTAACAGAAACTGCTGTTGATGGATATAATAATTTTATTCTTTCAGATAAAAGTGGTAAAAAAGTACAATGGATACTTTCTGCTCAGACTGGAACTGTTGATGCATTAGGTATTATTTATAGATTAAAGATTCCAACTGCGGAGCAATCTGGATAATGTCAATATCAAAGAAAAAAGCAATGTTGATTACTGATTCAGATACTGCTCAAATTAATGGAGTAATATCAAAAATATATGATGATTTAAATGATGTAATTAATTCAGTTAATCGTGGGAATACAACAGAATTAAGAGATTCTTTTAGTGGTAAGTCTGGTGATATAAGACTTGCTAAAATAAATGATGGTAGCTATGAAATACAGGGTAAAACCGATGAAGGTTGGGTAAAAGTAGCTATGGCAACTAAAGATACAAGTGAAACAGCATAAGGAGTAAATTATGAGTTGGTTTGGTTTTGGAGATAGTGATAGACCTAATGATATTCAACACAATTTTAGATATAATCTAGGAACAGTTGATTATACCCCCGATGAGGGTTTATTGGGGTCAATCGGGAATCTACAGGGAATATCAGAAAAACAAGTAGGAATGGGGGATAAATTTTCTGAGTCTTATAAAAACATGATGGATCCAAGTTCCCCTTGGTATCAAAGGATGTTTGGGAATCTCAGGAAAGATGTAGGTGGTGCTTACGCTAGGGCAAATGTTAATACTCAACAAGCTATGGCTCAAAGAGGAATAGGAAAAGGTGGAATGACAGGTCTTTTAAGTGCAATAAGTGGCAATAGAATGGGTGAGGAATTAAGAAAAGGATATTCAGGTATAACTGATGTAGGGCTTCAAAGAGCAGGTCAATTTGGACAATTAGCTACTGGAGCATATGGTTCCGCAGGTGATATGACAACAAAAGCAGGTGGATTACAAGCTGGTATAGATGCTAGAAGATTACAAACTGATACTACTAATGTTTCAGCTCAAAATGCATATCAACAATATTTGAATACTTCTAGATACAATCTTAAAATGGCTAATCAACAAAGGCAAGATGCTTATGACAACCAACGAGCAAATCAAAGAGGTGCTTTTTGGAGGGGAGTTGGCGGTATAGGAATGGGATTATTAACAGGAAATCCAATGATGGCTGTTGGTGGTTTAACTGGTATGATGGGTGGAGGAGGCGGTGCATATAGTCCTTCTCAAAGCACTGGTCTTGCAATGAGTAATTTTCCAGGTCAATATGACCTTTCTAATATGGGAGGTTATGGTCAGAATAATTTTGGGCTTAATACACCCACATTTGACCCATCAGGATATTCAGGCGTAACATACCCTTAAGGAGGTAATTTAAATGGCAAATACATTAGGTGTAAAAGTAGGTAATCAAGATAATCGAGTTTTCACAGGTTGGGATTTTGGTGATGAAGCAAGTAAGACTGCAGATAGTTTACTTGCATTGGTAGATAAAGATAAGGACAGAAAAACTAGGGCAAAAGAACTAGCCGACAGTAGAGCCTTTACAACCTCTGAGCGTATAGCTGGGGAAAAGTTTACTGAGAAAGAAGCTGAGAAATCTAGGCAACTTGAAATAAAAAAAATAAAAACTACTACTGAAGGTGCAAAAGAAATTGAAGGAAAGAAACAAGAAGGCAGAGTTCAACTTACAAACATGAGTACTAAAGCTAGGTTGGATATAGAAAAATATATTCAAGGTGAGTTAGGCAAAAGATTGGACAAGCAAAATATTCATAGTCTAATGCAAATAGGCGCTAGGGGAAACATAGAAAAAGAATTGAGATCAATTATTGAAGCTGGTTTAGATAAGAGGAATATTGCTAATAATGACGCTAGGAAAGACATTGTTGAAACACAACTAGCTGGAGCGATGGAGCAATTAACAAAAAATCTAGATAGTCAAGAATTTCAGCAAAAAAGAATGTTGGATATGAAATCTATTTTAGCTGATAAACAATTAACTCATGAACAACAAATAGAAAAAATGAGGATTTTATCTAGAGAAGGTATATCTAAAGATAGTCTTGCTATGCAAAAAATTATATCTGATGATACATTAGGTAATCGTTTAAAAATAGCAAAGCTTCAAGAACTTAATAAAGTTACAATTGCTACTATGGATAATAGAAATAAACTTGATGCTATTGCAGCAGATATTAAGGGTAAGTCAGACCTTAGTAAACAAGAATACGAACAAAGAGTTGAATTGAATAAAGATGCAATAGACAATAGAGTCGAACTTCTTTCAAGAACAATAGGATTGCAACCAGCTCAAGATAAAGTTATAGCAGAAAAACAAGCAGATAAAACATTTGCTTTTAAACCTTCTGATTACAATGCTCTTTATGAGGAAAAGGGAGGATGGTTAGGAGTAGGTTTTAATGAAAGTGATATTCTTGATGAATATTATGGCAATGCAGAAGAAGAAAAACCTGGGCTATTTGGCTCTATACATTCTGCTGTTACTGGAGTAATGCAGACTTCTCCTAATAATCCAAAAAGACAAGAAGTTTTAACTGCCTTAGTTAAGATGCGTGATAGATTTAAGGATAAAAGATTCTATGGCGTAGGGGATGCAATTGCAGGTACTGATATTAAGGCTAAAGGTGCGCTTGAAGATATTGAAGGATTAATTGGTAAATTAGCAAATCCGATGGGTGTCCAAGGAATTCCTTTAAATGTTCCACAAACTTATCAAAAATTCGACTAATAAATGGATCCATATGAACTTTCACATAGGATAAACGCCTATCGTTTAAGTCCACATCTCTTTAATGATGACGAGGTAGACGAGATAGAAAAGTATGCTAAGGCATACGATGTTCCATTTAAAATGGACGTAAACGCTGAAGAACAAAAGCAATCTAATGTTGTAAGTCAATTTGCTGGAGGTTTTGCTGAAGGTTTTCTAGGCCCTTTAAATGTTTTTGGTGGATTAACTAAAGACCCTGTAACGTCAGCCCAACAAATATCCAGAAGCTTAGGTAGTCTAATTGGCTTTGTCCCTGGACTTTTAGGTGGTGGACTTAAACTTGCAGCTATGGGAGCAGCTAAAATAGGTGCTAAAGCTGGTCTTGGCAAGATAGCATCATTGGCATTAAAAAGCGAAAGGTATCTTGAGCGAGGAGGCGAACTTGCTACTGGTATTAAATCATATCCAATCCGAATAGCTGATTGGGTAACTCCAAAAACTTTCAAATATATAGGAAAAGCAAATACAACTGTAGATAAATTCTTAAAAGGTGAAACAATCTCTAAGGGGATTGTTGAAAGTGCTACCCATCTTGGAATTGCAAGTGCAGTAGGTGAGGTATGGAAGGGGTGGGAACCAACTAAAGATGCTTTTATACATGGTGCAATAGCTGGTGGTGCTTTTGGGACGATTGGAAACTGGAAGGGCTTAATGGAAAAAGCTGTTGGTTCAAATAATCCAGCAGTTCAAAAGTTTGCTGAAAATAAACTTCGTGTAGGCATTGCTAAGGGGATGCTTGGGGCTGGATTCCAAGGTGGAATGGCTACTGCTATGGATGCTCCATTTGCAGTTCAAATGTACGAATATATGATTGGTGGTTATTTTGGCGTTACTACTCCATCAGTTCAGGCAAAGATAGGTAATGAGTTTTATAATAAATATGAAAGATCTAAACGCCATGAAATGATGAATGACCCTGAGTTCTCAACACTTCATCCAGAAGCTCAGGAAACTGCACGAGATGCTTGGAAAAAAGAAGTCGGTGGGAGATTTAATCAGCATGTAGAAGAAGTATTACAGGAAAATATTGATAAGGTCGGTCCTTATTCTGTAGCTGCACAAGAGATGCGCAATGCCTTTAAAGAAAGGGTGTACGATAAATACTCTACAGAGAACAATATCAAACGCAATGAAATGGATGATGTTGATTTATTCATGGCTCATAAAACCGAAATTGACCCTATATTACAAATGGAATCTATCATTACAGAAGGTTCTGTTATAGGTGCTGAAATACAAAATAAGAAGCCTGAGAACCTTACTGGGAAAGCTAAAAGAGTAAACAAGGAACTTACAAAAGAAGAATTAGACAAAGTTGCTAATGGGGAATTAGACCCAATATATAACTATTTAAGAGAGACAAACGAATTCTATAAAAAATGGGATAAGGAAATAAATAATACAGATTTTATAAGGTCAGAAGAAGAAGCATCATTACAGTTGGAGTTAGATAAAGAGCCATTACTAAGAAGATTAAATAAAGATATAAATGATACATTAAAAAAGGATGGTAAGGAAGAAAGAACTGTTCTTGGAGTGGCTAGAGATATTGTTGATTCTTATAATGAAGTTAAAATATCTGAAAAGGGAGATTATGTTCTTCATTCAGGTGGTGCAAAAGGAGCTGATTCAAAGTGGGGAGATATTGGAAGGAATTTTGGATTAAAAGATGAAAGGCATTATTATGTAAGAGGAGAAGAAACACCTAAGGGAAATACTCCTTTAACTAAAAGTGAAGTAAAGGAAGCTGATGTTCATCTTCAAAAAGCAAACGAAACTTTAAAAAGAACATTTCCCGCTAGAAATGAAAAAACCAATAATCTATTAAGAAGAAATTGGTGGCAAGTTAAGAATGCAGATGAAGTCTTTGCAGTAAGCACTATTACTAATAATAAAGTTGATGGCGGTACTGGATGGGCAGTGCATATGGGTATAGACAATAATAAACCTGTCCATGTTTTTGACCAAGCAAAAAAGAATTGGTTTACTTGGGATGGTAAGAAGTTTGTTCAAGAAGAGACTCCTACTTTAACAAAGAATTTTGCAGGTATTGGCTCAAGAAATATTAATGAAGCTGGTAAAGAAGCGATAAGAGATGTTTATGAAAAATCTATGGGTGAAAGGCCAACAGAAAAAATTGGAAAAGATTGGAATTCTATATTGGAATCTTTTTCTATTGCATCTGAAAAGACATTAGGAAAGCCACTTGCAAGGGAGGAAACTCAAGGTATATGTGATGGAACTTGTGGAATTGTAACTGGTAGGCTAAAAGATTCTAAACATAAATATGGTAAAGCTGATATAGTTGCTAAATCCCCTGTTGGAGATTGGAATATAGGTCATGTAGTAGCTATTACAGAAATTGGTAGAAAAAAGTATATTATAAATATGCCTCAAAGTGAATTTATGAAGTCTGAATATAATATAGATAATGTTTGGGAAAGTATTAGCGACCCAATGGATCCATATAGTAGTGTAAAAAAAGCAAAAGATTTAAGTTCTATTAGATATTTAATAGATAGTGAAGGCGAATCATTTAAAGATGTTTTGAGTGGAAAACCTAAAAAGGGTAGTGAACCTTGGTCTGGCGATATTAATAAAGTTGAGAATGTAAAAAAATATATAGAAGATGGTGTTAGTTGGGCTGAGGGAAATATAATAGATACAAAATCTAAAATAAGATGGACCACTGGTGAAAAGGGCGCAACTAGCCATGAGTTCATTGAAGTTAAGTTTGCAGAAGCACCTGCTGTATTTACTAAAGATAAATTTACCCCAAGAGTAATTGAAGTTAATGAAAAAACATTAATGGATCTTTATAAAATTGATAGTAAAACAGCTAAACAGAATATAGAAAGAATAAATAAGTCTAAAATAAATTCAGGGAATGAATTATCAGATCCATTTAAAATTAGTAAACCAACAGAAAAAATTGAAACTGGTCTTTATGATAATTTCATTAAGAAAATAAATGCAAAGTTAGGAATTGAAAAACCTAGTGCAGATATTCAGCGAAAGTTAAGACAATCTTTTAAAAGGCTTGAACAGGATATTCCACAGAAGCAATCTGGCTTTGACCCTGTAAATGGATTTATCTACGATATAATAGAATATAATCCAGTAGGTAAACGAAAGCTCCTGTCACACCCTAAATTACCACATGAGAGGATATTTGGATATGAGGGGGAATCTTACTTGCTGAATGAAGCTATCGTTGATGGTAGGAACTATAATTTACTTGGCAGAAAATATCATAAAACAGATTTAGGTTATGAGTACGACTATGTTTTAAGACCTGA
>TARA_R100001594_G_scaffold104330_2_pt1 | contig 10701 bp, 1 predicted proteins | sample TARA_R100001594 | Tara Oceans TARA_R100001594 (sample SAMEA2622752) | marine metagenome | biome: marine biome (ENVO:00000447); feature: marine epipelagic mixed layer (ENVO:xxxxxxxxx); material: "saline water (ENVO:00002010), including plankton (ENVO:xxxxxxxx)" | depth 150 m
AAGGTTATAGAAACAGGTGTAGAACAAATAAAGAATGAAATTAGAGAAGATCCCAATACAGAAATAAAAGCTAGTAGGTGGAAGCAACTTCATATGTACAGAAAGATGCGTTTAGATCTAAAAGATTTAAGCCCAGAAGAAAATAAACGTGTAAAGGATTACTTTTTGAGAGGTAATCAAAAATCTTTTACAGAGAAAGACGGAAAAATAACTGACGGAAGATGGTATGCATACTTACGAGATAGAGTAGATAGAGGCTTAGCTGTAGGGTATGTAGACATACAGATTTTAGCTAATGACGGTAAGATGCCTGATGAGGTTATGCACTTAGGTTTAGATAAACAAGGTGCTGATATGGCCGAAGCACTGAAAAAATATATTGATGGATCTAAGGATGCTGCAGGCAATCTGGCAGCTACTTTACAACAACGAGAAGTGACTAAAGTAACTAGGGCAGGTACTAAAATAAAAAGCCAAGTAACTGCTATCTTAATGGAAAAAGCAATTAATAATCCAGGTACTGCTAAAGTATGGGCCGAAGAACTTTTAGCCGGAAAAATACCTCAACCTAAAGATAAACAAGGTAATGTACTTACTAATAATCCTTTTAATGTTTTAGGTGAAGACGATTTAGAAGACTATGGGAAAAACAAACCTCTTGTATCTCAGCAAGTATACTCGGCCATTGTAGGTAGAAAGGTAGGTAAAGATAAAGAAAAGATGGCAACAGTTGCTAGTTCTCTACTTAACAAATATGTAAAAGCCGCAAATAATCCTAAAGGTAAGTTACTAGATCCTACAGGTAAGGTACTAGATGGGACAACAAATATGGAGAGCTTTGAGAAAGAATTAGACAGTGGAGATACAATAAGGGCACTTCCTGCGACTGCTTGGCGGCCTATGGATGCTTTACGTAGAGGTTTGAAAACTAGTTCTAAAATGACGGCTGAACAAAGAATGCTATATAAAGCATTCCTAGATGCCTCTCTTAGAGACTTTAATACAAAAGACCCTGACGGGTTTACAAAATTTTTAACAGGCGCGCTGAAGTTTAAACAGGTACTTATGGCTGCAAAGGCTCCAAGTGCTAAAGATGATCAAAATACAGAAGATGTTGTTAATGAGCTTAGCAAAGTAGCAGATGCGGGGAAGCAAGCTGCTATGAAGATAAAGTTTGAAAGGTATGACAAAGCATTTGAGAAAGCGTTTGAAGGTGTTCCTGCAAGAGGTATCCATACGCATACTACTAATGAAGGAAAGCAGTACGCCACTAAAAAAGATAATAGGGCGTGGACCACCATGCATATGTTATTAAATGACCCTAAACAAATGGATGAACTTGATGAGACAGGAGCTGTTGTATTAAAATCAGATATACTTTCAGCGGCTTCAACAGTAAGAAGAGGTCTTAGAAACCATTGGCAGAAAGAATGGAAGGCAGGCAGGATAGATGAAGCTACGAAAAATAAGAAGTACGAACATGCACAAGAAATGTACAATGAAATTCTAGCGTTTACTAATATTTTAATTAGGCGAGTAAAATCACGCCCTAAACAAACAAGAAAACCGCAATCAGTTGGAACACCAGTCCCTCAAGGGATACCTCCTTATTATTTACAAAGGATAAATAGGTAAGTTATGGACGAACTATATAAAAATGAACCCGAAGAAGAAATAAGTTCTGATCTTGATTTACCCGAAGAAGTTAAGACAGAGGAAGAACAAATTATTGATGAGCTTCCAGAGGAAGAATCTGACTTTATGTTAGATCCTGAGCAAATGCTTATAGATCAAGATAAGTTTGTTAAAGATAAAATAGAGAATCTTTTTCCACCTGTCGTACCTTATGATGATGCTGATGTAGTAACTCCTTATCAACCAGGGTCATTATCTCCTGAAAGAGTTCTTTCTATTCAAATGCAGAGAGAACAAGAAGAACAAGAACAAGCGGAACATAAAGAGTTAATGGATACACAACATCCATTTAGGCTTAATGATTGGAATATGCAGGAAGACCTTCAGAGGATAGGTCAAAGGATAGGTACTACCCAAGCTCAGCAAGCTAAAGAAGGACAGGTAACAGATCTTCTTGACCCTGCAAGAGTAGATGATAAACAAATGAAGCTAAGGCTTAAGCAGGATTGGGACAAAGCTAAGGAAGTGTTATCCTGGGCAGGTAATAACAAAATAGATGCCGCCCTTGCTAGTATGATGGACGTAGCTGTCTTTGCTAAAGAACTCCCCGATCAAACAAATGCAGCTTTTCAGGAAGCTATTTCTTCTATTGGGAATAAAGGGATTAGATTAGCGAACACTCTTATAGAAAGAACACCAGGGCTAGATATATTTGGTCCTATAGATTTATTAGATAAATATAATAAGCCATTAATTATTGGCGATACAGTAATAGATCCAGGTGGACCATTTGAACCCAGTAGTAATATTGGGGCGTTCATGCATTACCCTATCAAACTTGGGATGACTACAGTAGCAGGGTTAGGTGCCATTGCTATTGCAGCAGGTACAGTACCAGTAGTGACTACTAAGGTAGCTTCGATAGCAGCACTTGGAGCTGTAACTGCCGGAGCAGCTATGCTGCTTGCAGAGCCTGAAGATCCACTTTTAGGGGATATAATATATAATAACCCTGTTTTTCCTGCCTTTGGTAAAATGATTCCAGAATTTATGCGTAGTAATGGGGACTCACACGCCCTTCAAATACTTAAAACAGGGATACAAGACTTTGTTTTGGAGTTCCTTGGAGGGATGCTTATAAAAGGTACCCATAAAGCAAGCAGTGCTATGAGAAAGCGTTACGCTAAAAAGTACGCTGATGTCGTTGGGGAGTCGGCAGATATACTTAAAAAGAGATCAGACTTTAAAGATGTAGTCGAAGCTAGTTATAGAGTACTACCAGATGAAGAAGATGCACTAAGAGATAATTACGTTATGAACTCTTTTAGAGAGTTGCCAGAACCAGATGAAGGTACACAAGTTGTTAAGTCTTGGGATACATCAAGACTTCCACCTACTGATCGGACTATCCCTCAATTTAGATTACAGGATGTAGATCCATTTGTACCTGAGTCATCACCAACATCTCAGATGGCAAGAGTACTACCACCAGATAGGAGACACCGATCAACGGATATAATTGGACGCTTTAATGATGAAGTTATGACATTCCATGAAGCAAACCCTGAAGCGGGTACTGCAAGAAAGTTTGTCCATATAAAAAATGCGCTAATTTGGAAGCTTGGGCAAATAGACAGATATCTGTCAGACCCTGATAAACCTATAATTAGAAAGGACGAGTCACAAACAGCCTCTGAATCTTTAAAAGGTTTTGTTTTTGAGACTCCTATGGATTACACCGGGGAAGTAGGTTTAAGTAAGGTGCCACCTAAAGGAGAAGACCTACCTATCCTTGATCAATTATTAGATGTTGATCAAATATTAATTGAATTTGATAAAGTAGAATCTTTGGTTGGCTTTGATAAATTATCCGACAAAGGTAAAAAAGAATACACCAACATCTATAGTAAGTTTGTTCGTGACATAGAAAAAAACTATTATGCCTCAATTGAAAAAGAAGATCTTGTCATTCCTATGGACTATCCAAATATAAGGAAAGGGATAGTAGAGATAAGAAAAAATGCAATTGAGCATGAAGAATCTTTTGAGAGGTTATTGCCTGCATATAAGATAGTACTACAGGCGTTATCGTTAAGCCCAGAAGAAGCAAAGAAAAAAGGTATTAAGTCATGGACTGAAATGATTGATGACTTACGGAAGTTACAAGAACCTGGGCTACGTGGTGTTATAACTGTTAAAGCATTTACAGATGCTATATCTAACATGTTTACTGACTTAAATAGGTTAGGGCCAGAATCTACACGACGGCTTACTTCAGATGAAATTCAGACATTAACTAAAGTCCTACAAAAAACAAAACATTTTCTAAGCTACCGTAGAAAATTATTAGATTCGCTATTTGATCTTCCATTAGAACAAAGAAGAGTAGACGCAGATGGTGTACTTGTTAGCGAAGAATTAACATTAGATGATATGGTGTCGGCAAGTGGGGCTGCTAGTCTTAAAGATACTTTAGCTAATATAACATCTGCAAATGTATTAAGAGAACTTAAAGATGCCGATACTATAGGGCTACTAGATGGCACTACAATTAAGCAATTAGAAGATGGTTGGAAAAATAGAGAAGATTTTATTTCTGATATGGCCGCATCTTACTACAAGAAGCAAAAGATTTTAGAAAGAGCTAGAAGAGGAAAAGAATATTTAAAGCATGACTTCATAGTAAAAAAATCAGAGGAACTAGTTGGAGAGCAGAAGGCTACGTATGAAGCCGAGATAGCAAAACAAAAAGAAATTATAGAGATGGGGAGCAGGGCGCTTAAACAACTAAATAAAGAAAAGAAGCAAGCTGAAAAAGATTTAAATGATGTAGCTAAAAAGTCAAAAGAAGTAATTAAAACAAAAGATGAGAAGGCTAAGAAAAGAATATTAAAAGAACAAGGTAAGGCTGAAAGGGCATTAAGAAAGAAAGATAAAGAACTAAAGAATGTTAAGAAAGATTTAGAGCTAGCTCAAACTCAGATAAAAGTATTCTCTAAAAGAACGCCTTGGTTAATTGATAAAGAGATGGGTCTTCCTCCAAAAGAACAAAAGTTTGTGTACGTTAAAAAAGGTAAGGTGTACGTAAATGTAAATAAGTTTAAAGGAAAGGAAGATTGGGCAGAAGCTATTGTTGAAGTTAAAAAACATATGCGGCAGCATATAAAAAAAGAAGACAAACTATATGCAGAACTGCTGAAGTCTGGTTGGGAAAGAGGAGAAATATTACCTACGGAACTTAGACAAGATGTAGCTAAAAAGCTTGGTATGACTGATGATCAGTTTGCTATGTTATCTCCTTTTAATGGTCGGCAAGGGATGGGACCATTTAAATATACCCCACAAAAAAGACCTGTCCTTCCTGGTACACTTAGTTTCACTGATGGTATAGGAGTTTTACGCCCTTGGAATGCTGAAGATTTGGTAGCTTCTATGAAAGTAATGGAAGCGTCTGTTGATAGGGTAACATTGTTAGCTAAATTGGCAGTAGAAAAAGATGCATTAAATAAAGAAGATTTAGAAATATTAAATTATACCAAAGAAGAAATAGCTAACTTAGAGCCTGATAACGTCGAAGCATTAACACATTTTAAAGATTCATTTGAGACATTGTTTTATACTATATACCCACAAGTATTTACGATGCTTCATCATACGCCAATGATTTTACCTCACGCACAGAAAATAGATAGTAGATTAACCTATCTTGGGCAGATTGAGGATACTATCAAAAGATTTGGTAATAGAGGATTCCCTGACAATTTAGACGGATTAAAAACAATAGCTCAAGAATGGAACTTACTCCATAAAAAGGGTGGGACTGCCCTTGAAGATATGAAGAAGAACCTGCACTTAATGCGTTATGATAGAGGGAACATAGTTACTAAGTTTCTTAACTCAGCTATGTTTCTTAGAACAGCTAGTATGCTTTCATCTACTACAACCATGGCTAAGATTCTTTCTTCTGGCATTATAGAGACAAGTTTAAAAGTAGGGATGGAGTATCCTTTAGAGGCGTTAGTTTTTAGACCGATGGCACAGCAAGGTTCAGTACAAAGTGGTATGAGCCAGTTATTAAAAATGTATGGAGCAGGTACTGTAGCTGCTTTTAGAGCTTCTATTAGTGCATTAGCTAGTCACTTTGAAGATTTAAGTAAGATTGCTTCCTGGGAAACACACAAGCGTAGAGATTTTTCTTTTACTAAATCTAAGATAGACCCTTCAGGTTCTCATATGGACCAAGGGGTAGAGCGTATGGGTGATGAGTATCTTGTAAGAGATAGACATCAACCTACTAGATATAAGCCAGATGAATTATCTACTTTTGGAGCTATCTCAGATATTTTTACTGCTGTCAATGAACTCCCACATAGGGGCATTGATATGCAGGATGATGTATTCAAATCAATTAATGGTGCATTTAGAATGCAGATGCTTGCAGTTAGGGCGGCAGATGCAGACGTACCTGCTGAGATAAATAGAATAAGAGAAGCAGCAATAAAAAATAAGTTACCGCCAGAAAAAATAGCTGAAGCTATTGAAGCTTTTGAAGATGACGTAGATAATTACTGGGCAAGACGTTACCAACATCATTTAGAAAATCCATCACCTGAAATGGCAGAGGATGTGTTACGCCATCAAAGACAAGTAGTTCTGACAGAAGATTTAAAAGATAACGGTTGGCTTCGTAATGTATATGAAAACTGGTATGGCATGGCTTCTGGCTTTAGGTATCTATGGCCGTTTCTTAGGACATCATTAAACAGTTATAAGAATAATATTGAAAGAGGGCCGTTTAGATTAGCTCCAGAAGTAATGCATCTTACATTTGGAGATAAACCTTGGAAAGAGATAGTTCCGACTGGGCTTGAACGTGGTAACAGCGTTATAAACTGGTTAATAAATTTAGTTAGCCTTAGTAAAGATCCTAAAATGTATAGGATGTTTGAAGAAATGAGGGACAAGTTTCCAGAAGGTTCTCCTGAAAGAAAAGCTTGGGAAGATGCTATTGGTAAACATACACCTCAAACTAATATGAAGTATAGTATGCTTAGGCATTCTATATTTGATCAAAAATCTGATCCTAATGCTTGGGCGCAAGAGATGTCCAGGTTTACTACAGGGATGATGCTAGGATTTGCAGGAATATATTTAGCATCAGAAGGATTTATAACAGGACACGATGATGTCGAACGAAACACACCTTATGACCTTGGAAGGAAATCAGTAGGTTGGATTCCAGGTTCTGTCTTTTGGCCAATATCAGAAGATGGTAAAAGAGGGATCTACATTCAAGTAAAAAGAGATGAACCTTTAGGACTTTTCCTTACCCACATGGCAGAAGTACATGAGATGGGTAGATATTTGTACGCAGGCGATTATGAGGAACTTGTCCATATGTCGATATGGTTGGTTGGGAATGTGTTTGCTCCTGAGATTGTAAAAGATGTTTTTAAAGATGTTGAATTTTATATGAGTCTGCAAGAGGGTAAATTTAAAGCAGGTCATAAACAATTTTGGTCTACTGTTAAAGCTAAAATAGAGCCATTAGCCCCTACGCCATGGTTTGATTTACCAAAAGAATTTGGTAAGTACGTGCCAGATATTTATAAAACAAGAAAAGGGGATCAGATGGTAAAACCTGATCCAACTATCCCTTCTCCATTTATTGGTTTGAAAGGTCTTGTTATTGATTTTAGAAATTTTATAAAGTCAGAGAAGGAAGCATTTGAACCAGCAGAAGACGTACAAAGAGACTACACTGTATCTACTGTTACGGAATATCAAGACGAACAAGGTCGATGGCGGCAAGACGAAACAGACATGCTAAGTGCAGATATAATGTTTGATATGCTTGTTAAAATGTATTCTAAAAAAGCAAAAGGATATGCAGAAAACGTAGCAACTAAAAGAAATTTATGGGACGAACCTATGCCGACTACTCATAAGTATGGGATGTGGTCTATTGGAGCGTACCTGTTGCCAAATGGTGTAGCAAAGCACTTGGTTAGACCAGAGCTTGAAGGTGGACTAGCACCTAAAATAATAAGGAAATGGGAAAGAATTGATTATGATCTAGCAAGCAATAAATATAAAGGGCCTACAAAAGAAGCTGATCAAGAATTAAATACATCGGTCTTTGAAGCTTTTCAGACTGATAAGCCAGATGACATGACTAAGGCACGTATCCATGCAGAGTTTATTCGTTTGGGGGTACAGCACACATGGACAGCAGCTATTAAGGATGAACAAGGTTGGAACACTAGACCTATATTTGACCGAATCGCAAAACATTATGGGAAAAGAAATATTACCATGGCATTAACAGCACAGCAAAGGGCTGAACTAATAAAAGAAACTAACACCATAAAGACTTCTTTTGACAATTCTGAAGCACTAGAGAAAAAGTACGGTGGTGTTAAAATGATAGATGCTTTGTATAATGAGATAACAAATCATTATCCTTCGTTAGGGAAAGACGATAAGGATGGCGAGAGTCGTGGTAGTTTTGATAAATTTATGAGGCAAGAAAAAATAAAAGAAATCATTGGGGATTACGCAGAAGAAGCAAGAAAAAAATATATGCTAAATAACCCACATATAGAAGCAGCTATGAAAGATAAAGCCCAACAAGCAGACATGGAGTAAGTAAATGACGATATCAAGTGACAGTGTAAAGAATGAATATAGTACAAATAGTCAAGGTACTGATAGTGAGTTACCTATTACCTTTACTTACTTCGATAACTCTGAGATTGAGGTCTACCTTAAGGCAGATGTTAATGTAGATTCAGAAGTAAAGTGGGCATTGACTACCAACTATACAATTACTGGAAGTCCTGGCGCATCTCCAAAGGTAAAACTGGTAACTGATCCTGCTGAAGGTGGTAGGATTATAATTCGTAGGAAGACACCTTACACTCAGCTTGTAGACTATGCAGCAGGTGATGCTTTTCCTGCTGACTCTCATGAAACTGCACTAGATAGAGTGGTAGCTCTGGCCCAACAGCTTAAAGAAATTTTAGAGCGATCACTTGCTTATCCTAATACTTACGTCAATGCGACTGGAAGAAGTTTAACTCTGCCGGAACCTGAGAATAATGCCATTGTAAAATGGAATACTGATGCAACTGCTATGGTAAATGACACTGATCTAGCTGTATCAGCGTATAAAATAATGGCAGACTCAGCAGCAGATACACATCCAGGTTATTTAGATGACAAACTTTTAGTAACAGATAGTACAGGTATACTTAAATCTACTACAGGTGGAACAGCTAATCAGAACGTAACTATATCTGGAATTGATGCTACTACTTCTGTTAAAGGTGTTGCCAGTTTTAGCTCTACTCAATTTTCTACATCGAGTGGGGCAGTCAGTATTAAGTCAGGGGCTGTAATAGACCAAGTTAAATTAACAGGTGCTTTAACGGCAGATAGTACCACTGTTAAAGATGAAGACAACATGTCATCTGATTCTGCTACTCACTTGGCAACACAACAATCTATTAAAGCTTATGTAGATGCGGTTACAACTTCACTTGGATTGCAAGATCTAGATTTTTCTGGTGATTCAGGTGGCGCGCAAAGTGTAGACCTTGATACCGAAGCCCTTAAAATTGAAGGTGGTACGGGTATTGATACTGTAAGCTCTGATGCTGATGGGTCTACACCAAAAATTAGTGTCGCCATTGACTCTACGGTAACTACCCTTACAGGTACGCAGACGTTACAAAATAAAAGATTAACTAGTCCCAAATTAAATGAAGATGTTGCAATCACAGCGACTGCTACAGAAGTAAATATATTAGATGGGGTAACGGCCACTACTTCTGAGTTAAATATAATGGATGGAGTTACGGCTACTACATCTGAATTAAATATAATGGATGGAGTAACAGCTACTGCTTCCGAGCTGAACATATTGGACGGGGTAACAGCTACTGCATCTGAATTAAATATAATGGATGGGGTAACAGCGTCTACATCTGAGCTGAACATATTGGACGGAGTAACAGCTACTGCATCAGAGATTAACTTATTAGATGGAGTATCAGGATTAGTTCAAGCAGATTTAACTAAGCTTGCAGCGGTTGATGCGTCTGCTTCTGAACTAAATATAATGGATGGAGTGACAGCATCTACTTCTGAGTTAAATATAATGGATGGGGTAACGGCTACTACTTCTGAATTAAACATAATGGATGGAGTTACGGCTACTACCTCTGAATTAAATATAATGGATGGAGTGACAGCATCTACTTCTGAGTTAAATATACTAGATGGAGTAACCTCTACTGCTTCAGAGTTAAATATATTAGATGGAGTGACAGCATCTACATCTGAACTAAATATAATGGATGGAGTTACGGCTACTACTTCTGAGTTAAATATAATGGATGGGGTAACAGCATCTACTTCTGAGTTAAATATAATGGATGGGGTAACGGCCACTACTGCCGAACTAAACTTACTAGATGGATCTACAGCAGGAACTAACGTAGCTGGTAAGGCCCTAGTTGTAGACAGTGATAAAAAGATTAATGAGCTTTTCCAAGATAAAGCGATATTTAATTCCCAAGGTAGTGATCCAGGCACGACTCCTGATAGTAATGATGTTTACCTCTATGCTAAAGCTAACAAACTATATACGAAAGATTCAGGTGGAAACGTAGCTGAAGTTGGAGCAGGTGCAGGCGGAGGAACAAGCGCGGTCGGTGATATCGATACTGTTTTTACCCTGCAAGCAAAGGATGAAAGTTCTGCCAGTGATGCAAGCGGTGATGATGCAGTCTTTAGAGGGGCAGCAGCTTCTGTAACTTCAGCACCTACCCTAGATACAACGGCAGGAAAACTTATTAATACTACCAAAGTATTTAAGTATGCTTCAGGTTCAGGTTCTACCAACGATTGGTGGCTACATTCTAAAGCTGTCCCCCAAGGTTATCAGAATAGAAACATGGTTCTCCAATTACAGTATTACATGGAGGAGACCTCAGGGGATAACTTAACAAATGCTTTTAGATTCGTAGCTAGAGATGCTACCAATGGTAAGGTCACTCAGTT
>TARA_R100001594_G_scaffold14589_2_pt1 | contig 10672 bp, 20 predicted proteins | sample TARA_R100001594 | Tara Oceans TARA_R100001594 (sample SAMEA2622752) | marine metagenome | biome: marine biome (ENVO:00000447); feature: marine epipelagic mixed layer (ENVO:xxxxxxxxx); material: "saline water (ENVO:00002010), including plankton (ENVO:xxxxxxxx)" | depth 150 m
CAATGGTTGGGTTGGTTCTCATTTAAACTTAATACACCCAGATACTACGTATCAATTTGTACATGGTGGAGGTTTTAATGATATACATTATGTTGGGCTTACTGCTCCAGATCCTATAACATTTAAATTTCACATATCATCACAAGCAGCCTTAACAACTATAGAGTGTGGATTTACTTTAATTAATCCAGAAGGAGATACCATGATTAGTATACAACCTCCTTTTATACAACCATTGTTACCTTATAATTTAATTACAAATTGTGGCAATACTTGTGAAGAGATGGTTTATGGTTGTTTGGATGTTTTAGCTATTAATTATGATAGCTTAGCAAATACTAGTGATAGTAGTTGTTACTACATTCCTGGCTGTACTAATTCTTCTTTCTTAGAATATTATACTCAAGGATTTGTAGCAGACTTTAATGATGGATCTTGTCAAACAGAAGCTATATGGGGATGTACAGATAGCACGGCTTTTAATTATGATGTAGTGGCTAATATAGATAATGGAGGTTGTGTTCCTGTAATATTAGGATGTATGCAGCCTTTAGCTTTTAATTATGATCCTAATGCAAATACAGATGACGGAGGGTGTATCCCGTTTATATATGGCTGTACTGATGCGACAATGTATAATTATTGTGATACTTGTAATACAGATGATGGTAGTTGTGAGCCCTATGTGTTTGGATGTACTGACTCAACAATGTTTAATTTTAATCCTTTAGCTAATGCTGATAATAACTCTTGCATTCCTTTTATTTATGGTTGCACTGACCCTTCAATGCTTAACTACAATCCATCCGCTAATACAGAAGACTTCACTTGCATACCTTACGTTTACGGCTGTATGGATAGTACTGCTCTTAACTATGATTCATTGGCTAATACTGACAATGGTTCGTGTATTGCTATTGTTCAAGGATGTATGGATCCGAATGCGTGGAATTATAATCCTTTAGCAAATATAAATCATGGACACGATTCTTTAGGTTGTTTATATGCTGCTAATTGTACGGCAACAGAGCCTGGAGAGCCATTCTTTTTGAATGACGAGTGTTATGCTTGGGTGATAGAAGTAGACGAATATTGTTGTGAAAATGAGTGGGACGAAATATGTCAATTAACTTATGATCACTGTTATGGTGGTTGGCCAGCGCCTCCTGCTAGAACAGTTAATAAAAAAATAATAAAAATTACAGATTTATTAGGAAGAGAAGTTAAAGAAATAAAAAATCGTATTTTATTATATATATATGAAGATGGTAGTGTAGAGAGAAAGAAAATAATAAAGTAATGAAAATATTTAAAGACAACAATAATTATAATGAAAAGTCTATTATAGGCGCAGTTGCTTTTACAATTATGTGTTTAATAATGATAGCAGATCTTATTACTGGATGGGTGGGTAAAGATTTGGTTATAAATGAGTTTATATATGACTCATTTGTATTAGTAGTTATAGGATGTTTTGGAATAGCTGGTTTAGAAAAATTCGCAAATAATAATAATAATAATAATAAAAAAGAAAGTTAATTATGAGCATATTAGGAACAATATTTAGTAGCGGAGCTACAGAATTAGTAAAAGGTGTAGGTGGCGTTATAGATAACTTACACACATCTAAAGAAGAAAAGCTTGAGGCTGAAAGAAAAATAAAAGACATGATAATGGGTTATGAAGCAGAAATGCAAAAACAAGTAACCGAAAGATGGAAGGTTGATATGAATTCTGACTCATGGCTTTCTAAGAATATACGACCTATGACTCTTATATTTTTAGTTGTATCAACAGTATTAATGATATTTATTGATGCAGGCGTAATTGCATTTGAAGTAAAAGACACATGGGTGGATTTATTACAATTAGTATTAATAACAGTAATAGGTGCTTATTTTGGCGGTAGATCATTAGAAAAAGTAAAAAAGTAAATGAAAGAACTGGAAGATAGTCCTGAACAACTATTACATGAATCAATGACAAATTGCTACATGATAATAACAAAAAAACTATCTTTTGAAGAATTGTTAGATTATAATGGATGCTCTTTACCTTTTAATCCAAAAAAAGCTATAGATAATAAGGTCATTGATAAAATAATTGATTATTTTTGTAGTTTAGAGGAGTATGAGAAGTGTGCAGAGCTTAAAAAATTAAAAGAATCAAAAGAATATAAGAAAAATTTCATAAATTTGTAAAAAATTAAAATAAGATGGCAAAAAATTACACATTAAATTGCTCGTTAGGTATGACTGCAAATTCTTCTACAGGATATGCACAAACACAAAATGGCTCTTACACATTAAATATAACGGGTGTAGACCAAATAGCAACAGGTAGAATAGATGTAGCCCATGATGGAGACTCAACGGTAATGGCTGCTCCAGGTTATGGTAGAATGATATACGTAAGAAATTTAGATGATACTAATTTTGTAAAAATATATGACGGAGCCTCTTCAGCTACTGATTTAATAGGTATATTAGAGCCAGGTCAGTTTTTAATGACAATCATTAGAGGAACAGGAACAACTACTGCAAGAGCAGATACAGCAGCTGTAACTATAGAATATGCAGCAATAGAAATAGATTCAAACGCTTAAAATAAAACAATATGGCAACACAATCATTATCAGTAACAGTTACAGGAAGCTTGACCTTAACAGATTCAGATGGAAATCAAGTATTATCATTTTCTCCTTCTTTTACAACAAACAGTACAACTGTAGATTCTAATATACTACATACAGGAGAAATTTTAGTAGGCACAGGAGCAACAACAATCTCAAGTGCTAGCAACAATAAAGATATGATTTTTACATTTGTAAAAAATGTAGATACAGATTACCCAATAGCAGTACAGCCAGATGGTGATGTAATTGCAAATTTAAAGCCAGGTGAATGCTTTTTCTCACCAGTTCATGTAGATGGTGCTGGAGACGGCTCTACAAATTTAGATTTAATAGCAACTACTGCTGCACAAAAAGCACAATACTTATTATGTGACGGTCCTGATACTGGAATATCATCAGATGACTAATAATTAAAGAAATACAAATGAAACTTAAAGTATTAAGATTTAGTAGCCAGGAGGACAGTACTTCTGGCTTACTTTTTTTAGAGGGAGATTTAGGCTTAGAATTTCTATGTTATACATTAGAAGATGAAGCTAGAGCTCTAAAAGTTAGAGGAGAAACTAGAGTGCCTGCTGGCACCTATCAAATTAAATTAAGAACTGAAGGAGGATTTCATGCTAAATACACTAAAAGATTTGCAGGAATGCATAAAGGGATGTTACACGTTATTGATGTCCCAAATTTCAAATGGATTCTTATACACACTGGTAATACTGATGAGCATACTGCTGGATGCCTTCTTGTGGGCGATTCGCAAGAAAACAACACCATCATCAAGGATGGGTTCATTGGGAAATCAACTAATGCGTACAAAAGAATATATCCAAATATCGCTAAAGCGTTAGAAGAAGGGGAGGAGGTTACTATTCAATATATAGATTTAGACGGTATACAAGATTAGTATGGCAAAATGGATTGGCAATAGTATAGAGTCATTTAAAAAACATTTTAAACATAATGTTGAAATTGACGGCCAAGTAGATATTAATAATACTCTTAATTATGATGGTGAAGACAGTAAGTATTTAGTTCTTAATAATAACGATGTGCTTTCGTATAGATCTGTTGGAGCAAATCTTAGGGCTGATATAGGAGATGCTTCTTTAGTTAGTAAAGGAGTGGTAGAATTAGCAACTACAGCAGAAACTACAACTGGAACAGATTCATCAAGAGCGGTTACCCCATCTGGCGCAGCAGCTTTACACGCCACAGTACAAACTGGTAAAAACTATAGAATAATAAATACTTCGTTTAGAGATGATATAGGAACAACAAAACATTATCTTCCTTTAAAAGCTCAAGACGAATTTTCTGGTGCTACTATTACTAGAGAAGAAGTTGCAGAATTAGCCGTATGTGATGGAAGGCTTGTTTCTGCTACTGTTAGATTAGAGCAAATGTCTGGAAGCACAGGTGATTTTACTTTAACTATGGGGGTGGAGACAAATGTGGTTGGTATTGCTTATTCTAGTAATTTTAGTGTAATAGAAACAGAAAATATTACTGCAAATACAGATGATGATCAACATGTATTTCATTTTGTTTTTAGTGATGCTAAGCATTGGGACTCTACAGATATGTTCGCTATATCAATAGAGTCTTCTTCTGACGAATGGGGGTCTAATGAGCGTTTTTATGTAACGCTAGTAATAGAAGATGACTGGACCACATATTTAGCTGGAACAACAAGAGAAATAGACTCAACACCTTAATTAATATTATTATATTTGTATTATGCCAATAATAAAAGATAAGTATGGAGCTAAAGGATCTCAAACAAGGTCTAAGTTTTTAACAAGATCAAAAAATAAAGCTATTTCAGATTCTGTACCTGAAGGTTTGTCTACTCAACAAAAACAAGAATTAGCTAAAGAGTCTTATAGAGCTAATGCAGCAAATAGATCGCAAATCTCAAATTTATCATCTTCTGACGTACTGCCTATAGAAACAAAACCACAATCTTTTATATCTCGTTTTTCTATTTCTCTTGCTAATCAAGCTGATCTAATTTTCACTTTAAATACTGGTAGTACTTTAAATGATATTATAATACATAATTATAATGCTGGAGGAACAGGGTCTACAATAAACTTATATTGGACTACGGGAGATCAAGATGGGGCTGCTTTTACTGTTTCAAGCGGGGTTATAACAGCGTCTAAACCTATGACTCTAACCAATTTATTTGGCGATAGTTTTTCATATAATGGAACTGTTTCGTTAGGAGATATGGTAAGTCGTTCTTTTAAAAATGTAAGTAAAGATATTCATTTTTATTGCACATCTTCTGTTGCAGGGCCAAATATAACTATTAGTTCAACCGATGGATAGTCCAAACGATATATTCAAAATTCCTATATGGCTTTCTAATTGGGTATTTAAAGATCAAAGAAATAAGATTTACAAAATAGATAATCAAATAGTAAAAGGATATAATAAAGGATCTATATTTACTGATAAAAAAATTGTTAACAAACTTGTTAATAAATTAATAAGAAGTCGTTCAAAGAAAAAGCTTGTTCCCGTAAATTTAACACTATTAAGCCAGCACGGTTATGGTGTTGAAGATAACTAAAAAACTAAGCAATGACTTTAAATGACAAAATTAGAGAGTATTTATTGAACAATCCTCACTTAATGCGTAGTAAATACGCAGACACAGCCAAAAAGTTTGGTACCAATTACGAGCAAATAAGAAATATTGCGCGAAAACTTAGAGAAGAAAATTTAGATATAGATGCAAAAGAAAAAGAAGTAATAAATTTTCAAGAAACTAAATCTAATGCTGTACTTACCGCAGAAAACTGTACAAGAGTTAAGTCTTTAGATGATTTATTAGCTGCATGTGAAGTGGATTTAGATTTATGGGATGTAGAAAAATATGATATAGGTACATATGAAGTAACAGGGTTTGATAATGACAGAAATCCTGTTACAGTTACTATGTATAGAACAAAAGCTTGGTTAAAAAAAATAAGGCCAGAACTAAATATAAAAAAGATAAAGCAAGAGCTTATAGAAGATTTACGAAATTTATCACCTGAAGTTCCAAAATTTGAAAGAAATAGGCCTGACGATAGAAAAGGGTTACATTTATTAGAAATATCAGCATTTGATTTACATTTAGGTAAAATAGGAATCAAAGGAGATAAATATAGTTTAAAAATAGCTGAGAAACGTCTTTTAAACGCCATAGAGCACTTATTATATAGAGCTCAAGGGTATTACATAGATAAGATACTTTTTATCGTAGGACACGATTTATTAAACTCAGACGGAGATTGGCCTATTCCTTCTACAACAAAAGGAACGCCTCAATTTAATAGCGATTATCATATTGATATATATAGATGCGCTAGAAAACTAATGATAAAGGCTATAGATATATTGTCTGAAGTTGCTGATGTTCATGTAATGGTAGTTCCAGGTAATCATGATAGAGAATCTGTTATGCATCTTGGGGATACACTAGAGCTTTATTATGAAAATAATAAAAATGTTAAAGTAGATAACAATGATTGTTTAATGAAAGCAATTCCTTATGGCAATAATCTTATTATATCTGATCATGGTGATGGCCCTAAGACAAATGATTTACCTGGCATTATAGCTCAAAGATTCAAAAACCTATGGAGTGATACTGTATATGTAGAAGTGCATAGAGGTCATTATCATACTAATAAAGCCACTAAGTTACAGGCCATAGAAGAGCTCAACGGAATAACCGTTAGAAACTTATCATCTATGTCTGCAACTGATTATTGGCATGATAGTAAAGGATTTATAGGTAATATAAAGAAAGCACAAGCCTTTATATATAGCAGAGATAATGGCTTACAAGGGATATTAAACTATAATGTTAGCGTTTAAGCTTTTTTATATGTTTATCTACTCTTTTTACCCACTTTAGTAAATAGGTTCTGTATTTTGTCCAATATCTAATTTTATCTGCTTTCGTCATATTTTAATACGCTTCGTAGTTATCATTATCATATTTATTTTTCCATTTATCCATTTCATTAAAGTATAAATCTCTAAATTTATCAACTTCTTCAGATAATGCTTTGTTTTCTTTTTTCATTAATAAAAATGAAATTATAACTCCTATTATAATTCCAAAGGCTAATGTAATTGCTATACCAGTTAAGGGTAAAATTAATTCATTCATACCAGACTTTATATACTTTTATATTATTAGATATGGTACATGCGAGTTCTTTTCTTTTGATCACTTTTTCTTTTAATTTGCTTTTGTCCCAATATTTTGGATTCTTGCTGTTTAATTTTCTCTTTTTTGGCATGTTCTTCCATGTTTTTAATTAATTCTTTATTTTGATCTTGTTTAACACTTTTATAAGTGCTAACAATAATTAGTATTAATGTAAATATAATAATAAAAACAACTAACTGTTCCATTTTTCTAATTTTTCTAATTCAAATTCTAAATGAGCAATAGCTTTTTTAATACATTCTATTGGGGTGTTATGCTTACGATTAGCACGTAACAAATATGTTACTGCTGTACCAAGATTGTAGGTTAATTCAAAATCCTCTACCACTTTACGGGCTTCATATTTATGATATTTGCCTATATAATATTTTGGTATTTTTTCGTTAATATTGTCAGTATCGTTTGCAACATATCCATTTCTACCAACTTCCCAATAGTATTTATTATGCTCTGTCATTAGTCTAATTTAGTTTTAAAGTGATCAATTATTTTATTCATTTGTCTTTTGTAGAATAAATCAAAATCTACATATTCCATTTCACCTGTATCGCCATTTAAGGTTTTGGGCTGTGTTTTCTCCCATAGCTTATAAAGCACTCCTCTCATTCTTTGACTAGGAGTTTTCTCGCTAAACTCTGTATTAACTGATGCTTTTTCTACTGCATCTATCTGGTCTTGATTAATATAGTTAGCTGATATTAATACATAGCCAGGCTTTTTAATTAATCCAAATAGATTAACCATAGTTTCGTGTGCTAGCTCAGGAGTACCTACATAAATACGTAGGCTCCCGTCTGCTAAGGTACTAACTTTATCAATACCTCCTTCAAATATTACTGAATTTTTCATAATATATCTTCGTTCATTATATGTATAGTTCGTTCTGATTTCTTATCAAGATAGTCAAATCCTTGGGATGGCCAATAATCATTATCAAGACAATATTTGTATATTTCTAAATCTCTATTATACAGCTCTCTTCCTCTGTCTAATAAGTCATCCCCTATCTGTATAATATTTATATTAAATGGAGCGCTTTTTTCTACAGCTACAATATAGAATTCGTCAGCCCTTACGGCATCTAAATAAAAAGCAGCCTGCTTATAGTATTTAAATTTCTTTACAGAGTTTGCAAATCCATAATAAGAGCTGTCCTGAGTTGTTTTAAGATCAACTATAATACCAACGTCTTCTCTGTAAACATCAAGCATACCTCTACATTTAACATCATACTCTTCATTTTCCCAAGCTATAATATGCTCTTTAATGCCATTAAGTAATAGCCGATGAGCTTCATAATCTTTGAATAGCCTATCTGTCATTCTTTGTATAAGCTCATTATCTTGTTCTGATATAATAGTTTTAAACATGTTATTGTTTGTAAATTCCTCATAGTCTGCCTTTCCCTGTTTAGTTCTTTTATCAAACTTAGGGGTTATAGCATAATAATTATTAAATTCTTCAGGCTGTAATACATTCATATGTAGTGCCGATCCAAATTTCATAGCTGGAGTACTTGGTTGAGGATTGTCTAACATGTATTTAAAATATTCTGGCGACTTACCAGTAAGATTATTCAACATACTATTAGAGATATATTCTGTATCTGTATAGTAGTTGTGATGCGTTAAATTATGATCTTTAATTAATTTCATTTGTTTTATTTAAACACATTAAGACCCTCCCGAAGGAGGGCCCCAATGCAATCAAAACAAAAACCATGCGAACATGGACAAGAAAGTTCTACAAAAGTAGTAAATTATTCTTTCGCTCCCGAATCTTTCTCTTGTTTGTTTTGACCTTCCTTCTCTTGTTTTGACTTGTTTTTGATATCTTCCTCTAATTGTCTATCTAACTCATCCATTCTTTTAAGAATATTTTCTGCTTCTGGAATTTGTAGGCAATATTCATTTAGGCTGTCTCTAAATCCTTTAACGTCCTCTTTAGTAAATCTTTTATTGCCAACATAATCTTTATGCACCCAAGTTAATAAAGCAACCTCATGAGATCTTAAGGCTTCTGACATAGCTTTCATTGTGTCTGATATAGGTTTTTCAACCTTATATTTTTTGCCCATAATTTTAATCTTTTCTTTTTTATTCTTTAACGCCATTTAATTCTTTTTTTAGTTTTTTAATTTTTGATTTTAATTTGTCGTTACTGTCTATTAGTATGTCTACTAAAGCCCTATTTCTCTCTACTTCTGTAAAGATTGGGTGTCTATAATATTCTACTAAATTTTCTTTATGATTAGTTAGACATTCGTCAGCTAAATCATAATATCTTTGAATATGTGGATATACTACTATAAAGTCTTCTATGCTTTTTACAGCATGTATTATAGTTGCATGATTTTTATCCAGAGCTTCAGCAATTTTATTTAATGTCATTCCCACTGATTTTCTTAAGGTGTACATTAGAACCATTCTTTTTTCTACTAAGTCTCTTTTTCTAGATTTTGAATATAACTGATCTAGTGTTATTTCTACTTTTTCACAATATTCTGTAAAATAATCTTTTAAAGATTCGTTTTCTGTCATAATACTTTGATTTTTACTCCTGAATTTTCTTTATCATATTGATATTCTCCAAAGCTAGGTATCATACAATTACAGTTATCATCTTCTATATAATCGTATGTAACCATTAAGTCTTGGGCTGTTTGACAAGGATTTATGTAATCAAACTTTCTTCTACTATTTCTTATAAATGTGAACTCTATTTTGTATGGCATTTCTTTGTCTTTGATCAATTCTTTAAACTTTTCTTTGTTTTCAATCCAGTCTTGTTTTGTTTGTTTTATATAATTCATAACTGTTTTAGAATGAATTAAATACTTACCTGTCCATCGTTTTCCGTTCTTACTAGATGGGACATTTCCTGCTATGAAAATTTCGTCCATCTTGCAAAGATAATAAAAATGTGAGAGTTGCACCCTTTGGAATTTTCAGATACCTCGTATAGGTACTGCTCCATCCTAGGGATTTGTTATCTCTCTCATTTATATATCTTTAGAACGGCATGTCTTCATCATTAGAGTTTGCAGCCATAGAACTATTGGCTTTAGACCATTCAGAATGTTTTTTACTAAACTCAGCCATTTGCTCATCATTTAAGGTTTGGTTCATATCATGATTATATGTACACTTTCCTCCTGACTTTGCTGACCATCTGTATTTAGTTGCTGTTCTAATAACTGGCTCTTCATTATCTTTATTTATACCAATATACTCTTCTGATATAAATGTAACCATTAATGAATTTCCAATAGCATCGTTCATAGCTTTACTATCGTCACTAAAGTCTCTTACTCCTGCATTAACAAGAAAGTCTTTAATTTGTTTAGTTTTCCATTCTCTTGTAGAGTCTTTGTCTGTTTCTTTAACTGCCCAAAACCTACATCTTCCTACTTTACCATTGCTTGTTACAGCGTATTGTATAAATGGAGAGCCCTTGTAGTCCTCTAATTGTTCTGATGTAGTTAATCCTGTTATTCTACACTCATGCGCTCCAGGAGTAATATATTCTACTTTTTCTCCTACAGCTCTTTTTGATGTTGTTGTGTTTAAATTAAATGGTAATGCCATATTTATTTATTTATAATTTGTAATATTTTTTGTAACTTTTCTTTTGCTTCAATTATTTGAAGTTTTAAATTAACATTTTCTTCTCTTACTGACTGATTATTTCTTTTTAAAGATTCTATAATTTCTTCGTCAGATTTGTTTTGATGTATTTCTACTGTATTATAATTTTCCATTATTTATTGTTTTTGATTTTCCAATTAATATACTTAGTTAATG
>TARA_R100001594_G_scaffold25879_2_pt1 | contig 10670 bp, 3 predicted proteins | sample TARA_R100001594 | Tara Oceans TARA_R100001594 (sample SAMEA2622752) | marine metagenome | biome: marine biome (ENVO:00000447); feature: marine epipelagic mixed layer (ENVO:xxxxxxxxx); material: "saline water (ENVO:00002010), including plankton (ENVO:xxxxxxxx)" | depth 150 m
ATCAACAACAACTGAGTACTGTGTTTCGTCCAATGAAGGGTCTAGTATCTCCGAGATTGGGTCGCCGGCAGCGGCGTTGTCAATTCCAATAGGCGTTCTTATTCTTAATGAATTGGCTGCTAAATCAGCAGACCTAGCATCCATAAAACCAGCTTCTAAAGGTTTGGCGCTGTTGTTTGTTAGTTGATCGTAAGTTTCTTCGTTCGCAATTATAGCGTATGCGTTTCTACCAGAGGCAAACGCTAATTCTGCAAAAGATTTGTTAGTGGCGTTACCACCATCTAATTTAATTTCAGATAAATAAAGGAGTGATGGGTCTCCATTTTGAGCAGCTAGTGTAAAAAGTTTTGTTCTTAAAGAGATCGCTGCATTTGTATGTGCAATCTCAACTGGTAACTTTAAAATCTCTAAATCAAAATAAGCTGAACCGCTTGGGTTTGTTTTCTCGTACAGACCATAATTAACTTCTTGGTCGCCAAAGGCATACTTGGTTGGATTGAACGTACCAGCGGCGAGTCGCTTACGACCCTCGTCTGTCAATACGGCATCCAATAAAATGTCGCCCGAATTATCTAAAAAAGCCATCTATTTTCTCCTTTACATAAATAGTTCTTTAATACTTTAATTATTCTCATCAATCAGTTTCTACCTCGTCTATTAGGTCAGAAACCTTTTTTAACTGTTTTAATAGTCTGCCAGATGTAATTTCTGTTATTTTTTGTGTAAACTTTAAATTAATATCAAACATTCTTTTAGTCTTTTTAGACCTTATCCTAATCTTAAATCTCGGCGGGTGTTCAGCGGTTGTGTCGCTAGTTTTTGCTGTAACCACCGAATATAGATCCGAGGTGCCAATTCTCTCTGCATTGTTTGGTAACATCTCTTCAAAGCTTGGTTTTATTTTTAATAGTTTTTGAAAAGTTTTTTCTGTTTGTCTTTCTTGTTTTTGTTCATAAAAATATGGCGCTATCGAAGCATATGTAAAACCCGAGTCTTCTACAAGCTCCACCTCGTATGTTTCGGTGGCGTTTGAGTACAAGCCTGTGATATCTCTACTCAAGAATGCGTAGTAATACTTCTGGTTTGGTACTAAATTGCTAAGATATGTTGTCTTGCCATCAGCAAAATTTAAAACAAACTCTTCGGCGTTTTCAACTAAATCTTGTAAACTATCAGGTCGTCTATCTAATTTGAGAGCAATAATAGAGAACAGATCATTTTGGCTTCTAGAAACAATTTTTGTTTTTGGAAAGCCAATATCTCTTTCAGGGATAAAGCCTTTTGCCCATAATGGATCGTGCTGTTCTATTAATTTTTCTATGACTGCTGGACCATTCTTTTCTACACAAGCATCATCAGCGACTATTGACTGAAAATCACTTTGCACAGACTCTTGAAATTTAATTTTTATTTTATTATTAACATCGGCAAGAGGCACAAATGTCACAACCGGTGGTACTGGTACAACATCAATTACTGAGGACTTCACACTTGGGCCAAGTGGTATATCGTAGATGGTTGCCGCGTTAGATTCTTTAATTTCAAAAGAAAACTGTTTAAACTTTTCAGGTTCTATCTGATTCGTTACTTTCTTTTTAGAAATGGTGTCAAATATTTTACATTTATATTTTACATTTGCGGCGCCGATTTTTGTTGGGTTAAAATTTCTTACTTTTGGATTGTTATCGCCAATAAGATTATTAGATTCTTGTTCAGTAAGATCTGCAAAGCCGGTGAAACCATCTTTCTGAGCATAGCCAAAGTCTCTACAGTCAATCAAGCCGCCGAGAAACTTACCGCCCACAGCCTTGTTAAAGAGACTAGAATTTTGTGCTAGTCTTGTCTGAATCAGCCTTGCTGGTGACGGAATTTTATTTTTTGGATCTGATCCTCTGCGGCTACATAAAAAACAAACTAATTGATTTCTATCCGCGATCAACTCTTTAGCCTGTTCCTCTGTAAAGTTAACATTGAAGCTTTTATACTGATTTATTGTCTGTTCTACATTAAATTTATACGATGCGAAATAATTGTAAACAGATGGAGCATTTTCTTTTCTATATAAGTCAATCAACAACTCTGCGAGCGAGCTATTATCTGGATCGTTAAAGAATTTCCAGTTGTTTAAACCTGCAATAGTGGCGTCATAAGGCTGTAATTTTAGAGCTTTTACAATCGCGGCGTCCGTCTCATTTCCTTTAACACTTTTATCCCAAAATTTCTTTGAAGCTTCAAATTCACTTTTAGCACCTATACTCACGCCTTGCTGCCCTATGAAGAGGGGCATTATATCAATATTTTTTCCCAAATTTTCATTACTAAATTTACAACAAGGGTTGATAAATTCAAAATTATCTGGACCGGTCTTTTCAACATTATCTATTATACCCTTCTCTTCTACGATTTTTGTCTCAAATTTAGCATCTAATATCTCTAAATTCATGTTGTCATAAAAGTAGTATTTACCATCCACAACATAAATTCCATATGCTGTGTAGTAATAAGTTGTACCATAAACAATTTGAGAGTCAAAAAGTCTTATTTGCTGACTTTTCTCTTCAAGTTGTAATGGAATATGGAATGTTTGTATAACAGAATCAGGATTAATGTTTTCTTCGGGATCTAACGGCTCTAAGCTTTTAACTACTCGTACCCCTACAAGCTTGGCCTTTCTCAGAAGATTGTCTTGTCGGGCGCCGTCGTCGTAAACAAACTTGTTGTCGGGATTTTTAAACACACCTTTGAACATCTCCGTGACGCTGTAATTTCTGAGTTTATTATCTAATATTATTCCCAAACCATTAAAAAACAATGGCATTGATAACACATTTGAATATAATCTTGAACTAACATTGTTTATGTTAGGAGCTAAAACATCTCCCAAGCTTGTTGGGAAGTCATTAGATATTAAAGTAGAAATTTCCGAATATTCGTTATCGGTGCCTCCTTTTAAGGCTAGTGCCCAATCAGTACCTCTTTTTGATTTTGCGCTAAATTGATTTTGTGTTATTTGAAATTTGGCAGAATCTTGGAGCTTTTTTTCAAGAACTATACTAGAAACTGTGGCTGGCTGTACCCCGTATGAAATATAGGGTGGGCTAGAAGAGTTTAGCAATTCTTTTATCTCAAGTAATGATTGTTCTTCTGTCAACAGTCTCGCTAAATAATCAATCGCTATAGTTTTATAATACAAGTCTATAAATTTTGGTATTTCGGCTTGTCCTAATTTTTGTTTATCAATGTTAATATTGTTAATAAGAGGGGCAAAATTATTAGTTATGTAAGTCCAAATACTATTATCTGAATAATCTACTTCTTGTTTTGGAACATCGATCGTCAGTATGTTATACGCTTTGTCGATACCTATATCTTGTTGACTTCCCTCTCCAATAACCTCTTTCTCAATCAAATCCGACTCGTCGCCAAAATATATTAGATTTTTAAGTTTTGCTATTTTTTGATTTAAATTTTCATTACTAGCAAATTTTTGTAAATTGATTGCATCTGGTGTTAGTTGTGTTTGTTTGGTGATGATCTCTGTCTCACCCTTTAAACCAATAGTCTTAAATGCATAAGCAAATTTTAAGGACGTTTCTTCTTTTTGTGGGTCTAAATCTCCATTTGTAAAAAAATCATCGCCCTGCTTTATATCAAAGGTGTTTAAAGCCCGATTAATGGTCTGCACTGTTAGAGAAATATCTTTTTTATTTTCTAATTCAAAGTTAAAGTCTGATAGCAGTTTCTTTTCTAACTCCTGTGTGTCTATAAAATATTTGATAAGTGCAGCATGCTCTTCATCAGTAATTTTTACATTTGTTGCAGATTGATTAATTTTGTGAATGCCAGTAGTACTTCTTGTTAAAGACAGCTTTTCTTTATATATTTTATCAGGCGAATTGAGATTTACAGCCGCTAAAATTGGCGATTGCAAAAAATCCTTGTCATAAATCAAATTTAATAAAAACCTTAATTGATCATTGGTTACTTGTTCTACCGTTTGGATACCAGTATCAAGATCAATATTCGTTTTTATATAATGGTCAAATAAATACTTTTTTGACATTCTATGCCTCTATAACAAAATATCTATTGTAAATAGATGTTTGCAATCTTTCAGGAGTTTTTACACCAGTTCTTTCGCTAGTATAGGTATCAACAAAGCACAAATAGTTTTGTCCTGATTCCAATCCTTCCAAAACATTTCTATCTATAACAACATAATCTCTTTCTTCTGGTAAGTAAATCATAATCTTGAAAAGGTTTTTAAACATGAAATATATTAGCCCGTACACAACAAAGTTTTTGTATAGATTATTTTTATTTAAAAACTCATACTTTTCTTCAAATTCGCCCGAATAGTACTTTTTCAAAAATATCGTTTGTAGTGGAGTTGTTTGTGGGTCAAGATCATTTGTTTCTAAGAAGCGATAAAATTCGTAAAAGTTTTTATCTGTAAATTTTTGCAAATTAGTGATAACAGAAAAGGCAAACACATTATTGCCTATAAACGTGCTTGGATCGGCTTTGCGCTTTGTTAATGAATCGTTGTTTGGATCTGACTGAATAACATTGTCAACACACAAGTCCGTCCTTAGTACGGATGGTATTTCAAAAGTTTTAATTATGTTCTCTTTCTGTTTTAAAAACTCCTCCCTATCCTTTTCTTCTTTTAAGTTTGGCACAACTATTGCTGTTAATGAATTTAATATAGAACTAATTTGCTCGCTTTGTTGTTCTACTATAAATTCTTGTGTCGTAACTCCTTCTAAGTCCAAAGAGTTTGATATTTTGAAGTCATAATTTATTTTCTGTGATACAATTTTATCGATTGCAGAAATATATTCTAAATAATCATCGTATGAAAAATTAAAATTCACAGATTTATTATTGTTTAAAACATTTTTACTATTAACTATGTTTCCAAGTCCGGTCAGGTATCCATAGGAAAGGGAGGTCAAATCAACTTCTTGTTCTCCCGATTTATTTTCTATTGTTGTGCTTGGACTATCAAAGTATTTTTCTAGTTCCTGCGATGCCCTGTCTCTGTATTGGTCCAAAGTTACAGATACCAAAGATAAATTGCCTACACCAAAGCCGTGTACCTCTGTTGCATTTTTAATATTCTTTAAGTCTATTATCTGTCCATAATCTTTTGATAGTGTGACTAAATTAGAACTACTTAGCCTTTTAATTTCTATATTTTTGGTAATTATTTCTATTGCGTTTTTATTCATCAACAATAAAAATTTAACCATTCTATTATCTAGCAATATTTGTTCGCTTGAATCAAATATAGTAAAAGTGTCTCCTAAATCTTGTGTGGATTGAAGTACAATGCCTTTCAAGGAATCCAGAGTTTTTTTAATCTGTTCTTTAAACAAATATGTAAACACATTATCCGTTAGTCTTAAAGATAAAAGCAAATCTGCTTCTTGTTTTAATGCTGGTAATAATTCATTTACAGAATATTCAACCGTTGCATTTTTTAAGCGGCAAGTTGTTTTATAGCCATAATTTTCTGTTCTATGCAGATCTCCCAAAGTTTGAAAATTTGCTTGATACATGTCTCCAAACAGATATTTTAAATCAGTTGTTAAAGGATTTGTGTCAATTTTAAAATAGTCTTTACTATTGTAGACATATCCTTCTATTGATGTAATAAAATTGTTTTCTTTTAAATAAGAAATAAAATCAACGTCTTCATCTAAAAATGGTATAAAGTTTTCTTTCTTAAAGTATCCCTCTTGATCTATTCCAAAAAATAAATTAACCTGACTGTTTTGTTTTATGTTATAAAATAAATCTGAAATAAACTGCTGTTTAAAAAGATCTGATTGAAGACTTTTATATTCACTACTTAAAACTTGTTTTTGGTCCAATACCGTCTGAATTAAACTATTTGAGTTTTCTAATCTTAAATCAACAAAATTTCCTGATATCACTTGCCCTTCTAATATTAGCTCTTCAAAAAAAACCTTCTCGTAAGAGGTAAAGGGGCTTCCAGTCAAATCATAAAAATATAAGTAAACAAATAAATTTTTAACAGTTAAATTATTTGAGATGCTAAGAGATAATCTATTGTTTGCTAAAAAATCTAGAACATAATTTTCTTCTGACAAACTAAAATCTGGATCTTCAAGCTCTATGTTTGAAAACAACACCTTCACTTTTAGATTTTGAAGGCTCAAAGAACTGCTGCTGTCAACTAAAAAGATAGAATCAATAATTGCCTCTAAGTCTTGCCTGTATGTATAAGAAAGGCTGTTGACTTCTAAACTTGAATCTGAAAATGTTATTTCTTTTAATACTTGCATTATTCTTGCTCTGTCTCACACAACTCTTCTGGATCTGCTGATATGTCTGTATAAATATTTTTCTTTTTAAAATTGTTTTCAAATCTTGCTTCTTCATCTAACAAAACATTAAAATATTTTTCTACTGATTCGGGGGAGTCAAAATCATCCTCTTCAAAATATAGTCTATGTAGTGTATATGGATCTGTACCATTGTTATTTTCTATGATTTTGAATATTTCGATATCAAACTCTCGTGGTTCTGAAACTTCAAAGGCGTTAGCTTCTTCAAGGGATATCAAAAGGTCTTTGTTGCGTCTATCAAAATATAGTTGCTTTATAGTTCCTCCATCAGCTTTAAGTATCTCGTTTGTATATAATTTATAGTTCACATTAACATAAAACTGTGGGATCCTCTCTTCGTTGGTGTTTACCTGCCTTAAAGTACCCGAGTTTATGACTTCATTATTTATGTTTGTTTTTACAACAGCGCGCTGGGATGTCGAAAATGCGCCCGTAATATATGTTTCCTCATCAAAAGAGATCTGCCAAGCGGGGGCATACTCATTTTGTATTTGATAGCTACCCAATGGATTTTTTAGCATGTTGGTGTTGTCGTTTTGAATCGTCGCACCAAGATCATTAATCTGATCAATTGAAGAAATTGCTTTTTGATATAATCCAGCCTCAATTCTCTCTTGTGAGGCGTTTTGCCCCTCATCATTTTGAGCCTCATATATTATATCTGAATCGTAAAATTCATAATACAGTGGCTTAAATTTTCCCTTGGACATTAGGGCGCGGCCTTCACGAGTTAAAATTACATCCAAAACTTCTTCTTTTTTATTAAAAATATCAGCCATCTTCATCCTCACTTAAAAGGTTTAATGCATTTTGTATATTGTTTAGTGTCGAAACCCCAACCGTTGTGACCCCTGTATCATCGACGGTGGCGGTTATTGACTGCAAAGATTGGACTGTCTCTTTTTTGTCGTATTCCAAGCCTAAATCTACTTTAGCCATTTCGATTAATGAATAAAAGTCATGCGGGTAATTGAAACCAAATATAGAATTAACTGGTTCTATTCCATTAATAGACTTATTCTTAATTTGTTCATAGAGAAAGTTTCTTTTATACTTTGCCTTAAATACTTTAAATCTCATTTCTTTTGGCAATTTACCTTCAAATAAGTCATTATTTAAAACGCTTGGACTAATAATTTGACCTTCTTCAATATCGTGACTTATATTGAATTTTTCCATTGAAACTTTTGTACCTGCACTGGGTAAGACGCCCTGCCACCACTTGGAAAGATCCTCTTGATTTAAATTTTCGGAAATTTCAAAAATGTACATTGCAAAAGGAGGTAATACTGCTCCATATTCATCTTGCTCCAATCTTCTTTCGGCATTGTCGCGACGAGCCATGTAGTTTAGCTTGGGTGGTAAAATTAATTCTCTTTGTGTTGCTAACATGGTTGATAACGAAGCCCTGTTTTCCTTATCAATATTACTGTAAGCTCTTTCAAATTGATCTATGGGGTAATGGAAAAATGTCTCTTCTTGGCATTCATTTGTAACAAATGGGACTACAACCAAGAACTCTTTTAATTGAGTACTAGTTGCTAGCTGGCTTACGACCTTTTGTTCTCTGGTGAATCCTAAAGCATCTGCTAGCGAGCCAGTCGTTCTAGATGACTCAGCCTCGGGACCTCTGGCGAATAGTTTTAATCCACTCTGTGTGTCAGTTGAAAACTGATGCCATATGCCTCTATTTGAATGACTGGCGCCGGTTCCGTTACCGCCATAAGTGCCATCAGGGTAGTAAGAGTCTACATTAACAAAGTTGTGGGTTGGACACTCCCATCTTAAAGTTGGTGACCATTGACCCTCATTATTTGTTGCATATACATCCACACCAGCTTCAATAGTCATAAATGGCGAACTTGAATTGATAGATGAATTTCCGTAGCCGAATCCAGAGAAGAGGTCATCATCAACCATTCCCTTGTTTTTATATGTCTTTGTAGAATAGTATAGAATATCATTCAAGGTTGGACTTCTATCAGTGACAATATTTTTAAATGTCTGATAATCAAAATTAATTGTTACGGTTGCTTCGTTTGAACTCCAAGATGCATTTGGGTTGATTAGATCATTGGCGCGTGTGTTCTCGGTCGATGCGGCGTTTGCCCAAGTAAGACTGCCGTTATTTAAGGGCTGATAGAATGCAGCATGAACAAAATATGGATATCCATTCGCGCTTGGATCATCATGATTTGTAAAATTTGGTTGTTTAGAAATAACAACGTCCATTGCATAGTTGGTATAGCTAGATGATGCAGCAAAAGTCCATTGTGATGGTGGGGCGCTTTTAATTGAAGTTAAAGTAGAGTTTTGTACAAACGTGTCAACAACCCCTGCATAAAAGTTTGAGGCTGCGAGCGCGTACTTTGGATCGATATATCCAACAGAAGCTGTTGAGGCAAAAAAGTTTTCATGGTCGTTTTCGTTTATGAGAGAGTCTGGTGTTAAATAAGAGGCAGGGTCAATAATTGCTTCAAATGGAATTCTATTCCAGCCTTGTTTGTTGGAGTTTTGTAGCTCGTCTACGTCTGCCGGATTAATTATTGCACCACTAACCCAGTTTGCGCTGTCGATTGCAACGCCAGCCCTGATTGACCCATAAGTTAATCTAGAAAAGATTACATTATTAAGTGTTTGAAATGTTGCCTTGGCGCCTGTCAAGGTCGCATCAGGCGCGAGCGATTGACTAAACAATGTAGATAATTGTAATGTTCTCTGCACTGGATAAAAACCATCATAAGGCAACAATTTCTTTGCAGCACTTAAATTAATTGAAATCCTATTGGCGTCTCTTTCTTGAATTTTTCTGACAATTTCAATTGCAGGAATATCGTCTGAGTGGGCAAATGTTTCTAAAAATACGTTATTATCGTCTGTGGCTTGGGAACCTGTCAATGAAAGACTTTGAAAAGCATCATTAGACAAATCATAACCAGCGCTGATAATGTCGACAATATTGTCTGAAATCCTGTATTCTGGTACAATGGAGTGGTCTTTTGCGATCAATCTCAATTCGCCGTTCCAAACTGAATAAGAATCGTCAAATGGTCCTTGACCAGCAGAGTCGCGGGATGGACCAAACTGTACAGTATTTAAAGGTGAGCTTGCCGTGACGTTATTAACACCTTTTATCGAGCCTGATAGGTGATATCTACCAAATCTAACATTATGGACGCTATCACTTGGTAGAAGAGTAGATATCCGTTGCTCAACATTCAACAATTCGCCTCGTTGGCGGGCGTTAGTACCTTGAGCGTCCATCGGCCATATTGAATACTTGTAATCAGTGCCTGTATCAGTTTGTGAGCCGGGGATTAGATTTGCTGTTAGTGTTCTATTGGAGGACGCGTCCCGCCAATTAAAAACAAATCTGCTTCTATCTCTTGCTTTTGAAAGATAGGTGTTTGTTTCTTTGGGGTAGATGGTTTCACCATAGACCATGGAATTTAGTTTTATAGCATTATTGCCACGAGTATACATGTTTGATAATGCATAGAATAATGAGTCTCTTTTATCAACATTTTCAAAATGTTTTCTTGGATACGGGTTATCTAATTTACTACCACTATAATCATAATAATTTCCATAAAAATCATAATTATTTGCAAAAGTGTATTTCAACAAAATGTCTTTTTCTGCGCTTTCGCCGCCGATCGACTCTTGACTTTTAATGTTGTGAAGTATTGGTTTGTATTTTGAAGAAAGTGGCGCATGTTCTATTCTCACACCGCCAGCCTCTGTGCTTGCTACTACAAAATTATTCTCTCTTAAAAATCTTGCCACTGGATGTTGACCAGTGCGAACCTGTTTAAAGGATGGATAACCATATGGTCCATTTATATTCAAAAAGTAAATACTGGCTGATTGATTGTAGGGCGTACCTTGCAGTGTTAAGGCTGTTGGTGCATTTAACAAGTTCTTATCAGTATTTATTTCATAGTGAAAGCCAGATTCGCCAATTTTACTCGCTGGTGTGGTTATCCCTGCAAAATTAATAAATTCAGATTGGTTAATGCCTCTCAAAGCGCCGCTATCAAATGTGATCCCGGCAGAACTAGTTGCAAATCCGTATAAACCATCCATTGACAATGAAGGATTTGCTGATGAACTAATCCACCAATAACCAAAATCTTTTCTTGGGATATTGTTTATAACAAAACCATTGTCAAAGCTACTACCGGGGACAATGTGTGCTGATGAATCAAAAGTGATTCTATTAACTCTGTTTCTTTGAATTTTATGAAAAGAAGCTGTTACTGTTGATCCTAACTCATAGCCTCCGAAAGCAGA
>TARA_R100001594_G_scaffold6095_1_pt1 | contig 10648 bp, 25 predicted proteins | sample TARA_R100001594 | Tara Oceans TARA_R100001594 (sample SAMEA2622752) | marine metagenome | biome: marine biome (ENVO:00000447); feature: marine epipelagic mixed layer (ENVO:xxxxxxxxx); material: "saline water (ENVO:00002010), including plankton (ENVO:xxxxxxxx)" | depth 150 m
TCTGTAACTGTTTCATTGTCAGCAGACACAGATACTTTCACAAATGCCCATCCATTATGATCAAATGTATAAGGGAGTTCCGTACTGCCTACTTGAAAAAAATGTTTTTCAAACTTGAGGCTAGAACAATTCTGGTGCATCAATTTTAAAGCACCTGCCCAACTCAAATAATCAAGCCCATTTTTTTTCTCCACATATTCAGAAACATTTATTATGCTTAATCGTTCAAATAATTTTTGTTTTTTTGTCGCCATTTCAATTCTCCTTCAATTTGTGTTTTATCATATCTAACACATAGGCATTCACTCTTTCGCCAATCATTGCAAAATCGCCATCATTTTCTGCAACAACCATCAGCAATTCAACAACATCAAAATCATTCCAAACTTCCTCTGCAATTTCTGAATATTGAGAGTGATTCCCTGTTGCAAATTCGTCAATGGTTTGCCTGATAATTTCGTCTTGAGTGAGTTTTTTCGGTGGTCTGATCGGAGTAATATTATTGGTCATGGCTCACCTTCCTTACGTTAGTGACAACGCCATCGGTACACAGAATATTTACTCCAGTTTTCTCTTTGATGCGTTTAGCTAGTTCTTTCAGGTCTTTTTTAGACCATTCAGAGACACGCTCAATTAACTCCCTACTTTCGTTCTGTACTAATTCTCCATTTTTTTCATCTAATTCAGACAAAGTAAGCTGAGACATTTGTAACCTCCTAATTCGTTACGTTAATGTATTATATTTCATACACTTATGCCTCTTTCTTAAAATAGTTTGCAATAGTCCTTTTTTTCTATTATTCTGTTTTTCCATGAAATGTTTTACATTAATACATGGAATAAATCAACAATTAATTCATAGCAAAGGCCGAAAAGAGCCAAAACCTCCTAGAACTGGGCGGTCGAAAGATCGCCCTTCTTTTTAGTATGGCAGGGGATTGGATTAAGTTTGAAAATTGCACCCCGGACAAGCCAGAGGTGTGGGCTTTGGCGGAACGGTTAGAAATTGATCCTGATGCCGTCATCGGTAAACTACTCAGAGTATGGATTTGGTTCGACAGACAGACCGAAAATGGTAACGCTCCAAGCGTTACAAAATCGTTACTCGATAGTAACGTATGTTTGAAAGGGTTTTGTGATGCGATGATTTGGAGTGGTTGGATGGTCGAAAAGAACAACAACATTACACTAACAAATTTCGATAGACACAACGGCAGTACCGCTAAGAACCGCATTTTAACTGCAAAAAGGGTAAGTAACAGTCGAAATAAATGTAACGGAAATGTAACGGTTCAAGCGTTACCAAAAGAAGAGAAGAGAAGAACTAAAGATAGTTCAAATTTTGATACCTTTTGGGATCGTTATCCTCGAAAAGAAAACAAGAAAAAATCTAAAATTGCATTCGAGAGGTTAAGTAAAACAAAACAACGTGATGCTATTGATGGTTTAAAAAAAGACCTGTCTAAAAATAGATGGGATGGCTGTGAACAGAAATATATACTTTTGCCAACTACCTACATTAATGGGGCTAGATGGGAAGATAGATGGGAAGATGAAATAAAACAAAAGGAATCTATAAAATGGACATAGTTAATCCTTCTGACTATAAGAATTTTACACCTCGTTATGACCCCGGGAAAAATATTCGCAACACCAAAACTGTCGCCATCAAATCGAATGAAAGAAGATTGAAGGTTGATGATGGGGAACTTTTTTATTTACCTTTTGAAAAGACACATACCGCATTCAACTTTAGACCACAGGAGCTGACGTTGTGGGCAGGTGAAACCAAGTCAATGAAGTCGATGTTGACAGGGTTTTGTCTCATGTCATTAGCGTTGCAAAATCAGGTAGTTTCTATCGCATCATTTGAAATGCCAATTGAAGATACTTATGATCGCATGTGTTCAGCCTTTACCGGCACACAGGATTTTACTTCCAAACAGTCAACTGAATTTGCAGATTTACTTTTTAGAAAACTCTGGTTTTTGGAACACCAATCAACAATCGGCATCCGGGAGGTTGAAAGATTTATAGCATATTCTGCTGAAGTCTTGAATGCGAACCACGTTATGATTGACAGTTTAATGATGATCCATGTGGAACATGCTAAAGACAATAATTTGGTTCATAAGATTTACAAGGATTTTATCGTATCGCTAAAGAACTTAGCAAAAATGTACGACATTCAAGTTCACTTGGTTACGCATTTCCGTAAACCTGACCACAGAGCAAAAACGCCAAGTAGATACGATATATTCGGAACAAGTTCTATCCCTAATATAGCTGATAACATTTTCATGGTATCTAGGAATCGAGATAGCGATGTTGACGAACCGGACCTCTACCTTAAATTAGATAGTCAACGGAAAGGAAAAGACGATATCACCTACGGCTTGTGGTTAGATTCATCATTTCAGTTTTTGCCAAGCTACACAAGTATGCCTTTATCAGCAGAAGAATTTAAACGAGGAATGTTTTTGATATGAGGACAATCAATGTTAAACAACTTAAACCATACGAGAAACAAAAACTCTGGAAAAAGATTAAACAAAAATCGCCAGACTTGGAAAGAGTTTTACTTGAATTTAAACAAGTATTCTACACCGAAGAAAATTTATCCAACGGCATAAGGCTAGAAAGAATACAATGGCTTTCAAAGTAATTGATTTATTTTCAGGAATTGGTGGATTTAGTTTAGGTCTTGAATCTACCGGGCATTTTGAAACAGTAGCGTTTTGTGAGATAGAGGAATTTCCTAGAAAAGTTTTAAAGAAACATTGGCCTAATATTCCAATTTATAGAAACATAAAAGATGTCAAAGCAAAAAGACTTATTTCAGACGGAATCGAATGTGACGTTGTCACCGGGGGTTTCCCCTGCGTTGACATTTCAACATCAGGCAGACAAAAAGGAATTGAAGGAAGTCAGTCTGGACTTTGGAAAGAAATGTACAGAGTCATTAGCCAGTTACGACCAAAGTACGTCATCGTGGAGAATGTCTCAGCTTTGCTTAGTGGGGGAAATGGAAGGTGGTTTGGTAGAGTACTCGGAGACTTGGCCAGACTGCGGTACGATGCAACGTGGTACAGCATATCGGCAGCACAACTTGGTGCTTTACACAAAAGAAAAAGGGTCTTCATTTTATCCTACCCCGGCAGCACACGAAGGAAGATTAGGTTATCAGAGGAGAGACACAGGGAAAAAGGGAACACAAAAAAGCCTAACGACAGTAGTAGTAGATTTGGAGGGTGGGAGAAACAAAACTACTGGGCAACTGAACCCAACGTGGGTAGATTGGTTGATGGGATTCCCAATAGGGTGGACAGACTTAAATGTTTAGGTAATGCGGTAGTGCCTCAAATAGCAAGACTACTTGGCGAAACAATTATACAACATGAAAATGCACATAATAGACTTGATTAAATTTATTTTATTACTACCGATAATAGTTATTATTTTTATTTTTGCATATATACTAGCGTGGTGTACACATGAAAAAAATAGCGATCTATGATGTAGATTCAAAAATACCGAATTTAGCATTAATGAAAATTTCTGCCTATCACAAGAAACAAGGTGATCAAGTGGAAATGTATGTGCCTCTATTCAAAGACAGCTACGACAAGATTTACGCATCAAAAATTTTTAATTTTTCAGATGGATCGTTGTTAGATGAAGAAAAAATGATCATTGGTGGTACTGGATACGATATGATGAAAAATTTGCCTCAAGAGATCGAGGATATGAAACCAGATTATTCGGTGTATCATTATCCTCACAACATTGGATTTACACAGCGAGGATGTAGATTGAAATGTTCTTTCTGTGTTGTTCCACAAAAAGAGGGCAAACCAAAACCGTACAACACGATTGATGAAATATGGCAGCAAAGAGATTCTAACTTCATTATGCTCCTTGATAACGATTTCTTTGGAAATCCAGAATGGCAAAAAAGGATCGAGGAAATAAAAAAATACAATTTACAAGTTAATTTTAATCAAGGCTTGAACATACGGAATATCAAAGAGGATCAGGCATTAGCATTGGCATCCGTTAATTTCACAAATGCTCATGCGACAAAAAAACAAGTCACATTTGCGTGGGATGACCCAAGGCATGAAAAATTAATTCATAAGGGTATAGAAAGAGTGATTCATTGTGGGTTGAAACCATATCAAATGGCATTTTATGTTCTAATTGGCTACCACTCAACAGAGGAAGAAGATTTGCATAGAGTGGAAACATTAAAAAACTATGGCTGCGATCCTTACGCTATGCCGTATGACAAATTTGATAATTATCAAAAAAAGTTTACACGATGGGTTAATCATAAGGCAATTTTTAAAACTATTCCTTGGAAATATTATAATTCTAGCACAAAAAATAAATATATTGATGAAAACCAAATGGGGTTATTTAATGACTAAATACATTAGAGATGGAAAAAAAATATTAAACACAGAAACAGGTGAATCACAGATTTTTGATTCTATAAATAAAGCAAAAAAAGAGAGTTTTAGTATGCAATTGCTTGAAGGAAAAAAAAGCTATGGTGGCAAAAACACACCTCTTGGGAATGCAGCAAATAACTTGTTAGCGGTTGGTGATATATGAAAGCTGATGTCGAAATTAATCAAGAACAATGCGACAGAGCATTGCAAGAATATTTGTTAAGTTTAGAAAGTTTAAATTTAAAAGGATTCGTATATATGCCAACAGTAAAAAATTACAAGATTGTACAAAGTAGAACAGAAAAAAGACCAGATTTAGCTGTGCTTAATGATGGGGATAAATCTTGGTGACGATATTAGAAAATTTATTTGTGCTTTGTATTGCATTGCCATCTTCATACACCAATATGATTAAAATTGATTTGCCAGAAATTTATACAATTATAAAAAATGAAGAAGAATTACAAACTGTGCAAAATACTGTTTGCAATGTCACATTACTAGATCAGTGTCATTCTGAATGGTTATGTGTTAAGCCATACGAATCAAAATTAGCGATAACAAAACCAGATGTACAATATTTTATTGCTAATACACAAACTGGCACTATGGCCTATACTGTAAAAAGATGAAATGTCCTAAGTGTGGTTATGAATTACCAAAAGCTATTATGCGTAGTGGTCAGCAGAACAATCTTCAATGGTTGTGGGCAAAAGAGGCTGCTGAACAGTTAAGTGAATACTCAGTTGAGGAAGAACAAAGACAGTGTAAGTTTTTGTATGGTTTACCAATATTAAAAAGGAAAGAAAATTTTATAGAAAAGTGGAACAAAATAATAAGCCACGCAACACCAGAAGAAATGCTTTATGAAAACCAAGTTGAACTCATGGAATTTATTCCTATTTCTTCTGTAATGACAAAAAGGGAATTTCAGGAATATTTAGATGCTTGTTATCAGCATTATTCCGGAAGAGGAGTTAATTTAACTCAACCTGACGAGGTGAAATATGGATAGTCCGATCAATCCGCAGTACCACGAATATGTAAATGATACCAAAGATCAAATACTCAATGATCTTGGATTCGACAATGATTTAGATTTGATGCTTTATCTGCAAGAGCAGAGCGAACCAGTAGTCAAATTTATTGAAATGCTCAATGAAAATGGTTGGTGTTTTTACCATTCAATAGATGAAGAAGTCATACCAGTTGTTCATTGGAAATCAATCAGAGAATCTTATCCTCCAGAAAAACAAAGGGTGTTAGTACTAACTATGGATAAAGAGATAAAAATTGGTTATATGCATACACCATTTGAGGATCGAGAATGGAGTTTAGACAACGATAATAAACCTTATGGATTATCACATGTTACTCATTGGCAAGAATTACCAGAATTTGTAGGTGTCAACGATAGAACTAATGAAAATGTTCGGCAAAAACATCGTGAAGAATTGAATGATTGGTTGGAAGAAGATAAATTGCCTGAAAATGTTAGGGGTGCTTTAGGTAACTTATGAAACTAACACAGGCTGATATTCAATTCAGTAAGTGTGTCAGAGAAAGAGCCAATTGGATCTGTGAATATCCTAGTTGTGGAGCAATAAGTGAAGAAGGCAGGGCTACATGTGGCGATAGAACCATGCAATGCAGTCATTTTCTTTCTAGAAAATATAAAATAACTAGATACCATCCAGATAACTGCTTGTGTTTGTGTGCTACTCACCATGAGCTAGTTGAGAATAATCCTTTCTTACACAATAAAATTTTTACTCAGGTCATGGGTGATGGCATGGCCGAAATGATCACCGAACTTAAAAATGATGCCCTATATAAACCCTTAGGAGGATGGAAAACTTTTGAAAAAGAGGCTGCAAAACATTATCGCAAACAACTTAAAAAAATGAGAGATATGAGGTTAGATGGAAAATTAGGGAGAATTGAATTTGACGGATATCAATAATAATATGAATCTTATTAGTCTTGGAGCAGGTGTACAATCTTCTTGTTTAGCTTTAATGTGTGCTAAAGGCGATATAGATTATAAAGTATCAGGAGCAGTATTTGCAGATACTCAGGCAGAACCAAAAAATGTGTATGTCTGGTTAAAATATTTAAAAGAAGAAATTGCTAAATTGCCTTATTCATTTCCTGTACACATCGTTACTTTTGGAAGTTTAACTGAATATGCATTACAGGATCGTTACCATAAAGAAACAGGCCAATATTATGTAAAAACAGTTATTCCTGCGTTTGCAAAAAATGAAGATGGAAGTGTTGGTTTGTATTGGAGAACTTGTACAAATGATTTTAAAGTTGTTCCTGTAAGAAAAAAAATGAAAGAGTTACTGGGGTATAAAAAATATCAACGTATTCCAAAAGAAGTATATGTAAACAATTTAATGGGCATTTCTTTTGATGAAGCACACCGTATGAAACCAAGCAAAGTTGAGTATGTTAAAAATATTTACCCTTTAGTTGATATAAAATATAGCAGATTACACTGCTATGAGTGGATGAAAAAAAATGGTTACAAAGAACCTCCAAGATCAGCATGTAGTTATTGCCCATTTCATAGTGATGAAGAGTGGATACGTTTAAAAAAAGAATCCCCGGAAGATTTTAAATTTGCTGTTGAATTTGAGAAAACATTGCAATCTAAGGTAAAAAAATCTGAAAGAATAAATTCAATGCCTTATTTACATCGAAGTTGTGTGCCACTAAGCCAAGTTGAATTTGATAAAAATAAAAATTTAAATTTATTTGGTAATGAATGTGAAGGTCAATGTGGTTTATGAAAAGTTTTTTTGAAAGTTTAATTGATGTTGGATCAGGTTTTTTCTTAGCAGTTGTTGTCCAATTATATATCTTTCCTATATTTGGATTTTACCCAACGATATTTGACAGTATGGGTATTGCATTAATTATGACTTGCGTATCTATAACGAGATCGTGGATGTGGAGGTTAATTTTTAAAAAATATGCGTAAATATCCTTACACAAAAACCTGTGTGAAATGTCACCAAAAAAAAGACAGGAAATTTTTTAAGCAAGGTTTAGGCACTCATGGTAAATCTGATATATGCAATGATTGTTCACCAGCAGTTAAAAAATACCGCTATGGCAAAACTCTTGTTATAAAAGACAAATCCAAAAGAGAAAAAATAGAGAGTAAAAATTTCATCCCCCCAAACAGCTATTATTACAAGTTAGCAGACGAATCAATTAAAGAAGAAACGGTCAAAGTAGACCATAAAGAGTAGTTGACAATATCAAATTCCCATACTATACATATAGTATAGTTAAATTTTCTCATAATTATGTCTTTATCTGACGAGCAAACCAGAGAAGAAGTTATCGATGAAATAGTCAACCTAGTCCAGAACGGAAAAAATTCCCTAACCCAAAAGCGATATGACCTTACTGACAAATATTTCGATGATATTCTTGAAAATGTACAGATTCTTGAAGAGTCTGTAGGCGAACTGCACCTATGAAAAATGATACAGAATTGATAGATGCCATTAATCATTTAACGGCACAAGTAACTTACAACAATTTAATTTTTACAGAGATCAGGAATTTGATGACAACGCATGAGGTTATTTACATTCCAGAACCTGAATCTAGTTCAATCCATTGAGATTAATTGACTTTATCAAAAAGCACGAAGGACTGAGATTACAGGTTTACGAGTGTACAGCCGGTAAAAGAACAGTTTTTTATGGCAGAAATATAGACGACACTCCATTCATGCCAGATGAAATAGTTGCATTAATACAGGACGGAGCAACAGAATGCACGGCAGAATTGTGTTTAAAAAATGATATTGAGTGGGCTACTTGTGCGTTAGATCAAATATTCGCAGATTGGAATAGTTTTAGCGACAACAGAAAGACAGCCTTAACAAGCGTTATGTTTAATTTAGGTAGAAATAGATTCATGCAATTCAAACGTATGATTGCAGCTATTCAAAATAATGATTGGATCGGTGCTGGGGTAGAGCTAATGAATTCAAAGCGTGGTGAACAACTAAAGAACAGAACAGCAGAGGAGATGGACTTATTGGTTCAGGGGTAAATGAGTAAATTTGTCATTATCCTAGTACTCTATTATCACGATGGGAGAGTTGACGAGTTGAACACAAGCTACTTTTTTCCCACAGCAATAGAGTGTGCCAAGTTTAAAACGAATCAAAGATTCAAAGATTTTTTAAATGATACGTTTAAGGATAAAGGAATTAGATATGTTAGACCTCATTGTAGAGTGAGAGAAATGTTACCCAATGAAACAATAGCGAGATTGAAATGATCCAAGCATTAATAGGCCCAGTTGCATCGTTATTAGATAAATTTATAGAAGACAAAGACCAGAAGGCGAAACTTGCCCATGAGATTTCAACTATGGCAGAACGTCATGCCTTGGAACTTGCTAAAGGGCAATTAGAAATCAATAAGGTCGAAGCCCAGCACAGGTCATTGTTTGTCGCAGGTTGGAGGCCTTGTTTAGGTTGGGGATTATCGATAGCGATGATATGGCACTTTGTGTTAGCACCATTTGTTATGTTTGTATGTGCATTTGCCGGTGTCGATATACCAGACCTTCCATTTTTTGATATGGAGTCTTTAATGACCGTCCTACTAGGTATGCTAGGTCTTGGATCGCTTAGAACCGTAGAAAAAGTAAAAGGTTTAACTAAATGACCTCCTGAGAGGCCGAAATTCGCATCGATATAGAAAAGAGATATTACAGCATCTACTAGAATAACGAAGAAACAATGACTTACGAATGAAAGAGTTAATCGAGTTGACAGAAAATGGGATGAATATAATGTTAAATAAAATCAAAGAATTGTGGACAGACTGGACAATCATATTAGAAACTTTGCCTAGATTTATTTGGTATGCAGGATATTTTTTGTTGGGGTATCTGATAGGCTCTTGGTAGCATGTTCATTTTTTGGGATATCGAGACTGCTCCAATGGAGTGCCTCCAATTTCAAGCTAAAACAGACTACATTACACATGACTGTGTAGTAGAACCAACGACATTAATTTGTGCAGCATGGAAGTATAGTGGCAATAAAACTATACACAGCGTAGAAATTAATCCCCGACAACCACGGAACGATAAAAAGGTTGTAGTGGAATTACATAAAATGTTGATGGACTGTGCTGAAAATAATCACATATTGGTCCACCAGAATGGTGATCGGTTCGACATACCTAAGCTAGAATCTAGAGCAATTTACTACGGACTTCCCCCTTTACCAAAGTTGACCGTAATAGACACTTTAAAACAAGCGAGAAAGTTTGGCTTTGATTATCACAGACTAGACTTTTTAGATCGTCATTTATGTGGTGCCGGGAAGGTAGAACACCGTGGCTTTGCTATGTGGAAAGATATTATTTCTAAGCATAGTGATTTAAAAACTAGAACTAAGAGTTTGAAGGAAATGGTTCATTACTGTCGTGGTGACATCAAGAGCCTTGAAAGGGTTTTTAAAAAACTCAGGCCTTATATGAAACAATTCCCAAATATGAACTTCTGGCAAGGTACAACAGACTGTTGTCCTAATTGTGGATCTAAGAACACTATATTTCGGTCACAGCCTAAGTTCACTTTAACTAGGGCATACAGAAGAAAAAGTTGCAACGATTGTCATAAATGGCATCAAGAAAGTAAATCTATAAAGGATTATCAAGCACAAGTTAAATTGTGATTTTAAAACTTGAGGTATTCGCCACCGTTATAACTGTTGTTGCTGTGTATTTAATTTCGGAACAGCATTATTTATGGGGTTGGATAATTAGTTTTTTCGCAGATTTATTATGGGCCTTATGGGGTTACTGGAAAAATGCATATTACTTAGTAGGACTACAAATTTTATTAGCCATAATTGCAGTCAACGGAATTATAAATGCCTTACAAGTATAAAAAATATCAACTGTGCGAAATTAGATGGCTGGACCACGCAGGATCTGGAGGTTGGACTGAGGAGTCTGACTTTCTAGAAGCCCCAATTGAATGCCGTAGCATAGGATGGCTTGTAAGAGAGGATAAACAACGGTATTTTTTAGTTAATACTTTGAGTTCAGATGCCGGGCAAGGAGGCTGTAGTGAGATCTTAAAGGCCACCGTTACCCGGTTTAAGGTCATTAGAAAGAGTTTCTAATTAAATACGAGCTTTTTCG
>TARA_R100001594_G_scaffold30735_1_pt1 | contig 10645 bp, 3 predicted proteins | sample TARA_R100001594 | Tara Oceans TARA_R100001594 (sample SAMEA2622752) | marine metagenome | biome: marine biome (ENVO:00000447); feature: marine epipelagic mixed layer (ENVO:xxxxxxxxx); material: "saline water (ENVO:00002010), including plankton (ENVO:xxxxxxxx)" | depth 150 m
TATTCAACTCCTTTAACTTTACCTACAGTAGCCGCGTCACTGTAATTTGATTCAGTTCCATCATAGAATGTTTGTGCTTTATTCTCATACCCAAATCTTGCTATCTTACGTAAACCAACAGTAAAATTATAATCATAAGGAGTTGAAATAGTTTGTGTAGATAAACCATTACCTACAGAAAATACTTCAACATCTGACAATGATGTACCACCATTTACAGCGGCATAAAATGTAGAAAACTTTAAAAGTTTTTTAACGTCTATATTTGGACTTGTTTGTGAACAGCATTTTTTTGGAGCTGTACAAGCCATTAAGAGTATTGTTAATAATATTGTTAGTTTTTTCACCATTGTTATATAGTCACTTATTTTTTAAATTCTTTACCTACTTTTTTCTACCTCTTACGCCTTGAGTTTTATTAGTCTTACTTGGCGTTTTTTTACTTGTTGTATTTCTACCCCTCGTATAACCACTTGACTTTTGATTAGTTTTTTGATTATTTTTTACTTCTTCTTTTATTTTTAACACGTCACTATCTTTTACACCAACATCCCATCTGTTCCAACCTAACATCATAGCTATTCTTTGCCATGTTTGGTGATCCGAATCTAAAGCTTGTTTAATATTATTCATTTTATTAACAGTTCTACCCATTGGAATGTTTGTTATAGCCTCTACAGCGTTACCAATAGATTGATATCTTGGATTACTTATATCCCACATAGACATTTCTGGAATTATCTTTTTGTTATATTTTTCTGTTTGTGTAGAACTATAAAACTTTCTAGCTTTACTACCTATTGGTGGAGATATATTTAAAAGTTGTATTAAAGTATATGTTTGATCACCGGACCAACCTTTTTTATTTTGTTTAGCCCACTCTATAATAGCATTTTTACCTGTGGAAAATATAGCTCCAGGTATACCTAAACCTCTTAATATAGAATCAGCCATGCCATTAACAACTCTATCTCTTCTAGCTAATTTTTTCTTATCTTCTTCATCGTCAAACGCTAAAGCAAATAATGCTGATTGTAATGCGTTAAACACAAAGTTTTGAACAGCTCCATAATAAACAATTCTAGATACATTTGTTTTAAAATCACCCCTACCTTTAGCTAAATCTATTACAGATTTTTTCATACGTCTAGTATATTGCATTGTAACATTTTGAAAAGCTAAAACCATTCTACCTAAAATACTAGCTTGCTCTTTAGATATAAGTGATGGATCTGATGACTGCTGAACTGGTTCTGAAGCATCAACCATATCTTGAAAAGCCTTTGCTTCTGCATCGCTTTTAGACATACCTTGTTTTAAATAAGTATCAATTCTATTTCTATAAAAAGTAGCACCTCCAGCAGCAATAGCAAAACTATCAGCCATTTGTGTAGGTAAAAATCCAATTTTTAATAAATAATTTATAGCAGCTTTAATTTTACTTTTACCACCTTGGTTTATCGCTTTAGCTAAAGCAGCTTCATTAACATCAAGTTTTAAACCTCCTCTTCTTTGTCTAAGGAAATCAGAATTAAATATAGTTGTAAAATCTTTCCAAAACTGTGTTTGATTAGCAAATGCTGCAGCTGCTTTTATAGGGTTGTTATCTCCCCAATTTATAAAGTTAACCGTTGATAAAGTTTGTAGTAATGCAGATCTTGTGTTAAAGAACATGATAGCACCAACAGAATTAGTAATCCAATTCATCCAACTATTAACTTGAGCGTTAGAACCTGTTGGTCTTGCGTTACCATTTTCCATACGCCAAATCATATCATTTAGCGCTTCAACATAAGCAGGACCATAAAGTGCTTCTAGCTTGTTCATCATTGGGCCAGATAATCTACCGTTTTTAAACTCACCAAATATTAATTTTCTATTTTCAATAAATTCTTGAATATGTTGTTTTCTACCTACGTCATTTGTTATGTTATCTAAATCAGATAGTATAGTATCACCAAGCCAATTTTCATCAGGTTTTATATAAAGATCTGGACTGTTAACAATACCAGCAACTCCACTAGCTAAATCAATTAATCCTTGCTCTGCTTTTACAGCTTCTATTAGTTTGTTTTTATTTTCAGTACTTAACCCTGGTATTTCATGTCCAGCTTGATCAAACAAATAAACTCTTACAGCTGTATCATATGTAAAACTAGTACCTGGTACTATTTCTTTTAATTTATCAGCCGCGTTAGGTATTGATTTTAATAAAGTTTTATAATTATTAGATATACCTTGTTTTAATCTATTTATTCTATCAATACCTCTTCTATAAGGTTTGTATAAATTTTCTTCAAAAAATGCTATTTGTTTTTCTCCAAGTTTGCCTTTAGCATTAGCTATAGTATACATTAATCCCATAAAATCATTAGAACCAGGCGTGTTAAAAAACTTAGCCCCAACACCCTTACCTTTTCTAGCACCTCTTGTTCTAGCCTCAGCATCGTCAATAACAACATCAGCACCAACACCCTCGTTAACTTCTAGCATTTCATTAACCTGTTTACCTAAACTTTCACTATTTCTAGCTATAGCTTGAACAGATTTTGATTTAACATCAAATTGACTTAACAAATCGTCAACAGCTTTTACATTAGGCATTGCATCATCAACAAAGTAAAAGTCATTATATCCTTCAGCTAGTTTATCAACCATCCAATCAGCTTTAGCTTCACCAGTACTATTACCTAGACCAGTTATGTTTTTTAATGGTAAATCAACTCCTTCGCTTTTTAAGTATTCATGTATTGCTTGTTGACTTTCTGAAGCTCTAGCTGTTAATATAAATACATCTTTATTACCATATTTTTTAATTTGGTTTTTTAGCTTTTGCATTAATGGTCCAGGTCTTCCATTTGTAACTTTGTTAAAATCTGAAAAATCCATTTTCCAACCATCTTTAACCATAGCTTCACCAACTAAAGGCCAATCAGCTGATTCTATTGTTTCTGTTATACCATTTTTAGTAGCTATAATAACATTATCACTTATACCAGCTGTTTCGTCAAAATCAAAAACACTAATACCTTTTGGCTTTGCGTTAGGGTCAAGTTTAAAGCTTTCTGCTTTATAAAACTTACCTAAACTTTCACTAGCTCTACTAGTATCATTAATTTTTTCCATTGATTTAGCTAGATCTTTACCATGCTGTTCAATACCTATTTGATACATTGTTTTACCCGTAGCTAGATCACGTGTATATTTACCTATCTTAGGGTCCATTAAAAATCTATAATTACCAAGTTGACTATTACGACCACCTAAATCATCTAATCTATCTGCTATCTCTTTTGGTAAAAGTGATTGTTCAAATCCTTTTAATATAGTATCTGCGTCTTGTAAAAAATTTCCGTTGTATATACTTGCAAATGTTGCTGCAGAAACTGAAGCTGAATCTTTAATGTGCTCTCCTTTTTCCTTTGTTGTCTTTTGAGGACCATCGATTAAATACACAGAAGTTAAAGCTGCTAAAGCTCTTTCACCTTTGTTAAAATTAGTATTCATTTGTTTGTCTCTATAGATATACAAACCAGCTTCTGCTTTAGTCATTTTAGGGTTTTTACCCTTAGTCATAGAATTAAACCAATCTTGTTTACTAGAATTATAAGCTTTAAACAATAATTGAGCAGCTAATAAAGATTTTGGATTAAATTCTTTTTTAAGTATAGCTATTTTTTCTTTAGCAGTTTTGTCCATAGCTTGAACTTCATGAATTCTTTTTAATACACTTTCAGGATAAGTTATTGTAGATTCCATTAATTCTAAATCACCTATAACTTTTTTGAGATCAGCCCACAGTTTTTTTGTTTGCTTAGACATTTTACTAATACCCATCTTACTCGACAAAGCTCTTTGCCATCTACTAATATTTGATGATCTTAAAGCTAGATCTCCTCCAAAAGCTCCTCTAGAGCTATCCATTTTTGCGGCTCTATGTAAAAACATTAGTTTACTACGTTTTGCTTTTTTCATTTCAAAATCTCTACTTCCCATCCATGATGGTATAAAACCTAATAAAGGTATACTATAGTTATTTACATGATCTTTTGCTCCTTCTTCATTATATGTTTTTACACCATCTTTTGTAGTACGAAGTTGATATGCTTTTTCTTTTAAAAGTTTTTCAAACTCAGGATCGTTAATACTTTCTTTAACTCTTTTGTGAAACCCATCATTATCAATAAAACCTTGTTTTCCTCTATATTTTTTTGCAGAATCTTCTTCTAGCGCGAAATAAATATCTGGATATTGATCTTCCATTTTAACAGCATCCATAGTAATTATTGAACGTACGTCAGCATCTCCTAAGCCTAAGTCTTTAGCGGCTTTACCTAAGCTTTCAGAGTTTCTAGCACCTCTATCCATTTGTCTAGCAACTTCAGCTGCGTAGTTATTTACAGCGTCATATTCAAATAAAGAGTTTAACTCTTTAACTTTATTCATTACATCAGGACTTTGTAATACCGCGTCTGTTTGATTTTCAGTTAATTCTTCTGCTAATGCTTCTGCTAATGCTCTTTTTCTTGTACCTCTTAAACCGCTTTTTTTACCTGTTTTTGGGTTTATTGCTGGTGGATCAAAAAATTCTTTGACCTTTTTCATGTTAACCTTTTTCTTTTGTATAAGGTTTGGTCCAGAAGCTGGTTTAACTGTTTTAGCTATTAATCCTTTTTCTTGTAATTCTCTAACTTCTTTAACTTTAGTTATACGTCTTTTACTTACAAATATTTTTTCATCTTTAGGTAAAAGTCTTTCTAATTGTATTAATCTAGCGTTAGAAAGATTTGGAAATATTATATCTTTAAAATAAGTATCTATAAATTTATCGTACTTAGAGTCTATTCCAAATATCTCTTCTATAGATTTACCTATTTCATTTCTAAGTGCTTTTGATAAAGCATTTCTAAATTTTGGATCTGTTACAGCTGGTAATTTTGTACCAAAAGTTTTTATAACAGCTGCTTTTATTTTGTTTTGTAATTCAGTACCTAATCCTAATGAAGCTGCAAATGTTTTTTGTTTTTTCTCAATTGTTTTGGCTGCTTCTTCTTTTCTTATTAATGCTTCTTCAGGTGTTAAAGTTTCAGTATCAGCAATGTCAAATCCAGTTTCACCTTCTTTAGTAGGTTTTTTAGCGTCTATACGTTTTTCTTTTTTTCTTTTCGCGGTATCTATAGCTAATTCTTTTTTTGCTACTCTTTTAGTAAACTCAATATTACCAGCAATACCACTACCACCAAACATCCATTTAGATAACTCAGGCGTTTTAGCTGGATCATAACCACCCTCTTCTGTCATACCACCAAATCTATCAGCTAAATTTTGTCTTTGTATTTCTTTTTGCTCTCGTGATATTCCTTCTCCAAATACTCTATCAAACTTACCTTCTAATATACCACTATATATATTATCGAAAGGAGATAAACCTGTTTCAGGATCTCTAACAAATAAATCCTCTTGTTTTTTAGCACCTACAGTATAAGAATCAATACGCGCGGCAAGATCCATATCTATATCAAAGTCAGCACTATCTAAATTTACTAACGATCTAGATTCTCTAGCACCTTTAGTTTTACCAATAGACTCTTTAACTAATTTATCTATTGACTCTATACTTTTACCTGATTCTATAGTTTTAGTATAAGTTCTAACCATATTGAAAAGACCTTTACCTGTTGACATATCAATATTGCTATATCCCTCTCTTCTAAATATATTATTAAAAGCGCCTCCAGCAGCTTCAAAAGTTCTACTAAATGTTATGTCTTTTTTAACAATAGCATCATTAAGAGCTGTTAAATATTCATCATAGTAATCTTCTGGCTTAACATCTTTGCCATTTTTTGTTTTATATTGTTCAACTCTATCTTCTAATACTTTTCTATCTTTCTTTGACATACCAGCCAACATGTCATCAATAGCTTCGATCATTTCAGCTTTCACTTTACCATCCGCGTCTTTTATATATGCGTCTAATATAGAGTGAAAAACCTCGTGCGATCCTACAGCTACAGAACCTAATGTTCTTGCTGTTTCTAAATTTATATGCGAAACACCATCTACATGTCTTCCATCTGAGTATCTATGTTGTCTAGCCGCATCCATAAATTCTTTAGTGTATTCCATTTTGCCAGTTTCTTTATTTAAAACTTTTTTAGCAGAAACACCACTTACAGCTTCTATATATTCGTCTTGAGTTCTATAAGTTTTTATTTCACCTCCTCTTTGTCTAGCTTTTTTCTCAGCTTCAGATAAATTTTCTTCTAATTTTCTGTCACTAGATTGTTCTAGTAACCTGTAATTATCTTCTCTTATTCTATCATATTTCTTTTGAGCAGCATCTTTCGATGTTTGAGAAGTTTTATCATTATCTATAACTTTTTTTAATTTTCTAGATTCTTGTACACCTTTAAAATATATATCTAATTCTTCTTTGTTTAAATTTCTTAAACCTTGTCTAGATCTTTCTTCTAATGATCTAATTCTATATAGAACATCTTGCGCTTCATCTTGTAAAGCTTGTTTAACACTTTCTGATTCCGCAGTATCAACATCTTTCATTAACTCATTAAATTCTTCTGAAAGTTTATTATGTTCTTCTTTTACAGCATCATGTCTTAATATGTTATAAGCCATTTCTTGAGAAGCTCTAGTTTTCTTTTTTACTTCTCCAGCTGTAGATATAACACCACCAACTAAACCACCAACAATACCAGCGTCAGCGATTTCATATATTTTTTCGTCCCAATTAATTTTCTTACCTAAACTAACTTGATCCCACATTGTAGATGTTAACTCTGTAGCTGCTTCCGAAGCTGCTTCTGAAGTTATTCCACCACCAACATTTTTAACTATTTGTTTAGCACCACCTCTAAGTACTTCTTTAGCTAGTTTTATCTGTGCCCCACTAGCTAACGCGTTACCACCTAATAAACCTGCTCTTTTCATTAAACCTCTAGTTGCTAATTCAAAACCTGCTTCAATAGCACCAGAACCTGTCGCGCTAAAAAGTAAATTAACAGCGTTTTGTTCTGGATTTTGCTCAAATTCTTCCTCATATTTAGTACCAGCAGTAGAAGCTCCTAATGCTATTATACCCGCAGGGCCTAAACCAGCCGCTAATATTGATGGTAAACTTTGAAGACCAGCACCTACAGTTCTAAATCCACCCTCAACAAAATCACCTTCTTTAAATGTTTCAGTAATACTTTTTTCATCAAACTCTAAAGTTTTTTTATCAAGCCCCTCCATTAACTTTTCAAACTTATCACCACCATAAGCTTCTTTTATAGCTATCATATAAGCTTCTTTAGCTTCTGGTGTTCTTTCTTGATTGTCACCTATAGTAGATAAAGTGTATAATAAACCATCTTTATAATCACTTAGTCCTTCCGCAAAACTAACAAAACCATAAGCAGTTCTAGCTCCTAAATCTACAAGTTTTTCTCCAAAATTAGCATCGTCATAATTAATTTTATCAGGGCCAAATATATCTTCCTTCCAATTAATATAATTGTCACGCACACCTATATTAGCATGTAATCCCTTAAGATATTCATCGTTATCTTTAACAGAAGAAATCCATGTACCTAAATCATCTTCAATACCTAGATTCGCGTGAAGCCCTTGTAAATACTTTTGATTCATTTATTATTATTTTTTAATACTTATTGGGATCCCAATCACCGGTTCCACCTGTAGTACTACTTTGCCCACCAAGTGTTATGTCTTTTTCAGAAAAGAATGTTTCAAATTCAGACAATGAGTTAAGTAGTTCTTCATCTGTTAAATCTTTTCTATTAGATATAGGTATTTTTTTAACTGTTTTACCGTTATAAGTGATTTTTACATAATTAGCATCAAGAATTGGAGCTGCTACAACGGCATAAGCTGACTCTTTTGGTATTAAACTATTTAACTGCTTGGCTAAAACATCATCGTCCCCTATAAAATTATCAGTTGTTAAACCTTGGAAATCTCCACCTCCTAGATCTTCATTTCCTTCGCTGTCTATATATTCTTTTCTTTCTGTTGTCATACCAGTAAAGCTTTCGTGCTCTAATCCCATATCATAAAGCAAGTCATCTGCTGTGCCCTCACCAATTTTTTCATCATTCTTATGCCAAGCGCCGTCTGTGTAATCATAATATGTTTTTCCGCCATCCCACCTAAAGTTATTACCTTCAGAAATATTATCCCATAGTTTTCTAGCCTCGCCAGCTTTCATGTGTCTTTTAGAGCCCCCAATGTAAACACTATCCGTTATACCACTTGCATGTTTTGTTTGTTTGCTTTTATCTTTTCCTTTACTAGTTCTAGGATCTTTGTAGTTGGCTCTACCTTGACCATGAGAAAACTCTGTCACATCTGTATAATATTCAGACATTAAATCTTTTAAAACGTCTTTATTTCCTCTTTCATCCATCCAAGATGTATCTGTACCTTTTGGTATTTTTTGATAAAACTTATCGGCCAACAAACCTTGACCCCACATAGCTTCAAAAGACATGCTACCAGCTTTTTGACCATTTGGTAAAACATATTCATTGTCCCCAGTCATGTCTGTTTGTTTCATAACTCTCATGCCTTCCCAACCTGTACTTTCAAAATTACTACTATAAAGATTTTTAGTATCATCTCTATAAAAAGCTCCACCTTTTTCACCAATTTTTTTAGCATTTAAATTTTGCTCTAAAATATAAGTCTCACTTATATTATTTTTAGTATTCCATTTACCAGCTATATCTTTAAATAAAGACGTTTCACCATTTACATTATAACCTATGTCTCCATTTTCAGTAAGTGTAAAATCAGCTTTATTAGTATAAGCTTTAGTATATATATCATCTCCTTTAAGATGAACTACTTGACCTTTATCATAAGCATCGTAATATTCTCTTCTTTCATCAAGTAAAGCTCCTAACTGTGTGTTTAGATTTGTAAATTTATATTTAACCTCATCCATAGCATCTAAGTACTTTGGATCTTTTGTTTTTTTATATAGTTTATAGTTATTAAGATATTCAGCTCTACCATCTTTGAGAAAAGTTTTAACAGCTTCCTTGTTATAACCGTCATCTAGTTTACTTAAATTTTGTATACCTCCAGCAGATAACATAGCCGCTTCCATCTCAGCATCTCTTATAGCTTTTTCTTTAAATTGAGCTTCTAATTGTTTTGTAAAGTTTTCAGCAAACGCTTGACCACCCGCTGTATCCATCGCAGCTTCAGAGTCAGCTACTTGTCTTTCACCCATTATTAGAGCGGTATCTGGTCCGTAATTTATTTTTGGTGTTGTAGATTGTTTTTTTGCCATATTATTTTTTTTATTATCCTAATAAAGAACTTCCTAATTTACTACCTAATGAGGCTCCCATTGGTCCACCCAAAGCAAAACCACCAACAGCACCTACTACAGAACCTATACCACCCATTAAAGCGGCGTTACCTTGAGCAACAGCTTGATTAGCTGATGCTAACCTTTGTTGTGACATTCCTAACAATGTACTTGTTTGTCTCCATTCTAATCCTCTAGCTCTTTCAGCACCAGCCAACCTCATTGCTTCTGCTTGTGCTTCTCCTGTTCTTTCCATTTGTTGTAATCTACTAGCTTCTTTTAATTTTAACATTTGATTTTGTTGTTCTTGCATACCGATAGTAGCACTAGCTTGTCTAGATTGTACCATAGCTTGATTTGATAATGCTTGAGCTAAACCAGCTATACCACTTCCACCAGCCGCAGCAGAAAGATTCTGCATCGTGTTGGCTTGTTGTTGTCGAAACATGTCTCTTTCAAACTCTGCTTGTTGTCTATTAACAGTAGCATCTTCATAAACATTTTCCATATTTGCATATTGATTTTCTACATCAGCATATAAATTACTAGTATCTAAATTTTGATATTGATCCATCATTTCATCATATCTACCTTGAGCTTGTCTTTGCGCTGTTCTTCTTTTACGTCTACCTACTAATCCTGATATTATACCGCTAGCACCTTGTATTATACCTGACATAGCTGCTTGACTTTCACCAATACCAGCTAATAAATTACCACCACCTGGAGTTGCTCCTAACTCTGTCAAGTTATTGCCTTGTTGACTATGAAAGTCAAAAGAAAAAGGATCTGGATTAATTCTTGTTAAACCAGTTAATTCGTTTGTTGTACCAGTTTGAGGATTATATACTCCTTCCATTTGAAGGTTTGAAGGGACAGTATAACCTCGATCTTCAATATTTACCTGTGGAGCAGGATTAGATACTGGTTGATACGCAGGTGTATTTCCAAAATCCCATTGCCAACTATTTGTTGTTGCAGCCATAATTTATTCTTTTTTATATAATTATTATCACAGTTTTTGCGCTTTTTTTACTTTTATGTTGCTTTTAAGAACTTTTCTAAGTTAAAATAAAGAGTCGCATCTGTGTTACCCATATTTTTAACATTTATATTACCTGTTATTGTTGCTATTCTACTAGCACCAGGAAATGTTAACGTAATACCACTTTCTAATGTTTGTGCTGCGCTAGCAACTATAGTTCCACTACCACTTACAGTACCAGCACCACTAGCAACTGTTGGATCAGCAACAGTAGGATCAATACCTATACCACTAATAGTACTAACATTATCTAATATACC
>TARA_R100001594_G_scaffold84937_1_pt1 | contig 10639 bp, 6 predicted proteins | sample TARA_R100001594 | Tara Oceans TARA_R100001594 (sample SAMEA2622752) | marine metagenome | biome: marine biome (ENVO:00000447); feature: marine epipelagic mixed layer (ENVO:xxxxxxxxx); material: "saline water (ENVO:00002010), including plankton (ENVO:xxxxxxxx)" | depth 150 m
ATATTTCTAAAATCGTCTAAAGACATAAAGGGCATGTCCTGTCTTATTTGATGTAAACAGTATTGCCTGTAGCATCCTTCTAATTGATCTTCTAAATACAATAACATTATAAGGTCCTTATTTTAATTTGTCAATAGCTATCACGAAATCTTCTACTCTTACCGGAGTTTGTTCCTTCCAACGTGACTGCCCGTCCTTACCTGATCCTGTTGAGACTTGTTTAATTGCCTCATCATAGTCTTTACTAGACAGGGCTTTATAAGCTGATGGAAATTTGTCCATCCAACGTGTGCCTAATTGAAAATTTACTGAGCCTAATGCTATTATAAACTCAGGGTCTTCTATTCCTAAGTCTTGCATTTGTTGTGCTGCAGCCTCCCATGCTTTTTTTGCGTCTTCTTCCAACCATTGATCTCTTATTTCTTTATCAACAACTTGGTCTATATAATAAAGACTACATTCATCTTCAGTTAAAAGGTGTCCAACACCACATGTAGGCTTGCCAAGTGTATCAAGATAGACATACTCTACGTTACCTTCTCTAAGTTCAAGGTGTTCTAAAAAGTGTTTGTACATTATCTTTTATATATAGCAGTATAAGGCTCACCTGTAAATGGATTGATTGGTTCTGCACTTGCTTGTGTAGCATAACTTTGATTACCCATTCTATCTTTTCTTTCCATAGGTATTACTGGTGCATTAGGAACTGGATATTTGTCAGATACTTTTCCACCTTCAAAATTTGGTCTTCTAGATTGTGGTCTTCTAGATTGTGGTCTTCTTTGAGAACTTTTTGCCCTGTTAGATTCATTATTAATGTCAAAACCAAATAATCTATTTAGTACATTTATAATATCTCGTGCTAATGGTAAAGGCTGTACTGCTTTTATAACAGCTCCTTCATAGTCTTCTGCACCTAGTTCTTTATACACGTTAGTAGGAGTTTTTCCTAGTTTATTTACGTAGGAAACTACAGGAGTTAATCCTTCCATAGTTGTGCCACCAGTATTTGTAGAAAATGCTCTAGCAACTTTTTCCACCGACCAAGGAATTGATCCACTTAAAGCTAATGCTTCTTGCCACCACTTAGGACTCCAGTTATCAGGTTCATTTTCTTCGTAATATTTTACCGAAGGGCTTGCAGCTATTTGTAATTCTCTAATACCTCCAAAAACAGTAACACCTCCTAACATTTTTATAGCTAATTTAACATCTCCGTTTTGAACTCTGTCTACTAAACTATTCATCTGTGTTGTTTTAGCTTGTGCCCACGATAAAAACATACCAAGTGATCTTACAAAAGGGTCTTTACTTTGAGCAAAGTGCATTCGATTTCCTACAGTTGGTAAAAGTAAATCTCTATTTTTTATTTTATTTCCTGCCCTTAATAATAATCTTTGTCCTAATGAATCTTCAAAAGCTTCATCAACAGTTTTAAATTGACTAAGTATTTTTAAATCTTTTTTATTTAAATCAAACTGATTCATTTGTTTTATAACAGCATTTGACAGTTTAGTTTTTTTACCATGTTTTACTGCTAATGAGTATGCATCAAATATTCCTGAATTAAAAGCAAACCTTTCTCCAAAATTTGTTAAAGGAGTCATTAAATTATATTTAAATAATCGTTCATTCCACTTTCCAAGAGTTTCTTGAAATTTATTATCGGGGTCAGCACCTGCATATAATGCAACTCTATCTTTTTCATAAGTTGATCTGCCTTGAAAGCCTCTTTTTGTTGCAAAATCTTTTCCAGATAAAGACATCTTCATTAATGCTTTAACAGGCGAATAAATACTTGACGTATTTTGGAAAGGCTGTACTAAATCACCTAACTGAGCAATTGCTGATCTTGTTAACATTGTTGAGTTTCCTAAGAATGTTAATAACGACATAGCATTTTTAGGAATTGGACTATCCCATAAAACATTACCATGTTTTTTAAAATATAAATTTACATTAGTTTGTAAATTTTTCATTTTTCTAAGAAAATCTTTTTCGGTTAAAATACCTTTTCTATATTCATTACGTAATTGATTTGTTAAGTTGTCTAATACAGAGTAGGTAATTCGTGGGTCATTGTTTGCCTTATATCCTTTAAACTGCATTCCCATTACTCTTCCAAACTCTATTCCTTGTATTGAACTACTTACATATTTTTTTAGTACTGTATTAATGTTAGTTTCTAAAAATCCTGCATTAGCTAAAATTTTAATTGCTTTTGGATCAGTAAATTGTCTTTGTCTATGAAAGTGACTTAATACTGGAACTCCTGTAAATTTTGGATTTTCTAATGTACCCTTCCATAATGTACCATCATCCATACGTTCATTAAAAAGTTTTGTCCCAATAGCCTTTCCTTTTTCTTTTCCCCATTGTGCCTGCGAAGCTTTAATAAAAATTGATTTTGGATTACTATGTTTTTTTATTCCTATAAAATTATAAATTTGTGGTAAGCCCCAATCATCTATGTCTTCATAATCAATACCTGCTCTTCTAGTATAAGTTGACATAGAGTTTGTTATCAGTTTAGAATTATTAGCAATTGTTTTAGCTTGTATTAAATCTTCTGATGTTAGATTTAATTTTTTAACAATTTGGTTATCCGTTTCTAAATTCCTAGTAATCCACCACGCTGCTTCTTCTTGTTTTTGTGTAGCTCCTTGAATAACGTCATCATTAATACTTCTAAAAAACTGCCTTTCAAGTTCATCTGTAGTAGCCTCGGCTGCTCTAACAGAACGCTGTCCTCCAAACTGATTTGTAAATAAAAGATTAGATAATGTTTTATTTGGACCTCCTAATGCATTAGCAATAGATGCAGTTGATCCTGCAGTATAAAATTTTAATGCATTATGTAAAGCAATACCTTGTTGATTCTCTAATATACCAAAAGCTTTTTCTTTCATGCCTTTATTAATATATGGAGTTTTCATAATACGTGTATGTAATCCTCCTAACATCATTCCTAATCCTGTTAAACTATAGGTAAATGCATTGTTTTCTTCGTCATCATCATCTATAAATGTACCAATACCCCACCCAATACCTGCTCCAAATAAAGGTCTAGTTGTTTCATATAATATTTTAGTTAAAAGATTTTCTGTTAATTTATCTTCTCTAGAAAGTTTAATTAATCCTTCTTCTGTTAGATCAAGCTGTCCATTAACAGCTTGTTGTAATCTTTTCGGATATGTTTCTTGTATAAATACTTTACCTTCTTCACTTCTTTTTTGTAAAGTTTTTAAAGATACACCATATTTTTCTTTAATTACTTTATTTGCAGCAGCCTGAGTATATTTTGGAGTAAATAAATCTGGTTGTGTTTTATCACCTTGAGTTAAATTTTTATATTTACTTAATGCTTCTTTGTAAAGTCTTCTATTTTTAGAATGATTTGCATGTTGTCTAGTTAAAGTAGGCATTACTTCAATATCATCTAATATTGGTTTTAAATTACTTGCTAAATTTGTAACAACATTATCAGCATCATCTGCTTCTTTTGCAGTTAATGTAATTTTAGGCTCATCAACATATTGTGTTCCTTTTGGAGCAAGCATTCTATCTCCAATTATTTTTCCGCCTAAACTAGATAGTCCTCCTGCTGTTCCACCAAAAGCCAAAGAATAAGGATTAACTTCTCCATAAGCAGCATATTCATAGATTGCCATATCAGTTACTCCTACACCTGCACCAAATCCAGTAGCTGCTATTTTACCTAACTTAGCAGCTTTAGCCCAAGGCAGTACAAATGTAACAGGATCAAAAAACGCTGTAGTTATTCTTCCTGCCATAACACGACTATCATCTTCTCTATTTCTAAAATCTTTTTCGTATTTTGTTTGTAGCTCTTCAAAGATAACTTCTTGTCTTTCTTTTTCTATTTCTTTTATTGCACTTTGGAATTCTATATCATCAGTAAAACTACGATAACCTGCTTCTACAAGTCTTCCAATATTACCAAGAGTATGTCTTTCTAATCGACCACCTAATTCAAAAGCTTCTTCACCTGTTAACTCTTTACGACCTTCTAAAAAATTATATCGCTTGCCTATTTCCGTATGTCTTTTACTTTTAAGTTTAGCAGCTAGTTCAGCTTCTGCTTCAGTTTTAAAATATTCAATTTTATCTGGATCATTCTTTAACCAAAAATTAAATAATTCTTTTTCTGTAGTAGGGGATGTGTTATAGATTACTTCGCCTGTTGGAAGTAGTGAGGGAAAGTTTGCAAACTGTTTATCTTCAAGTTGATAACCTCTTGTATGAACAGTTACATTCTTTTTTGTGTCAGGATCATAATAGAAAGAAACTCCTTCGGCTTCTCCTTTATATTCTAATTGTTTACCTTTTAGTTCTAAACTTTTATCTTTAGATTTTTTATAATATGCACTACGAGTCCATATACTATCTTCTTCTTCAAGTTCAACTATTTCAGGATCAGGCTCTTCTTCGGTTTGAACTTCTGTAAGTGCTATTTCTTCTTCATCAATTGTAATTTCAGGCTCTTCAGTTAACCCAAGCTGTTCTAATTCAAGCTTACGTTTTTCTTCCTCAGTAAGCTCTTCATTTTCTTTTTGAGCTCTAATTACATTTTGGTAATAAGAACTATCTTCCCAATTATATGACATATTAATTTCTAGCTAATAATGAAGAAAGGGGATTCCTATCTAAAAACATTTCAATATCTTCAACTGAGGCATCCACAGGCAACCCAAATCTTTCTAATGCATCTTTAAGTCCATAGCTTAATTTACCTCCAGTCTCAACATATCTTTCTAATTTTTTTCTAGATTGTCTATCTATTTGATCACTAAAGACGGAACTTTTTTCAAAAGCACGCTTACCACCTCTTTCTGCATATTCTTCTAACTCACTTGCTGACATTGAAGCTAAGTCAGTATTAGGCTCTACTGGAGTAGGAGTAGGTGTAGGAGATGGAGTATCTTTACTTTGATTCTTACGTGTATCATATATATCCATAATTAAACTACGTTGATCTGGGTGTTCTGATTGTAACGTTTCAAGCTGTGCTCTTACAACTTCTAATGGTTCATTTTTAACTGCGTCTCTAAAAATTTCTATTTTGGTGGAAAAAGGCATAACAGAAGGAGTTTTATTTTCGTCATTATTATTACCTCTATTTTCAAGATTAGTTTCATTTAACTCTAGAATATATTCTCTAGGAAGAACTTTATAAGTATTTTCTTCTGCAGGTCCGAATAATTTATTGCCTGTAGGTGTTGTCTCTATAATAATATTCTTTAAATTACTTTTAACTACATTGCCAATATCATAAGCATTAATTCTATAATCTTGATCTATTCCTTTTTCTAGTAAGCTTGCTTTTTTAGATGCAACTAATGCTTGTAAATCAGACATTACATTATTATGAAAAATTGTTTTACTAACATTATCCATATCTTCAAATATTTCAGTATAAGATAAACCATCTTTTAGTTGATCAATATTTTGTCCGTCTATATTTTTATATGAATCTAAAAAAGAACCATATTGATAATTATTATCTTCATCTAAAATAGTATTATATAACGTATCTAAATTATCTTTACTTAAATCTTTAAGCCTTGTAGGCTCTACTCTTGAGTTCCAATGATTATTAATCTGTTCCATCATATCCTGATCTTTTGGATCAGTCGATAATTTTAAGTTGTCAAATTGTTCTTTTCTTTGCTGTACTTCAATTTCAAAATATCTATCATTTTCAGGAATAAAAACACCTTCATATTTAGAGCTTACTAAATCAGGTTCTATTTTATTTGCTATATTAAACTTACCTAATAACTTACGAACACTACTTGTATTCTTAGCACTTAAAATATCTTTTGATCCACGTTCTAATAAAGTATCATATTTACTAGTAAGTAAAGGTTCAGATGTATCTAAATATCCTTGATATTTATTATATTGTTGCTTTAAACTTTTTAAATTTATCTCTGCTGCTTTATTAATTTTTTCTTTATCTTCCGATGATAATTTTAATGCACCATACTCTCCAATTGCTGCTTTTCTTAATTTAATTTCTTTAGCAACTAAAGCATTAAAAACTGCTCCATTATCATCAAAAGCATTTGGGTCATCTAAATTTAAATTAGGAGACGAACTTATCAGAGGCTTCATCACCTCGGTTCTCCACCTATCTGATAATTTTAAATTATGAAGTTCTTGAGCTTTTTCAGCAAGTAAATTTTGTTTAAAAGTCTGTACTTTATCTTGAGCTTTACGAAGTAAAAAAGAATCAGCTACAGAAAATCCTGCCATGACTTGATTAACTCTATCTATTTGCCGTCTTCTCTTTCTAGCTTTCTTACGATTTGCTGCTTGACTAGCTAGTAAAGACTCGCCAAATTCTAATGAACTTTGATTAGTATTAAATTCTTCTGCCATCTTATTGTCCTCTTGATAATAAACTATTTGAAGGTTCTTCTGAGACTCTTTCAGGTTTTGATAATAAGCTATCAGGAACTTCTAGCTGCTCTAGTTCTTCTTGTATTTCTTCTGGTAATTGAGATGAAGGATTTATGTCTTGTATTCTTCCTCGTGATATTTTATTAAGCCCGTGTAAAGTATTTAATTCTTCTTCAGGAGTAGCTTCTTCACTTTCCATATCATCTTCATCATCAATTCTATATTTAACACCCGCCTTTTCTGCCATAGACATTAACATATACATGGTAGGCTCGGCAAGCAAAAGCATTAAATCAGTATTCCATGCTCCTTTAAAAGAACCATCTTGTAATATAGTCTCTGCTAGATTACCCACAGGCATACCATCTCCAAGAGCTGTAACTATATCAATATAGGTTTCTTCTTCTGTCATAAAATCAAACAAAGCATGAATAGCCGATTTTAAAGTTGTATGTGTTGGAGGTCTTTCCCAAGGCAAAGGATTATCAGGATCAGCCGTTAAAGACTGACCCGGAACAGGACTATCCATTTGTCCTAAATGATCTAGTACCTCTTGATTTTTAATGTCTACTTGTTCTGTCATAATTATCTACCTTATGCGTAATTATATATTGATCGGAAAAAATCAGGACTACCAATTCCATAAGAAGGAGTACCTGCAAATCCATTATTTGTCCAGTCCATTTGTACAGATTCATACATAGGTAAAGCAGTTTCCGCAACAAATCCACCATAAGAAGGTTCAAATTCTTCTTGATTAATACCAAAAGTTTGCATAACATCTTGTCCAACTTTTACAGCAGTATAACCTGATTTACCAGTATCCCAAATCTTTTCTCCTGTCGTTTTTGGAACAACTGGTTTTGGAGTTACTCCGTCTACAGTAGGTCCTACATATCCTTCCGTAGTTTTAAATTGTATTCCTCCTTCTATATTTCTACCTATAGGATTAAGTGTTTTATCAGCAATACTATTTCCAAATTCTTGTCCGGTCATTCCTTTAGTATCATAGACATAACCCTTTACATCTGTAGTGTAATCTGATAATATATCATTAGGATTCATATTTACATCTAACTTTGTAGCATTTTGCATTTTTACAATTTCATCTGCATTCTGAGTTAATTCTTGAAACTGTAATCCTTCTTGTGTTTCTAATCCTAGAAAATCTCTTCCTTTATCTACTTGTCCACTCATCCAGTTTGCTAATTTATCAGAAGCTCCTTCGACATATTCACCGGCAAACATTCCTTCACCACCGGGTCTAGCAAAACTACCACCAGTTATCTTATTCATAGTTCCAGATATAGTATCAGTAACAGTACTATAAGCTTTACCTACCATAGTACCTGCTTTATGAATACCTCTCATTACAGAACCAAATCCTTTTCCTAAAGTGCCTGCCCAATTACCAAATGAGCCCCACCACGAAGCCATCTGTGGCATAATTAACATCATGCCTAACATGCCAATAGGACCAAGCTTACCTATAAATTTACCAATACCTTTAAAAGCTTTCTTAAAAGCTTTACCGATACTTTTTAAACCAGTTCTAATTCCTTTACCGATTTTCTTTATAAACTTTTTAATCATATATTATCTCCTTAGTCACCTATGAGTCACCTATGTCTGCTGCTCCATACTTAGCCGTATTAATAGTACTTAGTAAACTTCCAATAGTAGAACTCCAGTTTTCTGCTGCTCCTGCTCCATCATTTCCTAAAGCAGTAGCTAATAATTGAGTCTTACGAGTAGCTTCGTTTTGAGCACCTTGCCATTCATAATGATATTTATCCCTATTCTCTTGCCAAATCATAGCCATTGAAGTTTCTTGTAATTTAAAAGAGTTCATTGCATTTTGAAAAGCAACTGCATTATCTGCTGCAGTATTTGCTAAATTTGTTTTTCTTCTCCAATCAACATTAGACATTTCAACCATCTGTGCTTTATCAGTATTAAATTTATTTCTTTCAAACTCAACCATACTATTATGTTTAGAAATATCATTTATCATAGCTGCATTAGCTTTTGATATATCTGCTTCTATACCTATTCTTCTAGCTTCAGCAGCATTCTTAGCACTAGCATTAAATGATTTCATATTGTTTTCTGCTGCTGCATTTATAGTATCAACTCTTACAGCAATGTCTGCCATAAATTTATCAACATCTGTTTCTCTAGTAGCATTAGCATTCTTAGCAAAATTGTCAGCAGCTTGATTACTTAACAGGGCTTGATTTTTTGCTTGAGTATTTATAACTCTGCTTTGTTGGTCTAGACTCATATTAGTCATTTCCATGTTTAAGAAAGTTTTAGCATTAGCTACAGCCAATCTTTCATTCTTGTTAAGATTTGCTATATCCATATTAGCCTGTGCTGCTGCATTCTGTAAAGTGGCTTGTTGTTGTCTATCAGCATTAGTTAAGCTAACAGTTTGTAAAAACTTTTTATTAAATAATTCTGTTTGTTGTTCTGCTTGAAAGTTTGCCATATCCATGTTAAAAACATTTTGAGCATTTTGCATTCCAACTTGTTGTGCCCGTTGTGCATCAGCTTCTGCAGCTTTAGCTTCAATATCAACTTGTTGCATAACACTTCGTTGAATAGCTTCAGCATTCGATTGAGCAATAGGCATTGCAGATTGTATAATAACATTTAATAAAGCGTCTCTACCAACTGTAGAAACATCCATTCCTCTTGCAGCTAATCCTTGCATTACAGAAGCGTAAGCAGGTTTAGCCCAATTAGGAACTTCTCCGTTTTCTATGCCTGATAGTAGCTGAGACATTTGATTACCCATTAAAGCTTCTTCAGGTAGATTACCAATCATCTGACGTTCTTCTTCAGTATAATTCATTAACTCATCTTCTAAAGCTACTGGATCATCGCCAAATGCATTTATCTGTTCTTCTGTAAGACCTGCATTTCTTAATTGTTTTTTAGCTCTTAAAACTCTAGGTAAAGTTGTACCTGCATTTTTAACAGCTTCAGCTTTAGCTTCAGGAGATATAGTTCCAGTTATAGTATCAGCTAATGATTTAGCTGCCTCTTCATCAGAAATAGTAATCCCTTCTGCTTCTTTTGTTAGAGTACCATCCTGAACTTCTGCGATCATATCAGAAGTAACCTTACCACTTACAGGATCAAAAACTTTTACATCTTCATCAGCTATTTGTGTTGCAGTATATGTACCTTCCGTTACATCTGTAGGATCATCAACTTTCTTAATTTCATCTATTGTTGATACAGTTTCAGGAGCAATAACTGGAATTAAATTACCATCAGCATCTCTTGCAAAACTTCCGTCTGGATTTTTTACATATCCTCCTGCTGTAGCTATATCTTTTTTTTCTATTTCTCCAGTTCCTTCTACTATAGATTTCGCTTCCATATCACGAACAACTGGAATAGGATTACCATCTTCGTCTTTAAGAGGATTACCATCTTCGTCTAACTGATAACCGCCTGCGTGTATAGCATTAGGTATTACACTTTTACCAGATGCTCCTTCACCCATAACAGAATCATAAACTTCCTGTGCTCCTTGTTTCATTCTAACTTCATCGGCAGTATAGGTATCAGGAACATAAACAGGATCATCTCCTCCATCTCCGTCTCTATCTCCGTCTCCATCTCCCTCACCATCATCTGTAGAAGGAGGTATACCTTGACCAGTCTTAGGATCAACTGTCCATCCTGCATTTATAGCTTCTTGTATTGAATTAAAACCTGCTTGTCTCCACCAAAGTCTATCTCTTATATCATCAGGATCAATAGTTCTATTTTGTTCAGTCTGTGCTATATCGTCTGTTACTTGTGGTTCATCATCTACAGGAGGTTGCATTTCCACAGGTTTTTGAGGAGGTCTTCCCATTTCAATAGGTTGTTGAGCAGGTTGTACAACTTCACCTGCTGCATTCATAGTAGGAGTATCTTTTTTATTTATCACTTCTGGACTTTGAGATATAGAAACTCCACCAACAGAATCACGAACATTTATATCTTTTTCACCGGGCTCTTTGTCTTTAAGTCCACCACGTTGAAGAGCCACACGACCACCTTTACGCATATCTAAACGCTCATTATTAGAATGTGTAGAACGTGCTCTTGCCTTTGCTCTTGCTCTTCTTTTAGCCTTTACTTTAGGACTTATCTTTTTCTTTTTATTTGCCATTATTTAACCTCGAACAGTTTGTCCAGTTTCTCTTCAATC
>TARA_R100001594_G_scaffold68142_1_pt1 | contig 10605 bp, 10 predicted proteins | sample TARA_R100001594 | Tara Oceans TARA_R100001594 (sample SAMEA2622752) | marine metagenome | biome: marine biome (ENVO:00000447); feature: marine epipelagic mixed layer (ENVO:xxxxxxxxx); material: "saline water (ENVO:00002010), including plankton (ENVO:xxxxxxxx)" | depth 150 m
CTTCCAATTTCATTTATTTTGTGCATAGCAGGAATAGGACCTGACGCAACGCCACCTGTTGAATTTAGCCGAGAGTTTTCTGGGCGATAAATAGAATAGTCAACACCAATGCCTCCACCTGTCATCAAACAGCTTTCAGCACTCCAACTTAAGTTAGCCCAATCTTCTCGTGTGTCCTCTTCTGCTTTAAGAAGGTAGCAATTGTTAAAAAACTTTTTGTTTCTTCCTGCATAATATAAATATCGACCACCGGGAATGAACTTTAAGTTTTCTATGGCTTGGGTCAGTTCTTCTTTTTCTGTCTTAGACATTCTATCTTGGCATACATCTTCTACTAACGTCTTAGCAAGGTCAGCCCATGTCTCACAACCTTCATGGGCATACTTATGATAAAATATATCTTCACTAAACTTACTACGGAACATTGGGTTCTTATTACTTCGGAACATTAATCTGTACCTCCGTAAGTATAAGATTCTTGTTCGGGGTCAGAATTAACATCATCTTCATCAGCTTGATAAAGTTGCAGGTTTAATTGGCTTTGTTTTTTTTCCTGCTTTTCTTTTTCGTATTCGATGAGTTGATGGATATACCAGTGGCATTTTTCGAGGTCTTCAACTCCTCCTTTTTCTTTCCATCGGACAACGTACTTGACGATGTTGCCTTCGCAGTATCCAAGTTCTTGCGCTTGGATGAGTTCAATGGGTTCGACTTCCCCTTTGTAATGTTTGGGGTTATTGATAGGGTCATGGGAGTTGTTGGATGCCATAGTGATACCTCCATTGTATTGGCGTTATAATCGGTGTTTCTTAAAATTCGAGATAGTCTTGCTTGTGTCAGTGCATCTTGTTCTGTTTTTTTATTCTCGATATATGCTTGCACTACTGCTTGCCACATTGCATTTATGTTTTGTGGCACGGTAGCTAAAATCTTTTCGGCTTTCTTAGGACCAATTCCTTCGATGCCTTTGTAACCATCAGATGAGTCACCTGTTAAAACTTGCTTCATCCAGAAATAATCGGCTTGCTGAGTTCTATTCCGATGCGGTGCTCTATCTTTATCAGGATTAAATAAGTGAGCAGGAATAGTATTTAAATCTTTATCAGTAGAAACTATTACTGCATCTCGAATGTATTCTGATGTTGCATAGATACCCATAACATCATCAGCTTCCAAATAACTTACCGAGTACCACTCATATTTTTTCTTTAAGTATTCAATAACAGTGTTTAGTAGTTCTGGCTTCTCGCCTTTACGATTAGCTTTGTACTTAGGGTAAATTTTCTTTCGGAAGTTTTCTTTATCTGAAAAACAAAGAATAGATTTTTTACATCGTGCGCCTTTAGTCCATTCTTTAAGAATATGTTCAGCGCTATCTAGCGCTTGTTGTTCTGACAAAGTTGCTCCTTCATTCCCATCTTGCCAATCAACATTAAGTTGACCAACAGAGGATGAACGATACGCAAGAATGTCAGCATCTATTAAAGCTGTTGCCATTAGTGTGTCTCCGACCAGTTGTTTCCTATTGAGTAGCTGCCATTCAATTGGCAACGTAGATTTAAAACATCACTTGTCTTGACTATGGCGTGAACCATTTCTTCTGCTATGGATTGTGCTATATCTTCTTGTGATTCTATTTGAACCTCATCATGAACATTGGCACAATAGTTCCAATTTCCTTGAGGCACTTGTTCATCAAACAATACCAACGCTTGTTTCATAACTAACGCTGAAGAACCTTGTATCAGGGTGTTTAATGCTGTGTGTGGTGAAGGGCAAAAAAGTTTTCGTTTGTCTAATCCTAAAAGAAAACCTTTTGTTGCTGCTGCTTGTCGTGCTTTATTAACAAGAGTATTTAAACCTTTAATACCTTCAGATAATTTCTTACGAGTTTCTTTTCCCTTTTTAACTTTAGAACCTTTAAAAGGATTATCGTCATGTACGATTTGCCCAATCTTGCCATCTCCTGCTCCATACATAAACGCATAGAACAAACGTTTTGCATTAAAGCGTTCTTTGAGTTCACATAATTTTTGATTGTAAGTATGAAAGTCTCCATTGATAACTCTATCGGCAAACTCACCGTCATCATACTTCGCTAAGTAATGACCAAGCAATCGAGCTTCGATACCATCGGCATCAATCCCTACTAACTTCCAGCCTTCTCGTGGAATAAATAATTCTCGCATCCTTTTGTCGGAGTCTGCTTGTGCTACGTTAGGATTACGATGAGTCATTCTTCCAGTACGTGCACCTAATGTATTGACTTCTCCATAGATGCGACCTTTTCTTTGTAGCTTTAGCCACGCAACCAGCATACTTAACATTTTTTCTACACGTAAGTATCGGTGCATTGCTTTTGCTTCTTCAAAAGGAAGTGTCGCTAAAATAGTTTCTGAAACTTCTGGCATACCAGAAGGAGTAAACTTACGAGGCTTCCAGTTATATTTACTGATAAGTCTATTAGCGATTTGTTGTCTTGAGGCAGGGTTAAATTGTTGTAACTTTATTTTTGTAAGCTCACAACCACCCACATAATGTAACCGTTTGTTATCTGCTTTGGGTTTAAAGAGTTTATCTGCAATAAAAATAGGAGGAAAAACTTCCTTAAGTTTATCTTCTGCATCTTTTGTTTCCGCATATAACTCAGAAGCTAATTGTTCTGCTTTCTTTATATCAAAACCAAAACCGTTATTAACTTGTCGTTGTATAACTCTAGCAACTTTATGTTCTAAATTATTGGCATGAGGGGAAGCCATTGAAACAAGATGCTCATAGACTTTTAAATTTAAAGCGACATCTCGTTTACAATACTCTAGCATCTCAGGTGTATAGGTATCAAAACTTTCTACCTCACCTTTAGAAAATCCTAATTGCTCACCCCACGACCTAAGTGAATGGCCTCCCTCTCGTATAGGATTGACTAAGCGAGAAACAATTAGGGTGTCGTAAATCTTTTTATTATCAAAATGAAAATCAAGTTTGGCTAATGCAGGATGGTCAAATGCGATACCGTTGTGCATGACAATAAGTTCAGCATCATTTAGTATTTTCATTCCTAAAAACATCGAAGTCGAGTCGAAGCTGAGAACTTCTTTTGTTTCGATGTCTTGGATTACCATACAATGTATCTTTGTCATTGTTGGAAGTAATCCATCCGTCTCGATGTCTGCTACTATGTTCTTCATAATGTCTTTCCTTCGCATGATAAGAGTGAATACGGTCTGCAAACGTTTGTGCTGCACGTTGTAATAAATCTGGATTAGTTTCTTGACCCATCAACGCATTGGCTAAATTGGAAATGATTTCAATATTGCCGAGTACATATCCTCGTTCAGGAATTACTCTATCAATGGTTGGTGAATTAAATCGTGGTCCTTGTTTGCCACTACCAATGTGGGTCACAAGAGGAATATCAGTGAGTGGACATTTTTCTGGAATACTTATGTCCTCAACTTCTAAGTTGAAAGGAACGTTATTTCTTTTGGCTCGTGCTTTTGCATTTCTTATGAGTGAATCTTTTGTCTCCTCACTTTGTAAGTGAAGAGCCATTAAGTTTAGAACTCATCGAAACTGTAATCAGTTTCTTCCAATCGACCAGATACTTGTGAATAATGTAAAGCACACCCTGCTCCAGTCTCACCACTAAATCTATTTTTTAAGATACGCACTTGGGTTGTGTTGCGTTCTTCATCATTGTCTGATTGTGAGTTTCTACCGAGAGCAAGAACCATATCACTAAGCTGTGCAATGGAATGAGAGCTACGTAAGTCTGACAGAGAAGGCATTAAACCTTCCTCGTGTGAACGACCAGCTTGTGGTCTTCGCAGATGAGATACAATTAACAATCCACAATTTGTTTCTTCAGCAAAGGAACGCAACATGGTCATGCACTTATCAAGCATCCTTCTCTCGTCACCGTCTAGTTCCATACCAGAAATAACAATCGAGAGATGGTCTAAGATTAACCACTTGCAGTCACAAGCCTTAACAAGGTAACGCATCTTGCTTAACAAATTGTCACTGTCTAAAGAACCCCAATGGTCATACAGCCATATCTTTTGTTTACCCATTGTGTTTTGAAACGCATTGCGTAACTCATCTTCAGACACTTCTTGGTTAGGCAAATGAATAGGTTTATTTAAATTGATACCCATAAATCGTCTAGCAGTACGACCAATGTTTTCTTCAAGTGCAATATATCCCACGTTATCTTGATGATGAAACGCAAGATGATATGCAAGTTCTGAAACAAAAGCGGATTTACCTACACCAGAACCAGCACAAATTGTAACCAGTTCTCCTTTGCGTAAACCATAAGTCTTATGATTAAGTTCACTGAAAGGATAAAGTGTTCCCATCTCAATAGGCTTACTGACTTCTTTCCACGTATCACTACCATTAATAATTCCGTCAGGCCTAGACTCTTTAGCATTAAAAATACATTGTACTAATTCTTTTACTTCACCATGCAGCAACATATCATTAGGGTCTTTTCTAGGAAGCGAAGCAATGTACGCTTTACTGGGAGAAAGTAACTCTGCACATTGCTTGGCTGCCCTTTTACCTACGTCATCTTCATCAAACATAAAGATAACTTGGTCAAATGTTTCTAAGTATTCAATCTGTTGCTTGATAGATTTAAGTGCACCACCTGCACCATTCTTTACAGAAACAACAGGCCACCCTTTAAAGGCTTCAGCTACAGAAAGACAATCAATTTCACCTTCAGTAACGACAATGCGTTTACCTCCAGCTTTAAAAAGATGCTGACCAAAAAGCTCTGCGTCTTTTAGATTACCTACAGCAATAAAATCTTTATTAGGATACCTAATTTTTTGAGCTACAAGTTTATTGTTTAGATAGTAAGGAGCAACTTGCACCGTCTTACCGTGATATTTACCAACGGTATAACCAAACTTACGACAAGTCTCTTCTGATATTTTTCTTTTATCTAAACTCTGGACTACACCATCAACAAAATTAGATTGCACGATTTGTTTTTCCTTACCGTTAAATGTTTTATGACAGCGAAAACAAAATGAATGACCGTCTGAATATACACCAAGTGCATCGCTACTTAACCCACAAGGACAAGGCTTGTGTTCTATAAATTCTGAATTGCTTTCCATTGTATAATACTCTTTGGTTGTTCATCTTGTTCTGCATAGCGTTTAAAAACTTTAAGCTCCACAATTTGAGAGTCATCATCCCAACCAAAGTTAGAACGTGTGATTGCATCTAGTGGTCCTTTACAATGATTGTCTACATCACCAGTAGGATAGGAACGCTTAGTAGTTTTTGGTTTCTTACAAACCTGCTCAACATTTACAGACAGTGGTTTGTCAGTCGAAGGGAACGATTGTTGTCGCAACAACTTGTCGGCATCGTTTTTCCATTTGGCATACCGCTTCCCATAATAAGTTCCAAAACGACTAACCTTTGGTCTGCTTGCTGGTACAGGTTCTAAAAGAATGTTGCAGCTATAATCAAAAGTCTGTTTCTTCATCGTCTATTTCATCTGATACGAAACCATCAATATCATCAAAGACATGAGAAACATCACTTCCTTTATTTCGTTTATCAACTAACTGAACAGCTTTTAATCTGAGAGATAATCCAGCATTACTGCCTGTATCGTAAGGTGCTAATCCCATTGCAACTCGTATCATATCACCTGACATAGGAGATTTATCTCCAGCCAGTTCATGTCGTTGAGTGTCAATTAACTTTGGAGGGAATTGAGATTTAGCAGTGAAGACAAACATACCTTCCTGTCCTTCTTTCCCGTCAGTATCACCATCTTTAATAGGTGATTTAGTTTCTTTGCCGTGAGCAAACTCCTTGTGTAAATCATTTAATCGCTTCACAAACTTTTTGTTATCATTATCTTTCTTATCAAGAAGTAATGTAACTTTGTAATGGTTTTGATTAAATGCAGTGTCAGGTTTTTGTAGCCAACTGTAAGAGGCAACGCCGACTGGTGTTACTATAGTTTCAATTTTAGCTTTTTGCATTACGCATACTCCAATGTAGTTAAACAAATGATACAAATGATTTCGTATCACTAGTGTCGTTTAAATGCATCGTGTATCACGAAACTGATTTAAACGGCTTAACTGAAAAAGTATGGCGCAGATAATACTTCTCTTATATCAAACGTTCCTTGTGTTGGTGGTTCTGGTAGTTCAATAGATAAATCATGTGGGATATTGTCAATCATCTGTTGATGGAAATCACCTAGTACATCTTTAGAATAAATTTCTACAAAAGTTTCACGGATTACCTCATTCAAATTATCTATATCGTTAGCATATGTGCCAATAGAATCATGGATACAAGCCCATTGAGTTATAGGATTTTCTTTAAGACGGCTACCAAAGTACACAACAGCTTGTAAATGAGCAGCATCAAACGCATGAATAATATTTGGAGCAATACTTTGAGCCTGCTTATGTTTCTTTAATCCTAACTCTTCATACTCTTCCACCAAAGTTGCTTTACCAAAACACGTATTCACATTTTTTCTATTCTCTCGCCAGTACGCTTGATGAACAGTCATTCCCATTGGCGTTTTAAAAGTTACTGGAATATCAAATTCTGCAAATGCTTGAGCCACTTCTTTGAAATACGCCATAACTTCTCTAGGTTTATCAATTGTATTTCCTAATGACTCTTTGCTTAAGAGTGCGTCTCTTAAATAGTTAGCATTACTAATAGGATTACCTTCTAAATGTTCAACGTGACCATCTGCTATAAATTGGTCTCGTATTCCTTGAGGGGTGACAGAGTATGGAATTGTCATAATAGCTCTCTTAACAGTTTTTCTATCTATATGACCGTGCCAATTCTTAGCTTCTTCTACGTTATCAATATCTTTGGCTACAACTCTGGCTAATGACTCCGCCTGCACTCCATAGATATCAAACCTATCCTGATTGCCTGTCATATTAACCACTTGGGCTGAGGTTGGACATTTAATCCAAGCTGATAAATGTTGGATTCCACTAGCTGTAGCATCCACATTCACTGGAATGTAATTCAATGCAACACCAATGCCCTCCTCATCAACACGTTTAAATTCTTCACACCCTGCTAAAAATTGCCAAGCCTCGTCAGCTTGTGTCCAAAATCTCTCTCCGTCTCTAGGATTATCAGCACTGTCTAAAATTAAATCGTAATTCTTTTGCACCCACTCTAATCGTTCTTCAAAGGTTAGCTTATCCATACCAAAGTCGTTGGCTAATTTAATACACAGCCACTTAAAACCACTCTTGGTATATGGTTTACCTTCAGCAAATCTTAACAAAGCTCTTGAAACATCATCGTTCACAAAGTTTATATCTTGAGGTAATGGATACACACGACCACGAAAGTCTATGCAATGAGGCAGATAAAAAGTTTTATCACCAAGCTCATCAGACAATCGTATTTTACGAATTAAACTCCAACGCTGGCCTTTTCTCTTAGCGTTTCTGGAATGAATAACTTCTCGTTCTCTTTTTACTTTTTGTATGCCAGCTTTATCATTCTCTCGTTTCATTTTATCCCAGATATTATCTGGTAGAAAAGGTGGTAATGGTTCATCATCTGAATAGGTTACCTTCCCAACACTTTCGTTAGCTTCATAGCAGGCTTTGATTTCCTTAAGTATAAAAGGATTAATCTTTAATGCTGTTAGTCCAAGTGTGTCACAGACCTCCAGTATCTCATCCGACACAGGTCGAAATAACCTTGAGGTGTGCTCGTTAAGGGAAAACTTTAAGAAAGGCTCATTAATATGTTGATATCCACCACTATACATTTGCTTCACTCCACTTCTGTAGTTCATTTGCTAGTTTCGTATCTGGGTTTTCCTCAATTATATTTGTTGATTTTTTTGATTTGCCTTTTCTCCACTGCCATTTTATGGGTGGGCATAGCATTGGAACTAGATAAGGCTTATTAAACTCACATCTGGCATGGTTATCTTCTATAACTTTCTCTGCTTCAGGAGTTAATTTGATGAATTTGGTTGTTCTTATTCTTGAGTATCCTGCTTGTATCAACTCTGTAGCAAACCAATCCTCTGTTTTGTGATAATCATCAGGAAATACTGGGTGTTTTTTATCTTTAGTTGCTCTGAAGTCTGGACTAACACTCCATTCTCCAGCCCACCTAACTAAAAGCTCTAAGCATTTATTGCCTAAATGCACTTTGGTCTCCTTAGACCACGATTCCCTATCCGTATCAGCCTCAAACCTCATAAACTTACGGACAGACCTCGCATCTAGCTTCTTAACCTTACGGGTCATGGCTTTAAATAGGTTCTTTGTACCTAATTCACGCTCATTCTTGAACTGTTGGTCCTTCCAAAGGTGGAGGTCTCTCTCAAAACGTATGTTCTCTGCTATTTTAATAGCGCACTGAGTTGTTTTTCGCATCGGAGGTTGCATTCCAGCAAGCACAGTACGGATGGTGATAGCAGCCAGCTCTTCAGGATGCAGGCATAGGATGGGTGTCCACCATTTAGAGTATGCTCCCTTCTTTGAATGACCTATCTCAGCTTCATTTTGAGCCTGTTTAAATCCTTCAACCAACGGTCGCATACAATGGAGCACAATCTTGGCTCCGACATCAGAATCAGCAAATTGACTTCTGCCTCTTTCTTTAAACTTCTTCTCGTCTTCTCTAAGTTTTGAATGATAAGCATCAACTCCTCGTTGTATGCCATAGGCTTCCCACTCAGAATTGAGTTTAATTAGCTTCAAATGTTCACTGTAGCTAATGTCCTTATTTTGTGACACATATGTGCCAAAGTATTTACTATTATTAAGTAATTGTTTTATCTGCATAATATCGTGCTCCACGAGAGTTGAGTACGATGTATGCCATTAATGCTTTATTTTTTGGCAGAAAACCTAGAGTTATTTTCCGTTTTCAGAACCAGCAATTAATTGACCCATTTCTAAGACTTTAATTCCGTCTAATGGTCTTGCGTTTTCTACCATAAAATTATCCATTAATAACAAACATCTACTGTAGTTTAACATAATTAAAATTAATTGGAAGTATTACTTGCTTCCGTGTCGCACTGTAGCAGTAAACTGTTGTGACGTATATGTGCCAAACTGTTTCCACTATCAGTGCCACGCTTAGTCACTTAACCTTCCATAACTTTTTCTAATACATTTGGTCCGCTAGAAACATTTTGCGCAATCGCAATATATTTTTGCGACATCCTTAAGTCAGAATGACCTAACGTTGTTTGCAATTCGACTGCACTCATTCCCGCTTTTGCCATATGTGTTGCTGCTGTTCGTCTTAAAGAATGGATAGTAAACTTTCCTTTCTTCTTAACTAACTCTTCATCGTCATTTAGCCCAGCTATATCAATCGCACGAACAATGACTCGACTACGATTAGAAGCAATCACACCGGGCATTCGTTTTCGAGGTGATTGAAATACAAAGCATGAATCATCTTCTTCCATCTCTTGAATGTTTTTTCTCCTCAATAAAATTTTACGCAACTCAGAGCTCATAGTAATCCAAGTTTCGTTGTTAGTCTTAGTGCGTTCTAATAATATACCTCCAACTTGTTGACCATAGTTTTCTTGTTTGTAATTCTGCTCCAGCATATTCCAATCAATTTGACTCCACCTAAGATTAACAACCTCACCTACTCTTGCTCCTAAGTAATACAATGTCCAAAACATATCCATCCAATACTGACGATATTTATTTTTCATTGTACCTATAGCTTCTGCAATAGCTTTTAATTCATCAGGTGTAGCAACTCGTTGATTTTCAAATGAGGGAATTTGTTTCCAGTAATAGGGCCAATCAATCTTCGGTTGATAGAAATCATCTTGATAGCGTTCGTACCAATTGAATGCTCCTTGAATAAAGTTTGCATCTTTTTTAATACTACTATGACGTAAGCCTTCTTCTTTACGAATGTTAATTAAATCTTGTACCATTTTTCCTTTAAACTCAGAGACAGGCACATTCGGAATTGGTTTATAATATTTTATCTTACCTGTCTTAATTGTTTTTTTAATTGGAAAGTCTTTAAGGGTTAGTCTTTTAATGCAGGTTGAATGCTGGGTTGGGTCTTTAAGATTTCCTTTAACTGAACCAAACTTTTCATAATAAATTTTTAAAAGGTCATGAAGATATAAATCGTGGATATTATGCCCTCTCACTTGTTTGTTATCTAGGTCAATCAAACTTTCTCTTTTTGTATCAGCCCACTTTTGTGCATCTTTTTTATTGGTGCATCCAGTGCATTGTCTAGTTCTGTATGTTTTCCGTGACTTACCATCTCGTTTTAATTTCCCCATAGTTTGTAAGCGTAGTTGAATTTCTGCATACCATTCTCCTCGTTTGTTTCTTGGGTCTTTATATAATTTTATCATTGCTGTTTATCTTTCTGTGCAGTGGCACACTGTACTGGTTAATGAAAAAGAGAGAGCTGATAGGGAGATTAAAACTACCAGCCCTCTACTAAATATGACACTTAGGAAATGCGAAACCTAAGTATCTACACTGTCGCTAGATGTGAAAGGATAAAAACATCTAGCTTTTCTTCGAGCTCAAGAAGAAACTCTACAAAACTATCCTT